>Ga0224501_10001205_pt1 | contig 19998 bp, 11 predicted proteins | sample SF_Oct11_sed_USG_4_FD_169105 | JGI IMG/M metagenome (GOLD analysis project Ga0224501, IMG submission 169105) | Sediment microbial communities from San Francisco Bay, California, United States - SF_Oct11_sed_USGS_8_1 | ecosystem: Environmental > Aquatic > Marine > Sediment | place: USA...
GCAGTGACGGCCTGCTCTGGACGACGACTGTTGGACAGATAACGGTGATCGATACCCCCTCCTATTTATCGCTGGCCTGGAGTGGCACCGATCTGCTGTTGGTAGGCAGGGGATTTTATGCTCATACCGATGGCTCACTCACTCTCTGGACAAAAAGCACGACGATGCTACCTGCCGGGGGAGGAGGCCCGTATTCAGTAGCCAATAGTTGGTTCGCGGATGCTATGTGGGATGGCAGCCAGTTTCTGGTTTCAGACGTATTTGATATTTATCTCAGCAGCGATCTGGTGACATGGAGCATCTCCAATTCGAATATCACGTTTACCTATGACATGGTGAAGGCCAATGCTACCTATGTTGCAGCGGCGTCCGACGGTATCTATAGCAGCAGCAACGGGTCGGACTGGACTCTGCGTCAGGCTATTCCCGTCGGTGCTGGTACCTATTTTTATTTCAAGGGTGCCGTGTGGGATGCCGCCAACAGCCAGTTTGTCGTAATGGGGGTTGATGTCTCCCTGCTTGACAGTGGCCGCATCTTCACCAGCGCCGATGGGATTAGCTGGACTGAAAGGGCCACCGGACTGAGTAAAACCCTGAACGGTCTGTTTAACGATGGCAACCAGAGCATTGTTTATGGCGATTTAGGTGCCTTCAAGGTATCAACAGACGTCATCAACTGGAACTCACCTGAGGGGCATGGCGGATATGGTGTAAGAAGCGCGGCCAGTGATGGCGGCAGTGGCTGGGTGGTTGTTGCGCGCACCGGCATTGTTGGTCGCAGCACCGATGGGGTCAACTGGAACTGGCTTAGCCGCCCATGCAGCACCTGGACGACGGGAGAGAACTGGATGGACCTGGCGTATGGTAATGGTAAGTATGTGGCTGTTGGTCAGGAAGGTTGCATTATGAACAGCGTGGATGATGGTGCAACGTGGAGCGAGATTACCCCTCCTGTAAGCGATCAACTGAACGATGTTATCTGGGACGGTGCACAATTTGTGGCGGTGGGTGTTGCAGGGACGATTCTGACCAGTCCCGATGGTACTGGTTGGACGCAACGGACATCGCCAAGCAGCGAAACACTGATTACGGCGGTTTACGATGGAAATGGACTCTATGTGGCGGTCGGTAATAACGGCACTGTACTTAATAGCGCTAATGGTATCGACTGGACACAGCCTCCCGCCCCCACGGGCAACCATATTCGTGCATTGACGTTTGGCAATGGCAAGTTTGTGGCAGGGGCAGCGGTAGGAGTGCTATTGACCAGCAGTGATGGCGTTAATTGGGACACACCGTACTTGTACTCTATCACCAATGCTCTTACGGCAACGTGCTACGATGGCACGACATATGCCGCTTTCAGTGACATCGGTGATTACTTCACCAGTACAGATGCGGTGAACTGGAGCAAACAACCGAATCTTCCAATTAGTTTAACCCTGGATTGTGTGACCAATAGCCTGGGAGACACTATCGCTGTTGGCAGTGGCGGTATGCTGCTGATGCGATAAGTGTGAGCCTCCTGCAACAGAAAAAAGCCCCGCAGTGCGGGGCTTTTTTTATCAGGCCAGTTTCTTGTACTTGATACGATGAGGCTGGTCGGCCTCTACCCCGAGGCGGCGCTTGCGATCCTCCTCGTAGTCGGCGTAGTTGCCCTCGAACCACTCCACGTGGGAATCGCCCTCGAAGGCGAGGATGTGGGTGGCGATGCGGTCGAGGAACCAGCGGTCGTGCGAGATCACCACGGCGCAGCCGGGGAACTCCAGCAGAGCATCCTCCAGTGCGCGCAGGGTCTCCACGTCGAGGTCGTTGGTGGGCTCATCGAGCAGCAGCAGGTTGCCACCGGTGGCGAGCAGCTTGGCCATGTGCAGACGGTTGCGCTCACCGCCGGAGAGGTCGCCAACCCGCTTCTGCTGGTCGCCGCCGCGGAAGTTGAAGCGGCTGACGTAGGCGCGCGAGTTGATGGAGAAATCCCCCACCATCATGTTGTCGTGGCCGCCGGAGACCTCCTCCCACACCGTCTTCTTGCCGTCGAGGTCGTCGCGGCTCTGGTCCACATAGGCCAGCTGTACGGTATCGCCGAGGCGCAGTTCGCCGGAGTCGGGCTGCTCCTTGCCCACCAGCATGCGGAACAGGGTGGTCTTGCCGGCGCCGTTGGGGCCGATCACCCCGACGATGCCGCCTGGTGGCAGGTTGAAGCTCAGATCGTCGATAAGCAGACGGTCACCAAAGCCCTTCTTCACGTTCTTCGCCTCGATTACCAGATCGCCCAGACGCGGCCCTGGCGGGATGAAGATCTCGTTGGTTTCGTTGCGCTTCTGGTAGTCCTTCGACGATAGCTCGTCGAAGCGCGCCATACGCGCCTTGGACTTGGCGTGGCGTCCCTTGGGGTTGGAGCGTACCCACTCCAGTTCCTGTTTCATGGCCTTGATGCGCGCCTGCTCCGACTTCTGCTCCTGCTCCAGACGCTTCTCCTTCTGCTCTAGCCAGGAGGAGTAGTTACCCTCCCACGGGATGCCGTGGCCGCGATCCAGTTCCAGGATCCAGCCGGCGACGTTGTCGAGGAAGTAGCGGTCGTGGGTGATTGCCACCACGGTTCCCTCGTAGTCGTGGAGGAAGCGCTCCAGCCAGGCCACCGACTCGGCGTCGAGGTGGTTGGTCGGCTCGTCCAGCAGCAGCATGTCGGGTTTCTCCAGCAGCAGCTTGCACAGGGCGACACGGCGTTTCTCGCCGCCGGAGAGGTTGCTGACCTGGGCGTCCCAGGCCGGCAGGCGCAGGGCGTCGGCGGCAACCTCCAGGTGACGGTCGATGTTGTGACCGTCGGTCGCCTGGATGATGTTCTCCAGTTTGCCCTGCTCGGCGGCGAGGGCGTCGAAGTCGGCGTCGGGTTCGGCGTAGGCGGCGTAGACCTCATCGAGGCGCCTCAGCGCATCCTTCACCTCGCCTACGGCCAGCTCGATGTTGCCGCGCACGTCGAGCGACTCGTCCAGCTGCGGCTCCTGCGGCAGGTAACCGACCTTGATCCCCGCCTGTGGGCGGGCCTCGCCCTCGATGTCGGTATCGATCCCGGCCATGATGCGCAGCAGGGTCGATTTACCGGCACCGTTGAGGCCGAGCACGCCGATCTTGGCACCGGGGAAGAAGGAGAGGGAGATGTCTTTGAGGATCTCGCGCTTCGGAGGTACCACCTTGGAAACGCGATTCATGGTGTAAATGTACTGCGCCATGTTGTCAGTCCGCTCGTCACAGGAAAATAGGCCGGACATTATAGAGGGTGCCACCCGCTCTGCACAGGGGGCGTCAAGCTTTGGCCGGCACAGGGATTGTGTTAGCTTAGGAGCGATGAACCCTATTGTATAAATGGATGGAAAGTAGGTGGGCCGAAAGATACGTATTCTTCTGGTTGAGGACTCCCCCCAGGATGCCGAGATGGTGATGGCAGAGGTGGGGCGTGGCAAGTATGCCAGTGAGATCACCCATGTCTCTGATCGTCAGCGGGCTCAGCGGGCGCTGGAGCAGGGGGAGTGGGATCTGATTATCTCCGATTTTGGTCTGCCCGATATGACGGCGCTGGACCTGCTGCTATGGCGACGTGAATTGAAGAGTGATGTGCCGGTGATTGTGGTCTCCGGCACTATCGGAGAGGAGCTGGCGGTACTAACCATGCATGCCGGTGCCCACGATTTTATCAACAAGGAGTCACTGGCTCGGCTAAATCCTGCGATAGAGCGTGAGTTGCAGGAGATGGAGGTTCACCGTCAACGCTGGCTGGCGGAGGCGGCGCTGGTGGAGAGTGAGCAGAATTTTCGCCAGCTCACAGAGACGATCCCGGAGGTCTTCTGGCTGATCGACTGCAGGCTGCAGCAGATGGTCTATCTGAGTCCTGCCTTTGAGACGGTGTGGGAGCATGCCGCCGCGCAGATAATGAATCAGCCGAAAAAGCTGTTCGATACCGTCCACCCGGATGATCATGAGCGTGTCCGCACCCTGGTAGAAGAGCAGGGTTGGCAGGGTCTCAATCTGGAGTACCGCATTGTAATGCCCGATGGGGAGGTGCGCTGGATCGATACCCGCTCCTTCCCCATTTTAGGCGACAATGCAGAGGTAATCCGCATCGCCGGTCTCTCTACCGATATCTCAGAGCGTATGCAACTGCGCCAGGAGCGGGAGATGATGAGCCGTGCCCTGGAGCAGACCGCCGATGCGGTGATGATCACCGATGCCGAGGGGAGTATCTCCTACGTCAATCGTGCCTTTGAGGAGTTGACCGGATATGAGTCGGCAGAGGTGCTGGGGGAGAATCCCAATCTGCTCAAGTCGGGATTTCAGGATGAGTCCACATACCGGGGGCTCTGGTCCAATATCAGTAACGGTATTCCTTATACCGATATCTTTATCAACCGCCGCAAGGATGGTGAACTCTATTACGAGGCGAAGACTATCACCCCGATCCGTGATAGTGAGGGGGTGATTAGTCACTATGTCTCAACCGGGAAGGATATTACCGACCGGATAAAGACGCGCGAACGTCTCAACAGGGTGATGAATTACGATGCGGTGACCGGGCTGGCTAACCGCCTGCTGCTGGAGGATCGGCTGGGACAGGCAGCGTTGAGGTTTAAGCGCAACCAGCGTGGTTTCGGCCTGCTCTATATTGGGATGGATCTAAGGGGACTGCTGGGGGACCACCACGACAATAAGGTCCTTGAGCAGTTGTTGCGCCAGGTGGCCCAACGTATCAAGGGGTGTACTGATGCCCAGGATACGGTAGCGCGGCTCGATGGGGGGGAGTTTATCGTTCTCCATCGTGATCACGATGAGGCGATTGAACAGTTAGAAGGCATGGCGGCAGCTTTGCTGGCGGCATTTCGCTCTCCGGTACACGCCGATGGTTATGAGCTCTTTCTGACACCCTCCATCGGTATCAGTCTCTATAGTGACCAGCTTGATGACCCCATGCAACTCGTTGAACAGTCGCGCATTGCGATGGAGAGGGCGAGGAGTGAGGGTCACGGAGGCTATGGTTTTTTCAAGGATGGCATGGGTGCCATCGCCAGGCGACTTACCAGTTGAGTTATGGTGTGGCTCCGATCACATTCACATGCAAATCAGGGTGTTATTGCAAATAAGCACTTGAAATTTTCGGGTTGCTGCCTCATCCTACACCAATGAATATTAGAGTATGCTAATATACTTCTAAATAGAGCTATCAACACAGGAGTTTTGGACAGGTGATTACGATGCGCAAACTACAGTGGATATCCGGGGCCACACTTGGCCTGTTGCTGATAACGTCTGCCAGCGGGGCTGCCGAGCCGTTGAGTCGTGCCGCGGTAGCGATGCAGAAGGTACCGGGTGAGGTGGTGGTGGATGCCCTGATTGAGGCGATATACCAGTCGACAGTCTCCTCTCAGACATCGGGCCGCATTACCGAGGTGCTGGTGGACGTGGATGACTATGTCAACAAGGGTGATGTCATCGTCCGTTTTCGCGACAAGGAGCAGCGTGCCGCGATGAAGGGGGCCGAGGCAAAGGCCGATGAGGCGAAGGCCGCCTTTGACAGGATGGAGGAGTTGCTGGCGAGCAAGCTGGTCTCTCAGGCGGAGTATGACAAAGCGAAGGCGGGGTTGAAGGCGGCCAGTGCCGCCCGTGATCAGGCACGTGAACAGCTCGAATATACCGTGGTGCGCGCCCCCTATAGCGGCATCGTGGTGAAGCGCCACGTGGAACCGGGGGAGAGTGCCAGCCCGGGTAAACAGTTAATGACCGGCCTCTCTCTGGAGTCGCTTCGTGCTGTTGCCAATGTGCCCCAGGCCCATATCGATCAGATCCGTACGCTGCAACGTGCCCGAGTGATATTGCCGCGTGCAACCAGCGCGTCAGTTGATGGTGAAAAGCTCACTATCTCCCCTTTCGCCGATGCCGCCACGCACACCTTCAAGGTACGTGTCGATCTGCCAGAGGGGCGCCACGGGGTCTATCCCGGCATGTTCGTCAAGGCGGCCTTTGTCATTGGAGAGTCAGAGCGCCTTACCGTGCCAGTCGCCGCAGTGGTTCATCGCAGTGAGGTGACCGGGGTCTATGTGCTGAAGGGGGATGCTGTCAGCTTCCGCCATGTCCGTATTGGCCGTCAGCTGGCCGATGGGCGCCATGAGGTACTGGCCGGTCTTGATGCAGGAGAAGAGGTGGCGCTGGAGCCGATCCGCGCCGGGGTGATGCTCAAGGAGATGCGTGCAGGTACGGAACAATGAACCAGAAGCTGGGATTTTCGGGCAATGTCGCCCGTAACTTTCTGACCACCGAGATCACGCCGCTACTGGCGCTGGTCGGTTTTCTGCTGGGGATCTTTGCGGTGATGATTACGCCGCGCGAGGAGGAGCCGCAGATCAATGTTACCTTTGCCAATATCTTCATCGCCTATCCCGGTGCCTCGGCCAGCGAGGTGGAGAATCTGGTAGCGTTGCCAGCCGAGCAGATCCTCTCGGAGATTGAGGGGGTCAAGCACGTCTACTCCGTCTCACGTCCCGGCATGGCGGTACTGACCGTACAGTACGAGGTGGGGGAGGATCGCACCGCGGCCATCGTGCGTCTCTATAACGCGATGTACTCCAAGCAGGACTGGCTACCGCACAATCTGGGAGCGATGCAGCCGATCATCAAGCCGAAGGGAATCGACGATGTGCCGATCGTCACTCTCACCCTCTGGAGCAAGGATGAAAATGTGGGAACCCATGAACTCAAACGCGTAGCTCATGCGGTGGAATCAGAGCTCAAGCGTGTCAAGGGAACGCGGGATATCTATACCATCGGTGGCCCCGATCGGGTGGTGCATGTCACCCTCGACCCGGTGCGTCTGGCCGGTTACGGTATCGCGGTTGACGACCTGCGCAACGCACTGATGGTAAGTAATGCCACCCAGCCCTCCGGGGCCCTGGTCTCCAGCAACCGCGAGGTGCCGGTTCAGGCGGGCAGCTTTCTTACCAATGCTGAAGAGGTCAACGCCCTGGTAGTCGGCGTCAGGGAGGGCAACCCCATCTACCTGCGTGATGTCGCCGAGGTACGTCTGGGACCGGATCAGCCGGAGCAGTATGTCTGGTTTGGCACCGGTCCTGCGGCGTCATCCAAGGGGGTTACGGTGCAGGGGAGCTTCCCCGCCGTTACTGTCGCGATCGCCAAACAGCCCGGTACCAATGCGGTGGAGATCGCCCGTCAGGTGATTGAGCGCTTTGATGCCCTGAAGGGGACCTTTGTCCCCGAGGGGGTCGAGGTGACGGTAACCCGCGACTACGGTGCCACGGCTGATGAGAAGGCGAAGAAGCTTATTACAAAGCTGATCTTTGCCACCCTTTCGGTGGTGGTGCTGGTGCTGTTTGCGCTGGGTTACCGTGAGGCCTTTATCGTCGGACTGGCGGTGGTGATCACCCTTGCCATTACCCTCTTTGCCTCCTGGGCCTGGGGCTTTACGCTCAACCGAGTTTCACTCTTCGCCCTCATCTTCTCTATCGGTATTCTGGTGGATGACGCCATCGTGGTGGTGGAGAATATCCACCGCCATATGTCGATGGGGGGCAAGAAACTGCTGGAGGCGATCCCTCAGGCGGTCGATGAGGTGGGCGGACCGACCATCCTTGCCACCTTTACTGTTATCGCAGCGCTGCTGCCGATGGCCTTTGTCAGCGGTCTGATGGGCCCCTACATGAGCCCGATCCCGATCAACGCCTCCATCGGCATGTTGATCTCACTGGCGGTCGCCTTCATCGTTACCCCGTGGATGTCCAATGTGGTACTGGCGAAGGCCGATTTCCACCACGCCCACGACGAGGGCAGCGACAACCGGATGTACCAGCTCTTTGAGCGTGCAGTCGGCCCTTTCCTGCGTGGTGGTGCAGGGCGCAAGATGCGCTGGAAGATGCTCTACGCCATCCTCGGTCTTATCGCCTTCTCGGTGTTGCTGGTGCCGCTCAAGGCGGTGGTGCTGAAGATGCTCCCCTTCGATAACAAGTCAGAGTTTCAGGTAGTAATCGACATGCCGGAGGGTACTACACTGGAGCAGACCGCCCGGGTGATGAGTGAGCTGGGTGACTACCTTGGCACCGTTCCTGAGGTGACCGATTATCAGGTCTACGCGGGGAGTGCCTCGCCGATCAACTTCAATGGCCTGGTACGTCAGTACTATCTGCGTGAGGGGGCCACGGTGGGTGATATTCAGGTCAACCTGGTGCACAAGAGTGAACGTGACAGAAAGAGTCACGAAATAGCGCTGGCGGTGCGAGGCCCGCTGCAGGAGATCGGAAAACGCTACAACGCCAATGTGAAGGTTGTTGAGGTGCCGCCTGGTCCGCCGGTACAGTCTCCGTTGGTGGCCGAGGTTTACGGTATCGACTATCAGGGGCAGATTGGTGTGGCGAGATCGATACGTGAGATGTTTGAGTCAACCGACGATATCATCGATGTGGATGACAGTGTCGAGTCGCCCGCTGAGAAGCTGATCCTCAGGGTAGATCAACCGCGGGCAGCACTGCTCGGTGTTCCGCAGCAGAAGGTGGTGGCCGCGGTACACGCGGCACTCTCCGGTGAAGATGTGAGCTTTCTGCACGATGTAAATGCAAAGTATCCGGTACCCATACGTATGGAGTATGCGGTGGCCGACAAGGCCGACATCGACAGCGTACTAAACCTGCGCCTGCGTAGCGGCAGCGGCGAGTTGATCCCCCTTTCCGAGATCGTCACAGTGGTGAAAACCGAGCGGGAGAACGCCATCTATCACAAGGACCTGCAGCGGGTGGTTTTTGTCACCGGTGACATGGCCGGTGATCTCGATAGTCCACTTTACGGTATGTTCGATATGGTAGGACAGCTTGAAGATAAACCGTTGGCAAACGACAAGCCTCTGGAGCAGAACTTTATCAACCCGCCTGCCAATCCCTATGACTACAGTGTGAAGTGGGATGGCGAGTGGCAGGTTACCTATGAGACCTTCCGTGACATGGGCATTGCCTACGGTGTGGGCCTCATCCTCATCTACCTGCTGGTGGTGGCGCAGTTCCGCAGCTATCTGGTACCGATTGTAATCATGGCCCCGATCCCGCTCACGGTGATCGGGGTGATGCCGGGTCACGCCCTGCTCACTCTGCTGGGAATGGATGCCCAGTTCACCGCCACCTCGATGATCGGCATGATCGCACTGGCGGGGATCATCGTGCGCAACTCCATCCTGCTGGTCGACTTCATCAACCAGCAGGTGGAGGAGGGGGTACCCTTCGAGCGTGCGGTGATCAACTCCAGTGCGGTACGTGCCAAACCGATCGTACTGACTGGTGTGGCGGCGATGATGGGTGCCTTCTTCATTCTGGATGACCCGATTTTCGGCGGTCTGGCGGTATCACTGATCTTCGGTATTCTGGTCTCCACAGTGTTGACCCTGATCGTGATCCCGGTGATGTACTACGCGATGATGTATCGTCGGATGACGAACTGATACATCACACAGCAGTGCAACAAAAAGGCGCCGTGATGGCGCCTTTTTTATTCGCTGTGGGGTCGCTTCTGCAGCTTTCTCTGTAGGGTACGCCGATGCATATTGAGGGCGCGGGCAGTGGCGGAGATGTTGCCGTTATTTTCAGTCAGCACCCTCTGCAGGTGCTCCCACTCGAGACGGTTAACCGAGAGCGGTTTGCTGTTTACCACCGTCCCATCATTACCCTCATCACGATAGAGTGCGGCGATGATCTCATCGCTGTCGGCAGGTTTTGCGAGATAGTGGATCGCACCAAGTTTAATCGCCTCTACGGCAGTTGAGATACTGGCATAACCGGTCAACATGACTATGCGCATGGTGCTGTCAAGGGAGTGGAGCTGTTTAATCAGTGCCAGTCCTGAGTTCCCCGGCATATTGAGATCGATAACGGCAAAGGCGGGTATTGACTGCTGTGCCTGCAGGATCGCATCCTCACCGTTGTGGGCGAGGACAACATTAAAGCCGCGTTTGGTTAATGAACGGCCCAGCATCTGGCAGAAGATCTGATCGTCATCAACCAGCAGGAGAGAGTTTTGTAAGTCATCCATCATGGTGATCATGCATCATTAAGCGGTAGCTTTACTACGACTTTTGCGCCACCACCATGGCGGTTGTACATCTTTACCTCACCCCCCAGGCGTTCAATGGTGACATTGGAGAGAAACAGTCCCATTCCTACCCCATACTGCTTGGTGGTAAAGAGGGAATTACCGGCTTTGTTAATAACTTCGTCAGTAAGACCTGGGCCACGGTCAAGAATCGCTATCTCGATAAAACCATCCGTGCATTGGGTGTGCAGTGCCACATCATCCGGTGAGCTATCAACAGCGTTGTTGAGCAGATTAAGCAGGGCCTGTGTAAGGGTGTTCTCATAAAGGAGTGTGCAACGACTGTCGCACTCTCCATATCGTGTGATGATCTGGATATTAGGTCGCATCAGATAAAGTTTATCCAGTAAATCGGCAACTAATTTATCAGGATGAATGGAGCCGGCGGCCTCTGAACGTGTGTGACCCGCACTTTCAACCATGCAGGAAAGGATCGCCTTACAACTGTGAATCTGTTGTCGCAGGATCTCAATGTCTGTGCTTATCTCAGGAAGGTGCGAGAGTTCATTGTGCAGGTCGCCAGCGATTACCGCCATGGTTGAGAGTGGGGTGCTGAGTTCATGAGCGGCACTGGCGGCCTGCGTCCCCAGTGCAACAATCTGCTCGTTGCGTAGAGTCTCTTCGCGTACAGTGGATAGCAATTTATCGCGGCGGCGAACTGCAGCAGTAAGGCGTGAGATAAAGAAGGCGATAATTGTGGCGCTGACAATGAAGTTAAACCACATTCCCGTAATGTGCATCATAAAGGCATCACTGTTATTGCTATCTCCCGGTTTCTGGTGATGCATATGCCCCATACCGCTGCTGGTACCACCATGCATCGCCGTATGTTGGGAAAAGGTGAGCGGCTCATAGTAGAACATCAACAGGGTGTAGGATGTCACCGTGATGGCCCCCAGCAGGGCGGTGTGACGCCAGGGTAACAGCAATGCACTGATGGTGACCGGGATTAAAAAGAGCGAGACGAAGGGATTTGTCGAACCACCGCTAAAGTAGAGAAGTCCTGTCAGTACGAGTGTGTCGGCCAGCAATTGCAGAAGAATCTCCACCTCATTGAGCGCCCTCGGGATCCGTGCCCTATACCAGGTAAAGAGATTGATTACAATCAGCAGGACGATCAGGCCGAGCAGGGGTGCCAACGGTAGGTCGAGCATTAACCACTTAGTGGCAACGAAGACGGCGATTAACTGACCAATCACCTCCACAAAACGCAGGTAGGAGAGGCGGCGCAGGATATTGAATTCACCGGAGTGCTGTCTGGTACCTATGTCGAACATGCGGCCATTTTAGTCGGTTGCGAATCGAGATGGTAGCAAACTCAATGGGGCGGGGTGCGACAAATTGTCGCGCGACGCTTTGTCACTTCTTTTACGCCATGTAGAAATTCATAATCAGAACACTTAATAGCCTTTCTGAATGCGTATTAATGTTCGATATCCATCGCTCAACTATCTACCACTTTTTTATCGCCTCACTTGTGGTGCATCTGGTTGTGGCATGGCCGCTGCTGCGCGACAGCTGGTTTGCCCATCCACAGCAGATGGATGTGCAAGAGTGGCCAGCGCTGTCGATTCAGATGGTGATTGATGAACGTATAGCGAGCACTCCGGAGAAGCTACAAGAAAAAAAGCAGGAGAAACTTAATCGCAATCGAATACCTCAATTAGCCGCCGTTAAGCAGAGTACAACCTCTTCGTCTGAAGAGGCTGCGGCTGAGCAGGCAGAGGAGTGGTTAGAGCAGGCGGTAGATGAGCAGCCCGCAAACAGCACGGCCGCTAGAGCGACGGGTGATTTGCGTGCACAGTTTCTGCACAGGGTTATTGCACTTATAGAGCAGAATAAATTCTACCCAAAAAGTGCCAGACGACGCGGTATTGAGGCGGATGTCAGGGTCTCCTTCAGGCTGCATGGCGATGGCAGCGTGAGTGACGTCAGATTAAGTGATGCGCCAAAGATCCTCTACGGGGCAACGCAACAGGCGATCATGGCGGCGCAACCGTTGCCTGCGCTACCAGAAGAAATTTCAGCACCATTCGACATCAGTTTTATCGTGAAATACCAACTTACAGAATAGCGAGGCTAACTGTGGAAAATGGAACAAAAATAATTGTTACCGCTGTCGCCCTCTCCATCTCCGTGCAGGCCGGGGTGATGGCGCAAGAGGTGGATGAGGCAACTATTACCGTCACGGCAACCCGTGAGGCGGACGAGGTTGGTAAGGTCGCTGCCTCGGTAGGTCGGGTAGGGGGGGAGGAGATAGAGCGTATTGCCCCGTCACACCCCTCAGAGATCGTCAATCGCATTCCGGGTGTTCACGTCAATGTGACCGGTGGTGAGGGGCACATGACCGCGATTCGTCAGCCCATCTCCACACAACCGCTCTATCTCTATCTTGAGGACGGGATACCAACCCGCTCTACCGGATTCTTTAACCACAACGCCCTCTATGAGATCAATCTGCCACAGGCCGGTGCGATAGAAGTTCTGAAGGGGCCGGGGACGGCACTCTACGGCAGTGACGCGATTGGTGGTGTCATCAATGTGGTCACCCGGCCGGCACCGCTTGAGCCGGAGGCAGATGTTGCGGCCGAGTACGGCTCCTATGGCTGGCGGCGCCTGTTGCTGTCGGGGGGCAATGGCTGGGAGTCTGATGGTGTACGTGCAGACCTGAATATGACCCACTCAGACGGCTGGCGTGACAATACCAATTATGACCGCTACAGCACCTCGCTGCGCTGGGATCACGATACCAGAGGCGGGGCGTCACTGAAGACGGTGGCATCACTGTCGCGTATCGACCAGCAGACGGCGGGAAGTTCACGCCTGCTGGAGGACGACTATTTAAATAACCCGGAGTTGAATTATACGCCGATCTCCTATCGCAAGGTGGATGCGCTGCGCCTCTCTACTGCCTACGAAACTGAGACCGCCGATAGCCTGCTAAGTGTCATCCCCTACGTGCGCTCGAACAGTATGGATATGCTACCGAACTGGTCACTCAGCTACGACCCGGTGGTGTATGAAACGAAGAATAACTCGGTCGGTCTACTGGCGAAGTACCGACACAATCTTGCGGATGATGTGAAGATGATCATCGGGGTGGACGTCGACTATAGCCCCGGTAGCCGTTATGAGCAAACTATCGTTCCGATCAAGGTGGGCAACATCTACACCGATTACACGATTGGCAGCACTATCTATGATTACGATGTCATCTTTACCGGTATCTCACCCTATCTGCACCTCGACTGGCAGCTGACAGATGCTTTGTTACTGCAGACAGGCGTGAGGAGTGATCAGCTGGGCTATGACTATGATAACCATCTCACCGCACTCGATACGGGTTCGCATCGTCGCCCCGCCGACACCTCGGTCTCCTATCAGCACCTGAGCCCCAAACTGGGTCTTGTTTACGCTATCAATGCGAGACACAGCACCTTTATCTCCTATCGCCACGCCTTTCGTGCCCCATCGGAGAGTCAGCTGTTTCGTCAGGGGCGTGCCGTGAGTAGTGTCGATCTGGAACCTGTTAAGGTGGACAGTTATGAGTTGGGGGTGCGCGGAAACAGTCCGCGCCAATGGAACTACTCGGTATCACTCTATGCGATGGAGAAGCGCGACGATATCCTCACCTATCGTTATCCTGACGGTAGCCGTGAGGTGATGAATGCCGGTGTCACCCGTCACAAGGGGATCGAGCTTGGTTACAGCCGGCAGTTACTCGACTGGATGTCGATGAATCTTGCCTGGTCAGTGGCAGAGCATGTTTATGATGACTGGCAGCCCAATGCAACCACCGACTATTCCGGTAATGAGATGCCATCGGCCCCGCAGACGGTGGCGAGTGCGGCACTGCTTTTTACCCCACAGGCTCTTCACGGTGGAAGTGTTGAGCTGCAGTGGGAGCGACTCGGTAGCTACTGGATGGATGATGAGAACAGCTATCGCTATGGTGGTCACGACCTCTACCATCTTCGTACGGAGTTCCATGTCGATGATGGGATAAGGATCTCGGCGCGGGTGATGAATCTGGCGGATCGCCGTTATGCCACTGCAGCACAGTACAGCGCCGCCGCCTTCGGTAACCCGGAGAAATTTGAGTATGCGCCGGGTATGCCTCGCAGCTACTATCTGGGTGTGAGTGTGGGTTTTTAGATGAACGTCTTTTGTCACTTCAATTACCGTACAGGGTTATTGGCTTTAGTGCTGTTCGCTCTGGTGGATGGTGGTCACTCCGTTCGAGCCGCAGCGGTTGATCACTCGCATCATCAGCACACGACCAGCGATCCAGCCGCGCCCTGTACAGCTCAGGGCGAACTGCCTGATCTGCGCTGTGCAAAGAGTGTTACCGCGGCACTTGATGGCGAGGGGGGGCTCTGGGTCGCCTGGGTTTCCGGGGGGCATATCTATCTACAGTCGTCACCAAAAGCGGGCAGCGAACTCTCCCGTGCGGTGGTGGTCAATCGCCAGCCGGAGAGGATCAGCGCGGGCAATGAGCACCGCCCCAAGATCGCCTTTGGCAGGGACGGGCGGATCTATATCGCCTGGACCGAGAAGCTGGCCAAACGCTTTTCGGGACATATCCGCTTTGCCTGGTCGGATGATCGGGGCGCCTCCTTCTCCACCCCTCTTACGGTCAATGATCATCTGGAGGTGACGAGTCACCGCTTTGAGAGCATGGTGGTGGATGCCCGTGGTCATATTCATCTCACCTGGCTTGATAAGCGTGATCGTCTGGCGGCGGAGATCCGGGGGGAGGAGTATCGTGGTGCCGCCCTCTATCATGCGGTATCGACCGATAACGGGGTCAGTTTTAGTGTGAATAAAAAGCTGGCCGACAACAGTTGTGAGTGCTGTCGTATCGCTATGGCGATCGACCCGCAGAGTGGATTGCCACTGGTGGTGTGGCGCCACATCTATGGGGACAACATCCGCGACCACGGATTGGTTCGGCTCAATGAAAATGGTGAGTGGGGTGAACAGCAACGCCTCTCCTACAGTCAGTGGCAGACCAGCTCCTGCCCCCATCATGGGCCGTCGCTGGCGGCCAGTAGCGAGGCCTATCACGCGGTCTGGTTTGCCAACGGTGCCGAGCAGTCGGGGCTCTTCTACAGCCGTGTTGACCGTAACAGCCTGAGGCGACTCGATGAGCGGCCGGTGGGGAGTGCGGTGTCGCTCTCCTCGCACCCCTCGGTGGTGACGATGGGGGAGCGGGTCTATATCGCCTGGCTGAGCTATGACGGTAAAGAGAGCCACGTCCTTATCCAGGCCTCACCGGATGGTGGCGAGAGCTGGCAGGCGCCCGCTACGCTCGCCTCGCACGCGGGGGGTACCGACTACCCTTTTCTGCTCAGCGATGGTGAACGGCTCTATCTCTCCTGGCACCGTGCTGGCGAGCCGTACCAGTTAGTGAGAGTCACGAAGTGACCCTGTCGATGACTCTCTACCGCTCTCTAGTCGTGATGTTGCTGCTATCAACCGGCGCATATGCCGGTCAGGGAGAGGGGGCAAGGCTCTTTACTGCGGCTACGCCGGCATTGTTGGACGAACGTTGTCAGCAGGAGGAGTGCATGGTGATCTACTGGTCGCTCGACTGCCCCCCCTGTCATAGTGAACTGAAAACCCTGGGAGACGTGTTGAAGGGGAGAGAGGCCCCCGGCATGGTACTGGTTTCGGTTGACGGTAGGGCACAGCTTGCCGAGATAGGGGAGACACTCTCCCGCTACCGTGTTGCCCAACTAGAGAGCTGGATCACCCCCTCACCACTGGACCTCCCGTTGCGCTACGCTATCGACCCGAAGTGGTTTGGTGAGCTGCCCAATAGCTATCTCTATACAGCCGGTAGCCGGAAGGTGCGCATCGTCGGCGAGATAGAGGCTTCCCGCCTGCAAATGATAGTCAGTCGCTTTGCCCGGCAGGCCAAGAACTGAGGGTTCCCCACATGACGTGGCGAGTTTTGTGGCTGTTGTCACGAGAAAGCGATGAAAGTAGTGGGGTATATACGGTATACTGCCCGGCTTGAACCGCGCAGAGTACCTATCCCAGTGAGACAACCGGTGAGGGTCAGCGGAGGGATATCAGGAACAAGAGCAAGAGTGCCATATGACTGAGTTGACTCCATTACGCAAAATACCCGATCAGAATATCTTTAAGGGAGGGGATGTCTTCGTCCTCTTCGGTGAGCTGTTTGGCCGTGGTTATGTTAACGGTCTGGTCGATGAGGCGCGTGCCGCCGGTATGACCATTGTAGGTATTACCGTGGGTCGTCGCGACGATGAGAATAAATTGCGTTCCCTCACCGCTGAGGAGCACGCCGAGGCGGAGGCCAACCTTGGTGGGCGCATCATCAATATCCCGATGATGGCCGGTTTTGACCTTGATGCACCCGAAGGGGAGGCCAACCCCACCGACCTGCTGGCCCCCTTTACCATCAAGAACTGGCAGGAGCAGAAACTCGACTGGGCGCAGATCGAGCGATGCCGCGAGGTGGGGGTGAAGCGCTTCCGGGACTCCCTGGCACGGGTAGTGGCCGAACTGGACGGGATGATTCCCGATGGTGCCAATGCCATATTCGCCCACACCATGGCCGGTGGTATTCCCAAGGTGAAGGTCTTCCTCGCCATCGCCAACCGTATCTACAAGGGGCGCGGTGATCGCTTTATGTCCTCGCGCGCCCTGCTTGATAGTGACCTGGGCAAGCTCATTTTGATGAATTTCGATGAGGTGACCGCCAACACCTTCCGTTACCTTATCGACGGTACCGCCGAACTACGCAAACGCCTGGAGTCAACGGGCGGCCAGGTGCGTTACAGCGCCTACGGCTATCACGGCACCGAGATCCTGATCAAGGATAAGTACCAGTGGCAGACCTATACCAACTACACCCAGGGTTACGCCAAGATGCGTCTTGAGCAGCACGCCGAGGCGGTGTGGGCCGAGGGGGTGAAGGCGACCGTCTTCAACTGCCCGGAGATCCGCACCAACTCCTCTGACATCTTCGTTGGTGTCGAGCTCTCGCTCTTCCCGCTGCTTGAGGCGCTCAAGCTTGAGGGTGGCGGGGCGTGGGCCGAGGCACAGTGGCAGGCGTGTAGGGAGCTGCTCTCTGAGGGAACCTCGCTGGAGGAGCTGCTGCAGACTATTGCCGACTACAACGCCAATGGGGTGATCACCGAGTTTCGCAACTTCGAGGCGTGGCCGATGGACAATACCGCTGAGCTGGCCGAGGTGATGGTAGGTACCTCCGAGGCGATCACTGCTATGCACAAGGAGCGTAAGGCGTTGGTCACCGACCACCTCAGTGCCCTGGTGCTGGAGGGGACCGGCCCGTTGATGTTCCATGAGATGTCGGCCCCGGCCGCACCGGTGTTGTGGCTTAACCACGATGTTATAGCCAGACAGCTAAATCAGATGCATAGCTAGAGGCTTTCTCTTCTTCGCGCAGAGTAACGGGTCGCCCTGAGGCGGCCCGTTTTCGTTTTGGACACTCCGTGTAGGAGAAAGACGGACACGTTTAACGGACAAAACTTGATAGAGCGATAAAGGGGCCTTCACCATAATGTCCACATTGGTTACGGAGACGGTACGGACTCCAGCTCTCAGGAGCAAACCACAGATTTACCCTCCTTGTTGTTATATCCCTCTTGTGCGCGGTGCCCCCACCGCGCTTTTTTTTGCCCTGTGACCCGAACACCTATCTGTTCAGGCGCTGCTCCATTTCCAGCACAACCTGAGTCATCCTCAATACGCTGTCGGGGTTGAGGGAGATGGAGTCGATGCCGTGCTCCACCAGCCACTCGGTGATCTCGGGGAAGTCGGAGGGGGCCTGACCACAGATACCGACATATTTGTGGTGGCGGTGGCAGGCGTCAATCGCCATCTCCATCAGCTTGAGCACCGCCGGGTTGCGCTCATCGATGCCGGTCACCAGCCCAGAGTCGCGATCGACCCCGAGGGTGAGCTGGGTAAGGTCGTTGGAGCCGATGGAGAAGCCGTCGAAGTACTCGAGGAAGTCATCGGCGAGCAGGGCGTTGGCCGGGATCTCGCACATCACGTGCACCTTGAGGCCACTCTCGCCGCGTTTGAGTCCATTGCACTCCATGATCTCCAGCACCCGTTTGCCCTCCTCGACACTGCGCACGAAAGGGACCATCAGGTCGACGTTATCCAGTCCCATCTCCTCGCGTACCTGCTTCATCGCTCGGCACTCCAGGGCGAATGACTCGGCGAAGCTCTGTGAGGGGTAGCGGAAGGCGCCACGAAAGCCGATCATCGGATTCTCCTCCTTCGGCTCAAAGAGCGAACCACCGATGAGCTGCGCATATTCGTTCGACTTGAAGTCGGAGAGGCGCACGATCACCTGGCGCGGGTAGAAGGCGGCGGCGATGGTGCCCACCCCCTCGGCCAGGCGGCGGACGAAAAAGTCGCGCGGCGAGGGATAACCGGCGGTGAGTTTCTCGATCTTCAGCTGGGTCTCCTCATCGAGCTGCTCGAACTCGATGAGCGCACGGGGATGAACCTTGATGGCGTTGTTGATGATGAACTCCAGCCGCGCCAGCCCTACCCCATCGGCGGGAAGGCGCGACACCTCAAAGGCGATCTCGGGATTACCCAGATTGAGCATAATTTTGGTTTGCGGCTTTTTCAGGGTGGAGAGGTCGATCCTCTCAATTTCGAACTCCTGAATCCCCTCGTAGACATGGCCCGAGTCACCCTCGGCGCAGGAGACGGTGACCCACTGCCCGGTCTGGATCGTCTGCGTGGTATCACCTGTGCCCACCACCGCCGGGATCCCCAGCTCACGGGCGATGATCGCCGCGTGGCAGGTACGCCCTCCACGGTTGGTAACGATGGCCGAGGCGATCTTCATCACCGGTTCCCAGTCCGGGTCGGTGATGTCGGTGACCAGTACCTCGCCGGGCTGCAGCTCGTTCATATGCGAGGCCTCAAGGATCACCCTGGCCTGCCCGGTGGCGATCTTCTGACCCACACTCTTCCCCTCGGTCAGTACTCGACCGCGTGATTTCAGGTGGTATATCTCCTGCACCTTCAGATCGGCCTGTGATTTGACCGTCTCCGGCCGCGCCTGGACGATGAAGAGCTCTCCCGTCTGCCCATCCCTGGCCCACTCGATATCCATCGGTCTGCCGTAGTGCCGCTCGATGGTGGCGGCGTAGCGGGCCAGTTGCAGCACCTCATCGTCATTGATGGCGAACTGGCGCCGCTCCTCCAACCGCACCCGTACATTGGTGGTCGACATCCCCGCCATCGGGTCGGAGGTGTAGATCATCTTGATCGCCTTCTCCCCCAACTGCCGTTTGAGGATCGGGCGTTTGTTCTCGACGAGTGTTGGCTTGAAGACATAGAACTCATCCGGGTTGACCGCCCCCTGCACCACGTTCTCGCCCAGGCCATAGGCGGCGGTAATGAAGACCACGTCGGGGAAGCCCGATTCAGTGTCGATGGAGAACATCACCCCCGAGGAGGCCATATCCGAGCGGACCATCTTCTGCACTCCGATGGAGAGTGCCACATCCATATGGGTAAAGCCGCGGTCCACCCGGTAGGAGATAGCGCGGTCGGTGAAGAGTGAGGCGAACACCTGCTTGCAGGTAGCCAGCAGATTGGTGGTGCCGCGGATGTTAAGGTAGGTCTCCTGCTGGCCGGCGAAGGAGGCGGTTGGCAGGTCCTCTGCGGTGGCCGATGAGCGTACTGCCACGTCGGTGTTATCGCCGTATTCGCTCTCCAGCCCCCTGTAGGCCTCACGGATCTCTGCGGCCAGTTCAGCGGGCATCTCCCCATGCATGATCCACTGGCGGATCTTCGCCCCCGAAACCTGCAGGGCATTCACATTGTGTGTATCGAGCTGCGCAA
>Ga0224501_10001206_pt1 | contig 19994 bp, 13 predicted proteins | sample SF_Oct11_sed_USG_4_FD_169105 | JGI IMG/M metagenome (GOLD analysis project Ga0224501, IMG submission 169105) | Sediment microbial communities from San Francisco Bay, California, United States - SF_Oct11_sed_USGS_8_1 | ecosystem: Environmental > Aquatic > Marine > Sediment | place: USA...
AACCGGCCTCTTTGAAATCATCGAATTTCATCACTTCAGCCATGATAAAGCCTTTCTCAAAGTCCGAATGAATCCGCCCTGCGGCCTGTGGCGCTTTGGTTCCTTTCTGTAATCAGACAATAACAGGAAGTTCAGTACATGTAACTCGAGGACGGGTATAGTAGATGAGCGTTTGCGGAGTTGGGTTTCCGTATACGTAAACGGAAAACCGTCTCAACATCATTGGCGCGCGACTGCAAAAGAGTTGCCGTACGCCCCTACCTTTTACGCTTTCCTTTTTGTAGTTCAAGTAAGTCTGCCGCAGTACGTAGGCAATCACTGATGTTATGAGCTAATATACCAGACATATTCACATATCCACATGTCCAGGCAGCCTTCTGAATGAGTCGGGTCTGCGGGCACAGAAGGGTCTTACACGTATCTAACGCGAAGGAGAGAACAGTATTGGGGTCGATTACCTTGATGGTCCAAGCCTTGACCTCATCAGGGCCGGCTGTGAAGAAGTACTCGAGATGCAGGGCCTTAAATCCATTGGTGATGATTTTGTCCAGGGCGCTGGTCGTACTTTTCTCCTTTAGATAATCACCAGCCTCATCCGGCTCCATCTCCATGAGCGCGCTCTCCAGTTTAGCACTCCATGGGATGATAACCCCACGGGGGTCATTCTCATCCACCCACGCCTTTATCTTGGCCAGCCTATAACGTATCCAGATCACTTTTTTTAGAGGATAGCGTCCCTGACTGTGTAAAGAGTTGTATACCCTTGCAGGATACTGGGTATTTAATTGTAGGAGGCAGGAAATAATTCTCCCAAACTCCACTCGGACTGCTATAGCAGGTATTGCCAGTTCTGGTAGGTGAATACAGCCAGACATGTTTGGACGACTCTAGGCTCTCGAAATAAAGTTTGTCAGCTATCTGTGTCTGGAGATAGTGAGAGGGGAGATTGTTGAGCGCACGGGGAGCCGCTAATTCTGAGCGAAGGAGCCGCATGCAGCCCCAAGCCGAAGGTTGGGCACTGCCTTCACTGGGGGATAACTCCGTGTGTGGGGAGGGAGCTATATATTCCTGCTATGAACTCACCATTTATTCTTCTTTCTGATGTAGTCCTTCTCAGACAGGTTGATCAGGTAGATGATTGGCTTGGAAGTGATAAACAAGCATTCATTCAAAATCTCAATCTCATTGTTATTCCACTTCTCAAATCTCACCGGACGTTTCTGTACATCCAGCACCTCTCGCACTCTCAGCAAAGTATCCTGCAAAATGATGAGAACAGTCAGCAAACCTTACCACTTTTTACCCCTCTATCCCAGGTGGTATTGAGTTAGGGTGGGTTCACTACCCCCAGGTGGTATTGAGTTTGAGTGGGCTCGTTACCCCCAGGTGGTATTGAGTTAGGATGGGTTCACTACCCCCAGGTGGTATTGAGTTTGGATGGATTTAACTCCAGGTGGTATTGAGTTAGGGTGGGCTCACTACCCTCAGGTGGTGACAAGTTTGGGCGGGTTCACTATCCCCGGGTGGTATTGAGTTAGGGTGGGTTCACTACCCAACATGGTATTGAGTTAGGGTGGGTTCACTACCCCAGGTGGTATTGAGTTAGGGTGGGTTCATTACCCCAGGTGGTATAGAGTTAGGGTGGGTTCACTACCCTCAGGTGGTGACAAGTTTGGGTGGGTTCACTATCCCCAGGTGGTATTGAGTTAGGGTGGGTTCACTACCCAACATGGTATTGAGTTAGGGTAGGTTCACTACCCCAGGTGGTATTGAGTTAGAGTGGGCTCACTATCCCCTGGTGGTATTGAGTTTGGGTGGGCTCACTATCCCCTGGTTGTATTGAGTTTAGATCGATTCACTACCCCAGGTGGTATAGAGTTTGGGTGGATTCACTACCCCAGGTGGTATCGAGTTTGGGTGGGTTCACTACCCCAGGCGGTATTGAGTTCAGGTGGGTAGTAATACTCCTATTACTGGCGGTTTGTTAATGAATACAGTCAGCATCTCACTCACGTATTCCAACTTCTTGCGCTTATCACCATCACGCCCAGCGGTCTTCTCAATGCCAGCAATTTTCTTGTTCAGCTGCTCCAAATCCTTGGCACGGAGCTCGTGGAAAATGATGTCAAGATCCCTAACGGGGTCAACATCGCCGGCTACGTGAGTGACATCATCATCATCAAATGCTCCTGCAAAGTTAGTAGAAAGCTGGTGCAACCAGCGCATGGCGCAACCAGCGCATGGCGCAAAAGCATCCATCCTAGGCCTATTGGTTCATTTCATCCAGCGCCATACACGCTGCAACTGTCCTGCAGATGCTGTAAAACTATTGGTCACAGTACACACCTCATCCTTCCAGAACGCATTGCATACTGCACACGCACATATAACATGTACTGTGTAGTTTTGTCGTTTGTGCTTAGCTTAACTTACGTGACATGTGAAAAATGGCATCACACTGCTTGATGTGAGACAGAAAGGCATTACCGAGCCCTTCACCTTCAGAGGCCCCCTGCACCAAACCCGCAATATCCAACACCTGCAGATAGGCGGGCACCTTGCTACAACAGCCGGAATACTGTACAGCAACCCCAAAGCGATATCAACAAAACACACCATAACGAACGGGCCAGGATAGCTCAGTTGGTAAAAGCTTGGATTGCAGGTTCGAGTCCGCTGCCAGCGGGGTGTTTTTCTGGTTAGGGCCTTTAGCAAGCCTCTCACTCCAAATTGCTAGTGTGCGTTCGGATCACCACGCTAAAAAATGGAGGTCCCAACCAGTGGATTAGGGTCAATATCATTCCACGGTTGTTAAAGGTCTACCTCTCTCTTCTCGATAAGGGTAGCCGCATTTCGGCGGGTGATGTGCAACCGTACTTAGGTTGACTGACTCCCAACCTGGAGCGATGATACTGACCCACACGCGGTGCTCCATGCTAAGCCATCACTGGTCAAAAAGCAAGTATCTAACCGGGCGACTTTGCCATACGCGAGAAGAGAAGATAAGGAGGGGATCATCTACCTGTTGGAGAGGCTCACGTGGCTATACTGGCCTAAGAGCCGTGTTAAACTGCCCTGGGGGGCTTAACATACTGGCGGAATTATGGTGCTCACACGGGCTAACCTGTCTGGGGTAATTTGCTCACCTGGCTGGCTTATGGTGCTCGCACAGGAAGTCCCATCTAGCATCAGGAACTGCCACCCTTGCCTCATTCGGGTCAATTGTACAGAAAGGGAAATTCTCAGCTGGCGCCGCCGATTTGGTCATACAGTTGAAGAACGTCGATTTTCTGCAGAATGGCATCGGGACTGATGAATGTGCAGAGCTGCACGGCTAGCTCCTATCAGCGTAACAGTCAACAACACAGTTACATTTGTAACGCACAGCATACTGGATGGGTATAGAGGATACACACTAACCCTACATTGGGCAATCCCACTATGCCAATCTTGATATTGGTGCTCAATCTTCCCATCAACATGGGCAGTTCCTCAACCTCCTTCTTCTTCTTGGGTGGCATCTTGAAGCTTCCCTACAAAGAATTACACGCCATAACTTGTGCTCAGATGAGATATAGAAGTGATATTGAAGAAAACACGGGATAAATGTGTTTTGTCCCACGACACCATAATACCTTAGTCTACCACTGCAGGTCAATGTGATTCGACCTTGAGGCCACAACAGGGCAGCGTCCTAGTTATCATTTAGAGCTGCATCAACCCAACCCCGCCGAGTGGATTAGTCGCTGGCAAAGCTGAGACTGGGCTTTCTAACATACTAGATTCTGTTTTGGCCATAGATTTGTCATTCCAGGTCGGCTAACCAGAAACACAACAGATTGCCATGTGACCAACATTTATATTCATTATAATGGCCAAATAGTCGGGCAGTTTGGTTACTGCAAAAGTTGCTAACAGCTAAGTTAACTTGGCAAATCCGATCAACTTAGTTGACCTTGACTTCAGTGAAAACTTTGGTAGGGATGCGAAGTCTTTCTTAGTCAGTTTCTGTTTCTAAAATACCAAGTAATTCATAATGATAACCAAATTCAGAGGCGAGACCACCCAGTGTACTGTATAAAATTAGAACTACGACTACCAGCGAAACTAGAACACGGAGCACTTCCAGTGGAAGTAAGGAACTAAAACTGTCAATCTCAGACTAGTTTAGTAGTTAGCTTCAGGTGCTGACTAGTGACGTTCAATTCAGATTAAACTAACGACAGTTCATAACTTCGTTCTGAAGTTACTACCTACCCTAGCAGCCTACTCAACTGCCTCACTTAACACTTTTCGATTTCATAGTTAGTGAGTCATCACGCAAGTCCAATGACCAAATTAATTAATGCCAATCAATCATGTCATTCAATCATTCAATTCATTGTTAATGTTGACCGTCAACGTTCAACTTCAAGTGCAGATCCGATAACATTGACTAGTGACTTACACTTTACAGTTACACAAGACTGACAGTGACAAGTCGATGAGTTTGAGTGAAACAGTCAATCACTATGAGTATGACTATTCAGTATTCACAATCACTGACAGTGAGTGTGACTGGGTTCTTCATCCATTGCATTAGCCTAGGATCTGAGACTGACTCTGACTAATTAAGGGATGAGGACTGAAGCGATCACTGCCAGACCACTCAGTCACCCAACCATTTTATAATGTCATTAAGTAGTTGTTACTAACCAAGTAACTTAGTAAGTTAGTTTATTACTAATTATAAATTTTATTTCTAATTCAATAGTAATTCCGATCGGAGTTCGAGGGCAAAAATTTCGTGGGGAATACAGTCTATCATGATGTTTTATCTTGAGTAGAGATTAGACTGAGTCACTTGGAAGCTTAACGACAGTCGTGGTAATACAATTCTCTTAACCGGGAATGGCGAAAAGCCACAATTATCGGGTTTAGGATATAGAGAGAAAAAAATGTACGCACGTTGGTAGACCGGATGTGAGAGAAGAAACCTGTGTAGAAAATTTAGAGCCGTTGCGGGCTCTAGGCGCACATCAGAGACAACTCTTTTCCTTATATGGGGGGTTTCGGTCAGGTGACTTCGCTCTTCGGTATGTGGCAGGTGGTGGGTCATCGAAGCCCAACTCTCAAGCCCGTGCTGAATAAGGGCTGAGAGGCTGAGATTATTAGATTTTTGTTTGACTACGATCATGTAGCACTATCATTTGTGGGAGCATTTATATAAATTCTACCGATTGGGCATGCTGAAAATCATATGATGAGTATGATAGAACAGGTATGTAAATTGGTGTCTTATCAACCCGAGGCATTTCCACACTGTAGATTTTTGCCATATTTCAGGTTAATTTTACAATTTGGATTATTTTTAATTCACTACCAAATGAGAAACTCTCCAGTAAGGTATAATGCGTTTTTAGAGTTTCTCAGAGTCGTCTCCCTAGGCCCTAAGGATACAGGAATGTTGAGCTGTGCCTTGGGTCATGCCGGGATCGGGTGAGCCAATTATAGGCCATTATGGTGAGTGTCGCATCACATTTCATATGGAATTCCTTTTGTCTAATCGTGGATTCTTTTAATAATAGATGGCATCAGTGTTTGTCTATACATGTAATGTAACTAGGCTCGCAGACAGTGTATAATCCCTTTTCACAGCGCCTGTTGAGTTACATGGGATGAATCTAATCTTTGCATCTTTGATTGTGATATTTACCTTGTATAGTGGATATGTGCGTTGATACCTATGCAAGCATTTAATCATTTGTGGGCACTAGCGCGAGGCAAATCACTAGATCAACTAGACGGCAACTGCTTATAACATACCGAAGGCGAAGACGAGACAATGTCAGTGTGTCTTGAGAAAGCGATTTGTTCCTTTGAATTAAAGAGGCTTCATTGATATCATTTGTTTATATTCATACTGTGGAGTTGGACCCATTGTCCTTTCGGCTAAAGTTAACTATTCATTGATAGAAAAACCGAAGTCCCAACAAGCGAAACCGTCTTTAGGTATTGATAGGGTCCAGAGCGCACATTTATCAGCTATTGCTGAACCATGGGCCTTCACTCTGCTCCTGACTCAGACTGCAACTTTCATCCTTGCACAAACAGTGAAGAGATGCTAGAAATCGCATAGAAAGTTCACACTGGGAGCAGGAGCATAATTCAACCATAGCAGAGTTCTATGTTTATATACACATGCCTTGGCAGGATGCAGTGAATGATACAGAGCAGCAGAGATGCTCTGTAATCTCACCCGCGTCTTTATATTCCAGCAACAATGGAAGAGATCTTCTGTCCTATACAGACATATACAGGAATCAAGCTACGGCTTAGTAGATAGTGTTCTGGGGCTGGCGCCTGATATCTCTGGTTCAATCTCCAGTTCGGGCAATAACTTTGTCTTCGTCGGTTTCGGATCCCGATGTTAAATAAGGGAGGCCTACTCACGGAGTTACCTTCTCTGTGGGTACGCGGGTGCAAGCAAATAGTTTCCTAATGACACACCCTGGGAAACGTTTAGTCAAAGACTCAGTAGGCCAATTTCTGCAGGCCCCTGACACCAGTCAGGATATGTAAGAAAAGGACCCAAACGGTATCCAAATAGTAAGTAAGTGGATAGCACCGAGGTGTAATGTATGCTCACATAGAAGTGCAAAAAAGAAATAGAAAATTATGACTCTGCTGTCTCATATAAGTAAAATATTCTGGTAGAAATATAATGAGGAGGAATGTCTATCACACTATGCGTAGAAGGGACAAATTCAAAATGTGACCAGGAATGTGTAAATGCAAGCAGAGATCTATATAATATCAATAAGCCAATGAGTTGACATAGAAAAGTTAACTGGGTTGGGCCTGCAGATTTATCGCGGTGCAATCGACACAGGAAGAGAGTATGCCATCATACGAAAGATGTGACTGGTATTTTAAAATGTGACCATCACACTGCATGGGCAGGGGGGATTGGACTGTTATTGATCAAATGCGAACAAACGATTGGGAATGTTACCCCCACATGATTTGACAGTTTTACTCAAAAACGTGATAGTCACACCCCAAGATGTGTGTGTGTGTGTGTCGCATCCGAAGCTGGCCCAGATATGTGACTGTCACGCTCACAGTTATGCATATTGTGTTTGATTTAGCTGACTCTGGCATCCGGGTGTCGCTTGAGATGAAGCGCAAGATGATCTGATCGTGAGAACGTGCGATCGCAGTGACTGCACTTAAATGGTTTGGCTCCCGTGTGCTTCCTGTAATGTCTGGTTAACTCATCAGAGCGCGCGAACCTCCAATCACAACCCTCCCAAGTACACTTATACGGCTTCTCACCTACAACCCAAGGAGCGATAAGTTAGTACACAGTCAGCTTTACGCGTGGGAAGAAAACATGAAAACTTCATCTTACATAAAAACTTTATCTTATATAGAGGAGAGCACAGCCTATCAGAAGTATGCAGAGTGGAGGGGTGGGTACTTGGTGGCACCATTTTTTACCTGTATTGATAGGTGACCTGTGGGTCTACAGCTAATCAATCATTACCCGAGTAGGTACACAAGCCACTCGTCCTTACCGATGTGACTGGACAGGTAACCTATCATTACTTGTATAGATTTGCCGACAGTTTGTCCTTGCCGATGTAGGTACACTGGTGATATTTCATTGCCTGAGTTTGTTCACAGGCGACTTGTCTTGGATTCGCACAGAAGGGCCCATACCTACGCGTGAGGTATACTGGTGATCTGCCCTTACTTGTGTGGCTTAACTGGTAGCCTTGGGTTGAAGCGATAGCCTAGTGGATAGCGTACTGGGCTTTGGATTCGGAGTCCCGGGTTCAATTCCAGGTTCGGACAAAAACGTTTTCTTTTGCGACACCCTCGTCGGTTTCGGATCCCGACATTAAATAAAGAAAGCCCACCCATAGAGTTACCTTCTCTATGGGGCATGCGGGTGCAGAAAGATGATGCACCTTGGGAAACGCTCAGTAGGCCAATTTCTGCACCACTCCGGACAGGGCACCTGCGGGGTACCTGCACCACTCCTGACAGCTGTCTTCGCATGGAGATTTGAAGAAGAAGAAGCTGGTAGCCTGTCATAATTTATGTAGGTTGGCAGACAACCTGTCCTCTCCCACATAGGTACACTCACTGGTGACCAGTTATTACCTACCTAAGTACACAGGTGACCTGTCCTTACCTGTGTGGGTCCGCAGGTGAGCCTTGAGGTGAGAGGATTTTGTGTAGACCTTTTTGCAGCCGGCATACGGGCACCTATGATTTCTCCTTTTATCCTCCGGGCTCGGCTCCCGGGGAGTCATCTCCTCCGATAGCTGTCGCTGTTTTGGCGGTCGGCCGAGACGCGGAGGTGGTGATACTGGACCGGATGAAGATGAGGTAAAGCTATGGAGGCTGATCTCATCGTGCTGTGAGAGATAGCCGGACGAGGCGCTATGAGCGGACAAACTCGTACCATGACTAGTCACTGTGTCTATACTCAGTATTGTGTCTATACTCCGTACTGTGTCTATACTCCGTACCGTGTCTGTACTGCGAATTGTGTCTGTACCATGGACAGTGTTTATTCTTCGGGGCCCATAATCTTCGGTATCGCTTATGTCTAGTTTAGCAAAGTGTCTCTCAGCTGACTCGGCGCAAGGCAGAGGAGGGGGCTGATTCCATGGATAATCCAGGTCGGTTTTCAGTTTCTTATACGAGACGAGCTGCGGTTCACTCTTTAGGTATCTCTCCATCTCTAACTGATTCTGTAACAGGATGATTCACAGGGACTGATAAAGCCCCGGGCTATAAGCCATGCGGCTTTAATAACAGGTCTGATAGTACAGCCTTCAATATAAGCCTACATCACCAGTATCAGTCAGTTATCTAGAGCAATTATTTACTCTACTGCTTTTAGCCATAGCCCAACCCAATAATGCACTGATTATTATTCACCAAGTCCGCCCAAGCGCTCTCGTCACAGCCTAGCCACGCATACGTAACCAAACCCCGGCGCTGGATGCTAGGCCATACAATCACCCCAGGACACGTGCCCTATAAATACTCTGTACTATAGAAATGATTAGAGATATGTGGGCTTTCTATGCCATGTATTCTGCACTCATTTTTGTACTCCATGGTCAAAACAATATAACAAATTGAATTTTAATATAGTGTTAATTGGTTTGAATTCGCTATGGGAAACATCAGATGTGTCTTCAACATATCGTGCGGTGCTGAAGTATCTTTTCTCTCATTTGATGCCTTTACCGCTGTGATGCAAGCTTCCAGGTAAACAGAAGTGATACAAAACAACAGCAATCTCTTACAATGTCATAACTTCTGAATTGGTATTTACTGTTCATTGGAAGAGTTGCAAGTTCTCTCACACAGAGGTACGAAGTACTTGATTTCGAGATAATGTATGGATGATAGGGAAAGTGTAAGCAATCTTCCTCCCCATCACACTACACACTGAACGATGCCTACTATAAGTATAACCTAAAAAAACTTCACCATACCTCATCAACACACCGCAAAATGGTTAAATGAGGGAAAGATGCCCCATGGCCCCATGGGTTGATAAGATGAGCTAAAAGTGACCTGCAAGATCAGTGTTATGAACCCTGGTCCCATTGACACCCACAACAACTACAAGCCATCAATCACTCAGTCAATCAAAATAAAACTAACCGTCCATTGGATTGGAATGATTGGATAGATTGGCTTTTTTTGTCTAGATAAGTGTTCGCGTCTATTTGGTATCACCCGACTAGCATTGCCGATAAAACTTCACGAAAAGGCTAGACCACAGTCCTATATCAACTCGAAAATGGCAAACTCGAAGTCAAAACTCAAAAGGCTGAAGTGAAAAATCTATCTACCTGGTGCCATTTGTCTTCCAATGAAGTTTGAGCTGAAAAGTAACCAGTTTCGTGAACCACCTGTAGCTCTCGAAAGATATTAGCGCTTGGCAAGCTATCCATGGTGTAGAATCACTATACAAAATCACTCATTTCGGTATTGTAGATCCACCAAGCATCAACTATACCACTGGCTGACTGGATAACCGCAGACAAGCGCGATAGTACGATTGAATCAACTGCTTTACATTGCTGATAAGCCAGCGAAACGTAAACATTGTCGTTTCCGGTGATGTCGCAATAACAAAGATTATAATCTTCGCAAATGGTAAAACCCGCAATCCGAATCCAGAGGTTATGTGCTTTTGGAAAAGTCTTCCGCTTCAATATTGGGAAGGGTTGTGGAGTTTGTCCGAACACTCAGGATATGTCACCACAGAAAAAATACGAAATCGGGCTGACTCAGCCGCGAAAGGAAGTTGGCGTTTCCAACGGCAACGAAGCAATAGAGTGTGAATCTACAACAAGCCTGACCTAGAGAAGCAGTTCGCCGAGGTTATTCTTCCAGTGAGTTACCTACGCCTTAATATTAATTAACCAATCACTATCACCGCTAGAGAACAAGACTAATAATGTACTCAAATAAGCATTTAGTTTGTCAATCTGAGCCCCCTTTCACTCCCATACTCTGTGATTAACGTCGATCTTACTCCACTCGATCCAGTTGATCATGATTTACATGATGATCAGTTGATGGTGATCAAATTGATAACTCCAGTCATTCAGCGTGAGTGTCAGTCTGAGTCTAGCCGCAAATCTTCCCTGTCAACTGGAACTAGTGGACAAGTTGAACTTTATGTGCTAGAAGGCTGGTAGTGGTGATTGACCATAGTTATCCGGTCATCTATATACAGAGTAGTCAGTTAGGATCCCTATAACATCTTAACATATGGTTGTCAGGGAAAGCATCTGGTTTATTTAGTGCATGCATCTCTATCATGAGACCGAGGCACACTCTGAGTCATAACCATTCAGTGTTTTGGCTAGGGCAATTTACCATACTAGCCCAAGCCGCCATAGGTGCAAGACTCAGGTGTACAAAATATTCCTATATAAGGATGTTGTTTTCTCCTTCGGTGAGAAAATTGCATCGAGACAATGTAATATTTATATTAGCAATGATGTGTGTTCTGCAATTCTCTTCTCCAACTCTGACCTTCAAGGTTCACGCATTATATTGGATTTTTACAGGATCCAAAATGCCACACCCGGATGAACCATATTACTGCTCACAGCAAATCAGCATTCCACCCGAACTCCCAGACATTCTCAAACAATTTACTAAAGCCGCTATTCGTACACAGCCGAAAGACGTATTAGCATGGTCTGCTGCGTAAGTAAAAATTATATTACTACTTGGTTATTAAACTGTTCTAATACGCAAAGATAACTTCAGATACCTCACACCTCACACTGTTGTCGTGCTCACAGTGAAAGTTTGGCATGATGAGATAAAATGTTTACAGCTTCTCCTTAAGGCAACAGTATATTCTGTGACTTGGCAGTTTGTTTTACTGACCATGCTGATGTACATAAAAAATACTGTGATTTCAATGTCCACCGAAGGGGCATGGGTTTGTTGATAAAGAATGGCAATTGTATGCCTATCACTTAGGTATTTCCGTGCCATGGCAAATGGAGAGACCCCACCAGTTAAGGAGAGACTAGAGATGCCAATGGCTACACAGAAGACAGATACTGGACTGACACCTGGACTTCTAAGAATTCTTCATAAACAGGTACACTAGTCAACATGGCGTGCTACATTCAACGAATACGTTCACTAAGAATCTTCACTCTCAATGTACGCCTTACTTCGTATAATGCCTCAAACCATAAAGAAAATATTTCAGTCGAAACTATATGATATACTTACTGCATCAGTTTGGTGATTGAATCAAAACGACGAATAAGTGAGAGGCATTTTTAACACTATGAATATGAAGAGGTCATTATGACTGTTGATAAGCTAAAAACATTATATAAGTTTGTGACAAAGTTGTGATGATGTTGTGATGAAGTTGTGATGATGATGTGATAAAGTTGTGATGATGGTGTTATGAAGTTGTGATGGTGTTGTAGCTTGGACCCAAAAAGGTTGTACCACTGGAGCTGATTGAGCAGAAATGGAAGGCCCTTTCACTGCCCCAGGAGAGGTTCGATGATCTTGTCAGGATAGGAAGCTTTGGTGGTGAAACAGAATGGCTCAAACTCTTTGCACTGGCTGCATCAGCTCTCAATGACGTAAGATACATGGCTATATTAGTGTAAGAGCATAGGTTTTGTTAGCCTAGAATCTAATAGATGTCCCAACCACTTGTAAGCTGTGATGAGACATGGGGGATGAAAAGTCTAACATTTGGGTGCAGTTATTAGACTGCTACAGAAATTTATAAAGCCCTGTATTTTCATGATTATCTTGTTATACATGTAGAATATAACGGGCACTATGAAAACAATCTGTGAAGTACTGACAGCGGATCCAGAAGGTGGAGCAGCTAGAATTCGATTCCAGCTATTTAAAGATCTCTACTCATACCTAGCCCAAATAGATGGGGAGATATCCGCCGATCATATATCATCAGTTCTAACACACCTACAGTATGATGTGTAAGTTTTTGCTTTTCTCTACACTGAGCTTTAATACTAGGGCGATGCGGATCCTTTTAAAATGCTACTTAAGTTTTTAACATGCCCTTATGCATTGGTCTCTCATGGGATACATGTTATATAAGCGCTTGGCTAACATATACATATTGAGGGACAACACCCAAGTGCATCGTATTGCGCCATCGGATTCCGTGTCAGAAGCTGCTAAGATTTTCACACAAACCCTAGATGTGCTTCATTCAATGATAGACATATATGGAGCATTTGGATTTTTGAGCATAAATTTTGAATGGGGGGTCTGTTTGAGAATTGTTTTTACGGGTGTCATCCTGACCCATGTAGACTCCTTTCAGCCTATTTTCAGCAAAATCAGAAAGATAATTTAACGGCTTATATTTATCAATGGCCCGGTGCCCCCCCCCCATAACTAGTAGAATCAGCTGCTCATGACCAATCACGAACCGTAGACCCCATAAGGACATAAACAATACCAGATACCATCACTGACTGTTCAATCGCGATCCACACGTAATTAAAGTATCCCCTTGAGTTCACTTCATAGTATATAAGTCCACCTCTCTTCTCTGTTGTAGGGAAAAACAAGATGGATTCGTCCAACCACGTAACTTCATGAGTGCAGAATGCCCACGCTTATCCTAGAGTCCGGACTGTCAAGCTAGATTAAAAAAACGGTGTGAACTGTACCGACATCATTAATTTTATATGTGTCAAATGATACATTCCCGAGTTTATTATTACATGTATGTACAAACAAATTGCATCTTTAAGCTGAGCCACATAACTGATGTTCCATGCCAGTCCAATCCAGGTTTTTCCTCACTTTTCCACCACGCATGATGACGGTACCACAACCAATGTAAATATATCTAAATAAAATACATTTCATCCTGGCAAAGTAACTTCGGGTTCCTGCTTAACCTAGCAAATGTACAAGTGTCAAATTACTAAAACTGTGACCGGGCCAGTGGTTTTAGACTTCCTGTCCATTAGGAGGAGCAGCTGGATATTCTGATAGCTCTTGCGTTTCTCCTTCTTCCAGCTGAGGTGCTCCATTAACCTGTTCAGCGGCAGGATCTCCTGGGTAACCGTCATCACTCTACAAAGGGAAAAATAAACATTACGGAAAACATTCTTCAATTAAAATTCATACAATGTGTCCAGAAACTCGCAAAAGTTCCCGACGAATTCATGCCAAGTAACTTTTATGTTTATACATTATGTATGTCAACAATCGAAACGCCTCTCCCATTGTTACAGAGTGGACATAGATACTCACTCTTTCCGTTTTGACTCTGACATCTTCCCGATCACGTCGGTCTTTGGACCTTGACCTCCGTCTCTTGCGGTCTCTTGAGCCATCTCTCTTGCGATCACGTGACCTGCTGCGTCGTTTCTTCCTTTCTCCTGATCGGCTACGTCTGCGACGCACTATAAGGAAATACATACATTTACCACACCAGAGTGTTAACAGAACATGGAAGTTAAGGCTAGGCTATAGGAATATGGGGCCGGTGGATGTTATGTCTAAACTCACCCTCTCTGTCCCTATCTCTGCTGCCAGGTCGACGTCTCTCTCTACTCCGTGACCGTTTCTTCTCCTTACTTCTCGAGCGCCTGCGTCTCTCTCCTCGATCGCGGGAACGAGAGCGATCACCGCGCACTCTATCTCCATCCACCACTGGTTCCTCTTCCTTGGCTTTCCTGGTAGATCCGAGACCACCACCTGAAAGGTGAGCATATGCGTTCCAACTTCAGCCAGTCACTGCTCAGGTTATGCATACTGAAAATGTGACCAGGCCAAACGTAGGAGCAATATGTCAATTATCTGTGAACCATTTTGAAAACAAGGCACAATAATTTCATCCAAATGAGATAAAAATTCACTTTTTAATTCAACTTGTACCTACCCAGACGACGCGGTCTCCATCCCTTTACTGTCCTGGCTCTCTCCACATCAACCAACACTCGCCTTCCATCAATCTTCTTACCATCGGCGTGTTTATAAGCGGCTGCAATCCGGGCATGAAAGGAGTTAGAACCGTGCTGGCAGGTCTCTTGCTGGGCAGATATCAATACACCAAATCTCTACGTATTCCGCTGCCATGTTAATTTCCAGAGATATCTGCCCGCAATGAATAGCTAGCTGGACAGAAAGATTGGATGAACCCAGCGAATCCCGCTACGGGTTTTCCATGAAGTATTTTTACTTGAATTAATTTTGAATTGACTAGTGACAGCCAAAGCGTAGTACTCAAGACATGCCAGCCCCATTATACAGTGTAACTTACTGACGGTTGCGATGCCAGTGTTGTTGTTCCTTTTCGGACAGCAGGTGTGTAGATTCATCATCTACTTACCCGACTTACCCGGTTTGTTTAAAATTACACAATATCATGTCACCCCTGCCGAAATGTGGCTATATCTGAATTTAAAAGAGTTTCTAAAATGCCCATAACAATTCAATTATACCGCTCATGTGAATTAAATCTGTGGAAGAGAATAGTTATAACTGACAGCCCTTGTGCGCATTCTTAAGTTAGAGAAAAATGGATGCGTTGTCACATTATTTGCCTGTTTTGTAATGTGGCAGCGTTTAAACTCTTACCAACCACATACAAACCTAGTGGCAGTACAGTAGCTCAGTATACTTTGATAACACCCCGACAGACTAGGTCTGTTGGTCTCAATGCGGGGACAGGTCTGCAGCAAAAACAATAAAACAGGATTAGCGTCTTATTTCACACGAGAGGCACAAGTCTCTTACGCTAGTCATCTCACTACATGTCATTACTTTTACCTCTTTACTCCCGCACTTATTATTTTACCTGTGTTTTACATTCACCTGTGTTCACCACCTGTTTGTTGTTGCTGCAGTTTTTACCTGTTAGCCTTCACATTTTCACACTATTGCGGCCTATAACGGCACATTGCATTGTATATCTGACACCCTAACAACACTCCGACAGATTTGCCGGATGATGCAATAATGTTCAGCCAGTCACGTAACTGAATTTCTAGGCGCGCATGTGGGAGTTTTACTATTTTATAGATAATACTCACAGTGCATGTCCCTCTCGTGCTCATACTCTATAAATGCATATCCTCTGGGTTTACCAGTCTCTATGTCAGAGGTCATCTTGATCTGTAAATGGAAACTCGTTAGGTGCATTCTCTTGACCGGGTTTTCGGCAATTGAACCTGTTTTTGGTCGCAATTTCAGCTTACCTGTTCAAAATTGCGACTAAAAAGTGCGCTTTTAGAAAGCAACCCCTAAGGCTATGACCGAAATCATGCAAACAGAGCATCGCGACTGAAAGTAGGCACTAGCATGGTAGTTTCAGCAAAGAGATTTAATTACTACGGTGGGATAACGAATCGCGACCGATTGTTTGGCGCCAACCAATGAGGTACAGTTGAGAAAGGACAACTCCGACGTGACTGAAACTTCCTACGTTTTCAGACTGCGACCATGTGTTCGCGTGATTGCGACTGAATCTTTTTTAAATGCGAGTGACCCATGAGTCCCTGCAGTTCCAACTTGATTTAATCTGTTTGCCAGTGTTTAGCATTATGGTTCTTTTAGCATCAGATTGAGTAAACCACCATCACATGCCAAACTCCGTGGTTCTAACTCGGAGATGGGCGCTCGCCGTCATGTAAACTTTTCACTCAACAGACTACTTCTAAAGCCTCTTTTAACTGGGCCTCTAACTGGCGCTCATGAAAAGCCTTGCCTATATCCCTGTTGCCAGCTTAAAGGGGAAAGCCATGGCCAAAAGTGTCTTTACTTGTTTTCATATCCTGAAGCCTACCATGAACTAATGGGCCCAATACCCAGCTCAAATGGAAGCTTAGATATAGCCCTATCCAATGCGCATACTTAGAGCCCTTGGCGACGTACTTTTCAGACCATTGACGCAATAAATTTGGCCTCGAGATAGGAAATTAACACAGAGCTGTTGGTCTTTGCATTGATTTCCCGGCTTACTCGCTGATGGAAAAATCTCTTGCAGATGCATACTAGACTTGTGGTTACACAAATCTGAATAGAGAAAATGTGCAACAGAAGTATAGAAATAGGGTTTCAGGGTACCATTTTTCACCTCTGTCAACGAGCATGCCATTATTGCGCAATGGTATAGGCTCTAACAAATTGACCTCTATTTTTCAATTTTAATAACTAGGTTCCATTTTCTTTCTATTTGGTCATTTCTGGCCGCAGTTATTTGAGTGATCGACATTCGCTTTTTGGAAAAATACCACTAGCTATCGCTGCAATGAATGCAGAGTTGCCTCCCTTTAGGAATAGGGAATACAACTCCCGAAAGTGTGTCTACCCACAACCGTGGCTTTTCAGGGATTTAACAAGCCATCGGTTTCTGCGTCTGTAATCGTAAAGCCGCGGAGGGGCTCTATAGCAGCCATCTATTGGTGTGCCAAAAGGTTTACACGATAAGTGAGTATCTCCGGGTTACTACCGCCAAGTTTGGGACGTGGTAGTGGTCTACACGATACGATACTCTAAGAACCAGAATTCTAAAACTGCACCTTACTAGCGCTTTTGTAACTTCTGACGCTCTTGAACGCCCTAATTAAGTAACCTTGTTGGGTAAATGTTAGATTATCCAATAATGTATACCATGTTGAATAACAACAAATTCACAACGGAGCATGCCTGATCGATACACTGCTGCAGGGGAGACTTGGTTACATACCTGCTTGATGGGTCCATACACTTCAAACTCTCTTCTTAGTTTTGTCTCACTTGTGTCATAATTCTATCAGGAAGAGAGCAATATGAATAAATACAAATGACTCATTAAGCAGTTGGAAATCCATGGCAGACAAGGTAGCCAACATTCAACACTATCACTCAGTGATAGTATGTTCGAACAATAACCATGATACTTACTATTCGTGCAACAAACAATGTCTTGAAGGCATCTTCTGTGTTATTTGGATTGCTGTGTGGGTCCCCTAGAAAGGTAAATAAAGTTGCAGGGATCAGACCGATCAGATTGGTCTTAGAGACGATAGAATGAGCATAAAGTATTCGCCTCTATAACTCTAGGAATAAACCCGGGTGAATAGAGCAGAGCGGAAAGTAAAATACGCCATCTCCAGCGTGCACAATATCGCAATCTATTAAAAAAAAATTCTCCGAGAATAGCCATGTCAAAATAAGGCACCACACAACTCACAGAGAGCCAAATCTTGTTCGAGTTTATAGAGGACCTGTTCTGCCTTCTCTTTCGCCTACAACAAAACAAGTGTAAATTATGACGAGGCATTAAATATGCCACCATTTTACCAGGAGGTGGACAGCGGTTTAATTCAAAGGATATAGAGGAGGATGATTGCAGGCATATCGCAGAGAAAGCCGGGCGTGAATGAATTCATTGAAACGTAAATCAATTAAATTAGGCAATTTACTCACAATCCGCTCTTTCTTTTCGTCTTTGGTTTCACTGCGTGTTGGCGGCGGGGTCTCCTTCGGATCCTTGAAAAGGAGAAAAATGAAAAGAATCATAACGGATGTCTAAAAGAGTGCAAGCAGTTTAAAACTCTATGGTGTAAGTAACAAACTGTCAGTTCTCATTGCTTTCACCCGCATTTGTGCCAGTCAAACCTACGATAACTCAAACCAAGGATAGTGATGGTTGTTTGCCAGGTAATAAACATGTGCTGGAACATATATAAGCCATACAAATTTGACAGTTAACCATTAGGAAAGAGTGGTTATACTTAGGATTCAAATGGATTGCTGCTAATTGCCCGAAACATAAATATTGCTTCTAGATGCCAGGATTCAATTGCTCAGTTCGATAAGGTTTGAGCATAGCTGCCGAGCTACCTGGATGCAATCTTGGTAATGCTCCATACAACGATGTTATAATCGGCCTGTAATGGCAGTTGGGCTGAATTCTAATACGCTTTCAACCAACATGGCTCTACGAGTAAGAGATCTTGAAAGCAAGGAGGCATATCTCCACGAACGGAAGTTAACAGCTCGGAAACTACGTCTTCAAAAGGAGAAAAGGAGTGCCAGTAGCGGGTCCATTCTAAGACGAGCAGAAGGAAATGCCATTAATTTGTGGGACTTACTACACGCACCGGACAGTCAACCACGGCAGAGAGGCCGATATAATTCAACTCCAAATTCACAATTGGAGGTTCCAGAGTGGAACTTGCATGATCATGATAAACAATACAAACAAAGGTAGGCCTACTTGTGTATCATATATGTCTAACACCTTTCACGAACTCAGTCGGAGCATTTATTTTTTCATACGAAAAGTAAATCTCGCTCTAAGCCCAAGCTAATTATTACTAGGTCGTATATCGGGCTAGGGAGTGTGGACAAGATCAAGATGTTCTTTCTTTGTTCATGATTGATTCCTAGACCTAGTTCAACTAGGTCTAGGAACCAAATTGATAACAACTAGGCTAGTGTAGTTGTTAACAATTTGAATTTATTCAGTTAAAATTCTTGGCAATTTCCTCTAGTACGTCGTTTGTGTAACTAGGGGATCTGGCTTACTGACACTCAATTTGTATTGCATATCATTTTATCATTTAACGTTAATACTTCATTCGCAGCCATCGCTCTTGTTTCGGTCACGTCACATTCCATTCATGCATGCTTCTTTCATCACTCGCTCACTCAGTCACTGTCACTGTCACAGTCATTGTCAAACACAATCGTCAATGACTTACAGTTACACCGTAACTTACAGTTACACTGCGAGAGTGCTGTTATCAGTATCCTAACAAAATATCAGATGACCGATCACTTATCGGTTTTTCTAAACCTGTCAATCACTAAGCTGGTTGTTGCTATTACGCAAGAATTTGCTTTTCAAAAGCCAGTTTGTAGCGCTTACCTCAAAATCGGCCATAAACTGGGATACTCCTGAATAGCCTCTGTAGTTAGGACCGACTTTCTCGTGAGGCAGCTTCGCCGCTGGTGGAAGGTAAGGGATTGCATCTCTAGGAGCAAAAAGTGCGAGTAGATTTGGCGGTAGAAACTGTGTCATCTTCTTGGTCTGTGATTAACACATTAGAATTACCAAAAGAATAGGCAACTATATAGTTGCAAAGAGTGACGTTTATTCCGAGATAAAATGAAAAGGCAGGTTCTCGACTGAAAACGGCGAGTAGTGATAAGACCAGAACCCAGTCCGCAAAGCGAATCGCACTGGAACTCCTTTTTGTCTGAACATAGATTCCTAATATTATTCGGGTTTTTGAATAAAATTCTGAACTATTACTTTAGTTGTATTTTTAAACCATGGTCATAGTAAATATAATTGACATCTAATTGATTTTTAAGCACTACACTATTTGTATTAATGCGCGCTTCTCGCTTTGGGAAGAGAACGCAACTCTTGAACCACGTTGTCAAGACCAAGCCATATGACTCGGATCTTCGGTGGGTGGCGGGTGGCGGGTGGCGGG
>Ga0224501_10001207_pt1 | contig 19991 bp, 11 predicted proteins | sample SF_Oct11_sed_USG_4_FD_169105 | JGI IMG/M metagenome (GOLD analysis project Ga0224501, IMG submission 169105) | Sediment microbial communities from San Francisco Bay, California, United States - SF_Oct11_sed_USGS_8_1 | ecosystem: Environmental > Aquatic > Marine > Sediment | place: USA...
AGAGATTATCCCTGGCTGATCACATGTGCTGCTTTGTACATGGGTCTGGGAGGACCAATCGTGAGGAACCGTGATGTAGAGTGGCACCTTCAATCACACGACGATCATGCGATGCCTATAGATAAAGTCGATCTACGGGTGAAAAGAAACACCATGCGCAGACTATAATTCAGGTCCATAAAGTTACAATATAACTCTATTCCTGAGACTCAATAATAGATACCTGATCCACTACTCTCCGAAGCTCATCAATCTCAGCAGTTTTACTCTCTACCAGCTTCTCTGACTGATTCACCACAGAATCCAACTTCAGTTTCTCTGCTCTCAGCTCGGATAGCGTATCCTACAAGTAAAAGAATGACTTAGCAGTGATGAGAAATGATGAAAAAAGTTGCTACAAGGGATCGCAGGGAGATGGGGACAGAGAAAGAGGTAGGAGGCATCCTACAATGGACTCTAGATAACTGACAATAATAGCGATGGTTCTATTTATGTCGATCCAATTGTATGCTAAGCGCAGTCACCAGCGATACCAAAGGCCTCACAAATGCACTCGTACCAAAAGATCAACTACAAGCTGGCAGACCAAGCCCGAGAGCATCTAAAGGTTAGTTCCCATAGCAGATCGCAAGGCTCGCAAGGTTCGCAACAGGCTTGCGTCTGCGATGCGTATTAATATGGAAACATGGCTGGGACTCACTCTGCGAATTTCATGGAGGGTCTGCGATATTCGCAGTCAAGTCGCACATATTCAACTTTTGCAAACACCCACGAAATTGGTGGGTTGTTGCGAGGTATGGAAACAAAAAACGTAGGTTAGCAATGCTCCTTTGTTTTGGAGGTACAGTTTTGGTCTTATTCTTTTATGTGAGAGGTAGCAAAGTGTGACATGCACAATCACGGAATCCTCTAGATATGCTAGTAGGTACTAGTAGTGCCCACTTTCCCTACCTCCACAACAAGGGAGGTTCGCAGTGGAGACAATTGCGACCTGAATGGAAACTCCAGCTTCGCGGTGGCAAAAATTCGCAGGAAGTCGCAGCCCCAACTTGCTGCGAAGCTTGCGATCTGCTATGGAAACTAACCTTTAGTGCTCTGAACCTGAGACGAGCGGATGGTCTGTCCTTGTTAAAAAAATGTCACAATAGAGAACGCTCTGAGTATGACAGATTTCTTCGGAAATGTCACCCTGAATGTTCCAGAATTTATCTCTGCAGTCATTCAGTTTGACCAGTGACTTTCTGTCACCGGTTTGACCATAGACCTTCTGAACAGTTTGACAAGATTGATACATGAACCCATACTAACCTGTAATTCTAGAATGTTACTCTGCTCATCATTTGTGTTGAGTTTAAGCAGTTCGAGTTCGCGACTCAGATCTCGGTTAACTTTCTGTAACTCATTAAGCTCTTCCTGTCTCTCCTCCAGAGCTCGGTCTCTCTGCTCCATCAATCTATAAAGCGAGTTGGCATTCTGGAGTTATCTGCCTCCAAAATGAGGTGAAACTCAGGATAGAATTCAGTCAATTGCAAACCAAGAGAATCAATCACCTAATATACCTAGAATCAGACACATTGGCAGTCCAGCGCACACGCTTTTAGATGACAACAGGGTTATAAACAAATGCAAATAGTGTAGTGTTTTATAATATATTGATACCACCTACTTATCGATTTGTTTGTTTTTATCAGTGAGGGACTGTTCTAGTTGACTGATTGTCTCATTATGGGATGTATCTGCAGAGAGACTGGCCACTCGGGATTCCAGTGAAGCTATCTCTCCAGATTTCTCTCTCAATTCCTCGTCATTGTGTTCCAGCTAAAAAAGATCACATTAAGCTTTGGGGCTACCACTTTAAAAAAACGTAATAGAGGGAAGGAGAAACGAAGCCTTACCAACCGAATTAGGAAATATCTGGGAGAATTGGGGGCAATGAAAAATGATTCCAATTAAGGGCTTGTGCACAATTTTGCGATAACCTAATCGCAAAATCTCAAAAAAATCGCAACTCGGGTTCCTAACCTCACGATTGACTGCATAGTTGGTGCCGTACCGGGGTTCTGTTTCCGGTTGAACTGTCATTAAAAATCATGTGTGGAGTTGTGCTCATAGTCGGACTCAACTAGGCGCCACTCGCAGGTAAATTCGATCAGATAACATTTTATAATCGCCTCCGACGCTCTGGTTCTCATGTATTGAGATCGTTTCTTGCTTTCCAATGATGACTGGGCCCAAACTGGCTCAAATAAGGTTTCAGGTCAGACATAGTTGGTTATTCGGACTGTTTATTTTATGGCCTGCGGATTCCCATGGTCTGTAGAAGTAATTGAGTCAATCAGCACGTGCCTTGTAAGCGCAATTTTCGGTTTTATTCAGCGTGTTAAAACTGCCAATTTCGCATGAAACAGCTATCGCAAATTCGCAAGGCGATTTTTCTCGTAACGTTATTTGCAATCTTTTGTGCAAATTCGCCACGGTATGGCAGGCCCTTTAATTAAAAATTGAAGCAACTATCACTACATGGGAGCAGCTAGAGGAAACGCATTGCACTCAAAACGAGCGGTAACTTCGTTTTGGGAGCTTGCAGGATAGCACTGATTGCGAGAGAGTAGTCAACATCTCAAATGATCAGGATTGTTAGTGAGTTATCCCCCGTGTGAATGCTGAGACAGCAAGACAATGTGACTCAACCGGATACAATTAAAAATCAAAACATGCTGCACAAACCCGAACAGTTGAAACCCAACATGTCGATACTACTTGCAAAACACCGCACCTGTGAAGTTTCTGCCCTGATTTATCAGCTTTGAGATAAGCTTCGCGTGATTCCAAGGTCGTATAGAGGGAGAGTTGGGCAGTGCCATTGACACTCGAGGTACTATGATAACACATACCTTCTTGTTGAGAAGCCCCAGTTTTCTGATGGCCACTTCCAGTTCGTACCGAGTGTCTGCCAAATCACTCTCTAACTTCATCTTGTCTGTCTTCATCGCTTCCATGTGGCCGGATTTCTTATTCAATTCATCTTCCTTTTCCTTTAAACTAGTCAGCAGATTCTGTTGCTGAAAATTACACAAAGACAGTTTGTGTTAATCAACCGACATCTGAAGACTAATGATATGCCTGGAATGTCCTGGTTTCTGTGACAAAACAAGTGATCCTAGACCCTGCTGTGATGACGAAGTGGGTGTCAGTTTCTGAGTGAACGAGAATATCGGATCATAGCCTGAGAGACATCTAACACACCGCAACCTCGGGATTGGGAGGACAATACATAGTGATGTGTTCCGTGATCCCAACAAACTGGGATAATCCATCAAAGCACAGCGTCAGCCTCTGCCGGGTGTATTGGGATTCCGATACACAAGTATAGCACCATGATAGTTCAATTCTTTGAAGGGTGTTTCATACGTTCAGATTCAGCTTTGGAAGTTGGTAACATGCTGTGATCGGAGATACAATGGGGGGTTGGTATAAAGAGAGTGAAAGACAAACAGGCGAGAGGTAAGCTCCCTGATCACCGAGCAATTTACCTGCTCCTGGTACTAGAGAGAGAAAAAAGATTAGTTTAGCAGAAACCTTCATCAAACTCAACATAAGCTAACAAGTCAGCTAACAAGTCGCACCACCAAAGCACATAAATCGTGGTTTTTGCTTCAAATTCCAACCGTGGTAGTCCATGACTTAGTTTAGGATCCACAGAAAAATACTTCTTCTTTCGTATCCTGATCAGGGGTATGCAGAAAATGGCCTATTGAGTAATTGATTCAGAGTTTCCCAAGATGCGTCACTTGGAGCTTTTCTGCTTGCACCCGTATGCCCCATAGAGTTTTATTATTGGGCCTCTTTTATCCAATGTCGGAATCCGAAACCAACGGAAGAAAATAAACTTGTACCTGGTTGACTCAACACCAATAGGCTATCGAATAGAAACTCACCTCGCGTTTTAGAAGGTCTAGACTGTTGTCTTTAGTGTTCAGCTGTTGCTTAAGTATGTCTATGTGTTGTTCCATATCCGATTTCTGGTTTTGTAATGAGTCTAATTTACTTTGTAAGGAAACTATCTCAGTATTCTTTCCAGAGAGTTCTACCTTCAGGTTCTCCAGCTGTAAGTCGAACAAATCAACTAGCTCCTAGGCATGCATACAGGGCCTTCAGTCAGAAGGTGTGAATTGCGTATCCCGTGAATTACCACCTAACAGACGGATTGAACTGGAGTCTGGTACACAGCACGACTTACTCCACAATGACTGGAGAGCTATGTGTGCTGAACCGTGACTGAGCTGATGGAAATAAATTGTCAGTGCATAAAGCATAACCGACTGTGGTTGTTGAAATCTTGCAAACGCTTGCCAGAAATGCAGGAAGCAAAATTGAAATGAATGAATCAAGAAGTGCATGCACTGCAACCCTAGACAGAGATGAGCTGAGGGACTGGATGAGTAAAATGAGGTGAGACTATGATTGCATCCATAAAGGGTGGGTGCGTTATGGGTACTTTATATGACCACACGCCATGATGAACCTCAAAAGAACTCCCAACACGTCCTAGCTCGCGTTAGCTATGTTGGCTCATGGCCAGAAGGTATATAATGCGAAGCTGCCCTACCCTGATGTGTTAGGGTTCGCGATCATGCGCTCCCAGTTGTCAAAGACACTCAATTAGTTGTTGGCAACTGATAGGATGACATACCTTAGACCTGAGGACCTTCTCGTGACTGGCTTGGGTTTCCAGTTGTCTCTTTTCCTCGGTAATTTGCTGACTGGAGTCCTTTATTTGCTCAACTTGCATTTCCAAGTCCTTCAATTCGTTCTCAAGCTCACTTATACGAGTATTCTGCAAGAAAAAATAACAAAGCTGGTGAAATCTCAGTGCCGAATGAAATGCGTGATAAGCTTCTCCAACAAGCCGGTACAGGGAAAAGTATTAAACCAGCTATGTAGTGCATTGGGATGTATTGTTGATACTTCATCCATCATCAGTCCATCAGTTTACTAACAACAGATCAACAAGATTACTAGTAAAGCTCAGCTGCTACCACTAAGCTCAGTCCTTATAAAAGCATCATTTCCAGCCAGTTATTTCTTTTTCCTAGACTACACTTATCAGTTTATCAAATGCAACTAGTCATACATGCAGGCGCCAAACCAGCCAACACCAGATTTACTGACGGCATATACTCAAAAAAGGCTCCTGATAGGCCTCCATGCCTCAGAAGCGGTGGTGTAACCTTTCTAGTTATGAGCTGGCTTTAGCATGAATGTCTACAGTGTCCCTTGATAATATTTACCTTAATATCGAGTATTGATTGTACGTCCTCTAGATTCTTACTTTCCCGATTGGCGCGACTTACACTGGATTGTGCTGTGTTTAATTCAGACTTAAGATCACTAATACTCTACAAAAAATAATAATACAGGTGTTAACAGGCTCTAACTACAGTACAAATTCATTTCCCTTTGAAATCAGATGAACTGCAAGGGACAGTAACTAATGTCTTTCGAGAGAGAGAGAGGACAACCCTCGCAATCGGGCACTTGACGTTGACGGACCCCCTAAGCCTAAGGCCTGTTAGAGCGGTAGGAGATAGGAATTATGTGAGGAGCTAATTCTCATAGTGAGCACTCAGAATGACTAGCATTTGAACTGCAAATCTTTCAATCTTGACCAAATCCCTCTAGACATTGAGCTGTCCCACTATCCCATATAACAGGTCATCACAGCACACCGTAGAATATGATCTGAGAGAAGTGACCAAGCGCAATTCATTCACACATACATGTTGTAGTCTAGAAGCTTCTAGTGAGGTAGTTTTAGCTTCATTACGTGCGGCTAATAAATCCCTCTCCAGTGCTGAGATCTGATTCCTTAGTTCATCTTTCTCCGCTTCTCCAGTTAGAATCGTCTCTATCGGAATATTACGAGACTACAAAGAGATAGTGGTACACATGATCACTGTTTGTGGTTAGGGCTGATTTTATTGTTCTACTCGGTGCCATCCTAGTTAATGGCCTTCCCAAGCCTGAGGCTTGTTCTGGAACTTTGGGAGTTATGTGCCTTGTTCAGTCTCGCCGAGGGACCTCTGCATGACTAGGACGTGAACCCATGATATCCCGAGTCAACCATTCTAGTCACTGAGCATCCCACTATCTCAGTTTGGACTTTGGTGTGACTGATTCACACTCCTTGGTCTCATGATATGTAATGGTGACTAGATTTCTTACGCTCCAAGGAGCAACCAACAGGAAAATTATATTACTTCCTGTATTAGTTACACAGTCAATTCACAAATTCTGGAAACTTGAAACATTTTTTATCTAATCCGCATTCAATTTTACGCAGAACAACTTCAATCAGAAGTAGTTGGCTGTGTAGTAGTACTAAGCTTATTTGCTAGTGTTACACTGATAATGATATAAATGGTTTATCTGTCGAATAAAATATTAAATAGACTTGGGGTTATCAACTTTGTACTATATCGCTGGGTATCTTCCTTCTAGGCTAATGTAATATTGGTTTTCCATAAGTTGAAACAACAACCTCTCAGGTATATCAATATACTACTACTCTCTGGTGTTCCTGTGGCAAATCTATAAAAATATGACTACAGACTAGATGAAGGGCTTGACAAGCCACCGACTCTGACCGGGAAAAGAAAGAAGATTAATCATTGGCATGTCTTTGAATTTGCAGGTCATACAAAAAAGGCAAGCCCAAGTGGTCAGTAGAGGTGGAAAAACATTCAGTAAATGAGAAAACCTGGGCTGAAATGGCAAAAGATCAAGATGAGTTGCTGGCAATGGAGGAGGCCTCCCTCCAGCCGGGGAACTTAACACTCCCTCCAGTCGGGGAACTTAACAGGCTGTTGATGATGAGATCTATGGGTTTGCAATTCATATATAACCTTAAGAGCCCCTCAGAAAGTAGAGCATACCTGCAGCATTTCTACCAGCTTGCGAATACTGGCGTCTCTCGCCGCTAATGTCTTTTTCTGGATATCAATCCTCAGCTCCATCTCACTGATAGTGTTTTGCAGGATGTCTATCTCTTTATCGTGTCTGTCGTTTCCAGCAGCTGTTTGTGAAGTTATCCCCTCCTGAGAAGATGAGTCTTTAATACCTTGGAGTTTTAGCCTCTCCTCGGCATTGAGCAGTCTCGCTTGTAGCATCTAGAAGTATTAGGTTAAAAATAAAAGAAAAGCTACAACCAGCCACATCCTGTCTCATTTCAGTTTCCGCGAAAACTGCAGGCCAGCAAGATGCTAAAAGGTTACAACAGCATGATCTGTAGAAGTCACACTGCATTTACAAAAGGCAAAGTTCGCTTACAGGATAGCAAACTATACAAATGCATGCATACGCGCCTCGCGTAGACCATTTCTGCTACTGACTCGCTCTCACTAATCTCGGAGGTGAGATTGTGTCTGTCCGGTAATTCAGAGACGATCATCACCCAGTGTCATCTCAGGAGGGCCATCTTACAGCGTACATATTAAATATTGATTTCTTTTAAATACAGCAGTGTACTCAATGCAGCAGGGAATGTAAGATAATTAGGTTACTACAAGCAGTCTAATGGATTATCACTCCATAATAAGTACTACGACCATCACTCAACAGCTCATGCAGGTGACCCTCTCCCCCTTGGCGATTTCCCCTTAGAAAAACTCAAGTGAGCAAAAGTGATTTTATCATATTCAACATCCTCAAAGTATGGCACGAATGATCCATTGAGAAGAATAAAGTCAAGACGCGTCAGTGCCAGCCCTGAGGCTCAAACAATTGTTGCAACAAATATTTGGCAACCCAAAGGCATTGAGGTCAAAGCCAAACAGCAAGAACCCTATGCAAAGTAGATTTTGATAGATACTGTTGGGCTCAGTAGGTTAGCATCTTTCCCAGTTTCAGAACTCAGGTAGGAATGATATACGAAGAATGGAATCAGTAGCCAGTAACTACTACCAGTGCAGCTCAGTACTGTTAAATGGAATGCCATGAGAAGTTAATTCAATTATCAAACAGACATACTGTGGAAGGCTTCATAACTCAGCCCTTCGCAGCACCCATCACATACCTGGGCTTCATGCTGTGCCGAGTTGAGTTTCTCCTGATTGGCGTGACATTTAGCAGTCTCCTCTTTGCGAAGGGCGCGTTCCTTCTTTAACTCCGGAGACCAAAACGTTTTTACACTGGCTATGTAAGAGTTCAGTTGGCTTTTATTTTGTTCGAGCTCACGTTGAGCCAGTGTAAAGTCTTTGTTGAGCTCAACCAGCTGAGTCTGAAGGCTGAGAATGAGCATGCTGCTCTGACTTTGTTGAAACCTATAGATACTAAACCATCAGTACATTTCATGATAGGTTAACACGTTACTAATCCCCGGCCCAGCATATATACTAGCTCAGCCTGAAGCATTCTAGATGAAGTGAAAAGCTGGTAACACCTTACCTGAGGTCAGCCTCACTGTCAGCATCAGTATCAGCGAGTGAGCGTGAACTCAGCGACACCATCGGATAATCCCGATCTAGTGATCTGTTTCTCTGCATGCTATTACTGTGACTTGTGTAATCTTGCCTCTCCAGCGATCGGTCTCTTTGCTCACGGTACCCGTAACGATTCATCGCCGCGCTACGATCAAGTGAGCCAAATTTATCTCTGCTCTTTTTATCCTGGGCTTGCCTGATGTCTAGTGAGCCATACCGATCATATGCGCGGTCACTGCGACGGTGTGGCCGAGTGGAGAACGGTGAGTTAGGCGAGGTTAGGATCGGACTGAGACGTCCGTTGCTGTTATACGGTTCCACCTGTAGCATGATAATATATACCAATGTTATTTGAACAAAGCACTAATACAGCAAAAGGGTGTGATTGTTTGTTGATTTATCTGTTCACCTACCTACAGAGAGGCAATCCAACAAGAAAAAGGAAATGATTAGCTTCAAGGAAGAGTAGCGCAGTAGTTTTGTTGACCGAGAGGATGAATTTGTTAGTAGATGCTAGGCGACCTTTGACACTCGGCTCACTACATCCCGTTGTCAAAACATGACACAGTTGATGGATGGGCACAGCAGAGCCCCTCAAGGGCTATGGGGCAAGGCAGGCGTGTACTGATAAGGAAAGGAAAGATAACTACCACTCAGCATGCTCTCAGACTAGAGTTCCTCACAGTAGTATAACAGCCAAATCAATAATCTATGTACAGCAGTTTTTTACTGCCAGATGGGGTCAGCCACAGGATGAGGTGAGCATGGTTAATGCCGTCTGGCTCTCGTGAGCAGCGCACCACAGTCCCTGTGACTGAATGATTGATAGTTCAGGCTAAAGGTCGCCCGTCAATATATTGGTGATGCATGAGCTGCACACAGTGTTAATGTGTTGATTATCATGAGACTGAAATGGATTTTTAGAAGCTGAGCCAAAATGATGTACACTCCGTTTCAATGAGAGATGTAAGAATGTCAAAACATGCGCACTAGCAATTTGTAGTGAAATAGAATTCACATTGGATTACTGTCACAAAGGAGGCCCAGACTATTAATTTACCTGTGAGTAAAGACCATATGCATGGCCAATACGGTTGATATGCTGTAATTGGTAATCATTTTATTGGTGCTGAAGTTTGATGATCAGTATATTAACAAGATTAAAAGGACACTCCGTAATTACCATTCTCATGGACAGGAAAGCCACTGAGAACCAATCCAAGTACTCAATCATATCAATTGATCATATGTAATAAGATGGATGATGCAGGAACTGGGAGCGGTCATGGCTTAGTGCGCGTAAACTGTGTATGGAGTATAAATAAAACAAAAAACATGGGTACTGGCTATAGGTACATTACCTGTAAGCTCAGCGAGTGATCGGGCATCTTACTGGACGACCCGAAAGTGCCAGCCATTGGTCGGGATTTCCGCGGCAGCCTGGGTGACATTGCATTCTGATGGACGGGACTCTGATTCGATTGAGAAAGGTCACCTCTTGACCTTGGCAGCGACATGACAGCGCTTAGTTCTCCCCGATGGTGAGCGGATGCAGGACGAAATCAACCCTCCAATGTGCTGGCCATCTGCAGAGAGAATAACATCAGAAGGCTTTATAGCTTTATATAGATCTTACCCTCCTTCCACATTCCCACATAATAATGGCATCCGGCTGGCCCTGGTGATCATAGTGCAGTATCTAGTCAAACTGCAACCCTAGGCCGGGTTGGAATAGAAGAAGTTGGCCAAACCTTTCTCTACCAGGGTACCTGCTGGCTGGCTGACTAAGATGTGAAATGTTGTGCTACCTGACTGAGCGGATAGGCCGTTACCCAATAAGAGCTTGGCTACTATGTCAGGAGAGGGGAAAGGAATAAATGAAGGACCTTGACCTTTGTCCACAGCTTGAAATCTTCATCATTTATACCAAGGTGATCTGAAGCCACGCTTGCAACATGGGGTGAGATGTTCACTAGACACCTGTATCAAGGCAACACCACACCAGCAAGTGTTTCACATCATATATTCCTTGGTGGTTACCATGACCCCCATAACAACTGCTGCCCACAATGTTCAGACATAGTTGGCATACATGGAAGTGATGGAACTGGAATACTGATAAATTAAAATGCTATTCCACCGCTGGCTGGTCGGCCCACTCCACTCCGATGGCCAATTACCCAGCAATGCTGTCTGCTCACCTTGCCGGCAGCAAGCCTCTCTGGGTTCACTCCTCCCACTAACAGAGTAAGCGCAGAGTCAGTGTCTAAAACAGAGTCCGGTCTATTTTACCGGCTCTACTCAATAATCAATGCAACGCAGCAGTATGCCTTCACTATCAGTGATTTCTATTAGTCACTCCCATAGAACCAGTTACAAACGGAAGCAGCTGGGGCACACTAATTAATGTATAGTGTTTAGCAACCTAAGAAGTATTAGTAGTAGTTTTATTTAGTAAACCCGGCTGTGGGTAACATGATTTTACAAGACTTTATACCGCACCATACCCAAACCCATGCATTTTAATAGCTACACGCACAATAAAGGGGTGAAACTGTTCAATTTGCAGGTGTCTATTCTAAATGCGTAATCAATGCCTGGTGTCAATCACAGACTTCATTAAAACGAACAGCCCTAAGGCAGTGGTAGGTAAACTCCAGGCACAAAAGCCTCAAGCTTTTTAAACAGTATTCTGCTAGAGGCTATCCACACGAATAACACTATATAGACGCTTGGAATGAGTGACTTCTTGAGCGTCATTTGAGAGTTCAAACTAGGCCTATTACAACTGAGGCATGATTGCACATTCCCAGGAAAATACAATGAGCTGAAATTGGTTGTAACCAGCAGCGGCATAATTTTATGGAACGCATAGTTTCAATGCAGTTACATGAGCAATCAAAGAGCTGAAGTTACAAAGTCGATGCAGTCACTGTCCACATACCAGCCTAAATAAACTAGACTGATTTAGGGCACTTACAGGGATCAGCTACGGGCAGTATGAAAGGAGGACAGCTTCTCTTATGGGGGACAGTGTGATCCCTGGCAAATAAAACTAAAGCCAGCTTAGGATTTTAATGCACTTATAAGCTGACCACATGAGGTACAAATTAAATCAGTTACCAGGGATTCAAACCCGCTCTCAAATTACAAAAGAGATTGGTGCCACTATCTTTCAGTACTTCTACAGTGCTGCCAACAAGCATCGATTACTACCCCCCCCCCTAATGCCTACGCCAGTGGTGTACCTGGGATTTTTGTATACAACTTGGCGCTGAAGTCAATTACGAGCTTTGCAGTCAGTAGCTGATATCAAGCAGTGTTTGAATATGCAGTATAAAATGACCAGCTGATTTATCAGTTTCAGTGGCGTATAGTGGAAAATAGTTGCCTGCTACTGTTAGTGTGGTTGAGAAACACTGTTGACAGCATATATGGTTGCTTAGTGACATAGCAGACCCAGGTTTGGATTTGTAGCGCATTAGTTCGCATATGCTGTGAAATGTGGAGTTGTAAGTAGGCTAATATATTCGCTATACATACATGTTCCGTTGTATGGTAGGTTGCAGTCAGAGCTTGGTACAGCTCAGGAAGTGGGTTCCTAATGGTTACTTGATATCTATTTAAGGAGTTAATCCATTCAGTCCTGAGTGATCAAGTACTCAAGTATACATTTCAGTTCCTCATATTGAATGTAAAGCAGATTGAGAAGCCAGGTACTGATAGCCAGGACATAGTGATTACCACATCATGTATTACACACACACTTGGCACCATAAACGCATTCCTTGAGGTACAGGTAGGGCTGCATCTGCTACCATAACAAAAACTTAAGAGAAATAGAGTGCTGGCTGCCTGAACGAGCCAAAATTGAGTAGACGATTTAGTCAGTAGTGGATGAGTCTTCCTTGTTATACAAGTAATGAAGGGATGCCCAGCCAGTGACTTTTATCTGCTGACAAGCGACAAAAGGGGCAATATGGCAATTAGTCACTGACTCAGCAGGGAGTGACAGGAAGTGTCTACTTAGTAATCACTCAACTACTCATTTTAATATAAATTTTAAAAGAGTGTCTATAAGTATGATTGACTAGTCTAGTACCATAGGCCATAAACCTATAGCATACTGAATAACTGATACTACTAATTATCAAAAATAATTGTACTGTAGTATGGACCATTTCAATCATCTTTATCATGAGTCTGTTTCCTGGTCAGTAATGATTGACTGCGAAGTGTGTGGTGATTAAAGTGGTTGCGTGCGCCTGTGATTGTGACTATTGACTGACTCAATTCGTGAGCGTCAGTATAATCGAGTATGCCTATGACTAGTCACTAGCCAGGAATAGGTGTATGACTATGACTATGAGGTGAGTACCTAGACCTATCAGTATTGTGCATGGTCAGAAGATTTCTTCATAATTCATTGTGCATGTATATAAAGTCATGGTAGGTGAGCTGCACGAATAGAGAAGTATTTACGTATCGGTTTACCTGTCTATACTCAATATTCCTTTTGGAGGTAACACAGATCCGAGGTACTATTCAATTCATCACTTCAAGTATGATGTTGACCGACAAGAATCAATGTAGGTCAAAGGTTAGGCAGGTGCCCGTAGTTTTGCGCAAAGGAGGCTCGAAAATACAACTCATCATGGCCGCCTCCGTGGAGCGCAATTTGCGATTGAAAGTTTCAATACACAGCAACGGTATTAATCAAACGGTCCCTCGACAACTATGGTACTCTGTTTCCCAAAGTCCCAACTCGCACATCACCGATGTCAAGAAAGATTTACTGACAAAACTAGGAACAGGCTTGAACTTAAAGGCGCTCTTGTCTATGGAGGGATTTGTCATCCCCGACTGGGAAACCACACAGATTTTCAGGGATGGTGATCATATTATGTAAGCATTATGACTTCAAATTTCACCGGTATCATAAACTTGACGTCTGGGGAAGACTCCTCACTGTAGCCTTTATGGTATGTTTTGCCATGAGTGCCTTCAATTGCCACCATCCAAACGATTGACAGTTACTAATACTAATAGTAATAATATTAGTAATTAATATTAGTAATACTAAATAACTAATACCGTACTAGTAATATAATATTACTATTAGTATTACTTATTTAGTAATTTACTAGTAACAGTAATACTAATAGTACCTAATATTAGAACTAATACTAGCTTAGTTAGTCTTAGTCTTACTCTTAGTAGTGACATGAGTAACTGCAACTAAGCAGTAACCGTAAGTAACCTCACTAGCACTACTAACTCAGTAACTGGTACCAGTAGCACTAGTTGTAGTAAATAAGTTTTAGTTTTACTTGTAGTTTTCCTGTTCTAGTTTATCTAGATAATTTTAAGAATCTTTGTTTTTGGTGCGATAATTCCGAAGTGACAACCTAAGGTAAAGTCCTAATAGGCTAATGCTAGTAACCGCGAGTTTGCACGACACCGCTAGCTACTTAGTACTATGACACTAACAGTGTCAAGGCCGGGCTGTTTATACGAGTAATCACTCATGAAAATCCGCTGAAAATGCTGCCACATTCTGGTTTGCCAGCGGTGGAGAGTGGACATTGCATTTCTATTCTCTCCACGGAGAATGACCGATGATCATGTAGATTTTGTTTACTGTGGAAAACCAGTTTCCGGTATTTAGGCCTATGACGAACTCAGTAGAGCGTCTATTCAGATCTGTGCTGTCATTGACCTGCTCACAGCTAAAAAAGTAGAGCATGCAGCATTCATTCTCCACCATTAGTGTATGTCATTTTAAGCAGAAACTGTGGCATCTCCGCTGATGTAAACTCGTGTAAATCGTCTCATCAGATAAAATTATCAACATTCTGTTATTTGTTTAGCTTGGAAACCAATGGTATTGAGAATCAGGAAGATGTCGAAGAAGTGTATGAGAGGAAGCGTTTGCGAAAGCGACAGAGAAGTTCACCCAGCGACAAATCTCCGGTAAAGAATGGTGACATGAGTGAGGAACCCAAACCAAAAAAGAAGAAAAAGTCAAAGCACAAAGATAAGGAATCGGAGCTGTTAGGAATGACAGCACCGCCTCCATCTATTGCTACGCCTGCCCCACGCAAAGGTAACCAGCCTTGCATAATAATAGCAACCAGCCAAGAACGCGAGGCTGCTTGTGGGACAGTACTACATAACTTCAGTTTTTTGTAGCTCGATTAGATTCTATGAATGATTATTTGTTTTGCAGTGGGAGAAACTAAAAAGAATGAGAAAACCATCCTGGATGTTTCGTCTTCAGATGACTCAGAGGTGAGTCCCCTGTCTGCTGCAGTGCTGTGTCAGTTTTAATGTTAGGCGAGTGTCATGTCTATGGGCTTTTTCTCATGTTTATACATCCATCTGCTATCCGAGGTGAAGTGCATAGTATACTGGGCCTAAGATCAGAAATATCTAATGCAGTTTCCAAGTTTGGTAACAGTTTGTCACTTCGACCTCATCATAATCGGACAGCGGCGTTATACAAATGAGGACCTTCCATCTTCTCTATGGGGGTTCATCATGAACCACTCTGGAAAAGGCCTCTGGTTTAATAATATTATCCACGTGAAAGATGAACCCATCCTACCCTATATACCGAGTGGTGAAGCACCATGCCCAGTGAATCCAGATTGTGATGCCCCAGGTTATACCAACGATATATATCATCAAGAATCATTGTGTCTGTGTTGGAGCCATATGTAGAGAAGTCGATTTTAAAATATGTAAAATATGATATATAATAAATAATATTTAGTGTATTCACATCCTACTGTATTCTGGCAAAAATATAATACTTTAGTGCATTCACATCCTACTGTATTCTGGCAAAAATATAATACTTTAGTGCATTCACATCCTACTGTATTCTGGCAAAAATGTAATACTTTAGTGTATTCACATCCTACTGTATTCTGGCAAAAATTGCTCATTCTGTGACTGCTACAGGTTGAGGCAGAGATACCCAGGTCAAAGGCACGAGATCGCTCTATCGCTCTAACGCCAGCAGAGCAAAAACTGATTGACGAGATCAACAGCTTACCTAAACCAAAACGGAAGCGGAAACACAAGAGAGGGAAAAAGGAAAAGAACACTATCAAGGATGCTGTAGAGAAGGTGTGTGCATGCGTGTGCTTGTGTGTGCATGCGTGTGCTTGTGTGTGCATGCGTGTGCTTGTGTGTGCATGCGTGTGCTTGTGTGTGTATGCGTGTGCTTGTGTGTGCACGAGCCTCCGTGCGCTTGTGTGTGCGTGATCCTGCATGCGCCTGCATGCGCCTGCGTGGCAGATTGGTAGTTATGAAGTATAATAAACGCATGGTAATTTTGCTTAGTTCTCTCCACCTTTACATGGATATGCCAACAATGTGACTACGTACAAAGTCCCGTTTGCTGCTCTCATATAGTTAAGGGAGGATAACTATTTATTTTTCTCTGTTTTGCAATAGATTGAATCTGGACAGACCGCTTCCCTGATTCCAACAGAAATCGTCCTCAAATGTGACTTTGCTGGAGTTAAGAAAGTTTTCACTGAATCTGATCACGAACGAGATGAGATGGCTGCAGTTGATAATGGCTTTCATCCTATTGAAGCACAGATGGAGACACCAATTAGATTAGAGTCACGGAGTGAAGTGACTTCTGCTTACACCACTCCACTGCTGGGCCAGTCCCCACAGGTTACTAAGCTAATATATAAATGATTTGAGTAACTATGACTGCACTGTAACGCATTTAAATTAACCCAGTATATAGATCACTAATGGCGGTAGCGCAGTCGATACCAAGTTTGTGCATCACTTTTGCCTTCTCCCTTGTCGGATTCGGATTGCGACATGAAATAAAGGAGTGCCAGCTCCATGGGGTAAACCATGATCCATCTTGAAAACAAGCCTTCTCATTGATTTAGCGATGTCATCCGTATATTGTGCATTTTGTGTATATCTGAGCTCGCTAGGTGTACGTAGTAAGTTCACATTTTTCCTCCCGTATAGCTGTGGAAGCTATTTATATATTTATTTTACTGGTATGGCTTATGTTGTGTACTTCTTTGCAGATGAATGTTGATGACCATTCATTCTCTGAGATTGATGTAAAACCAAAAATTACCTCAATCCCTGTATACAGAAGTACTCCTGAGGGCACGGATGGCTTCTCTCCTCAGCTGACGCCTCATACTCTGCCTGTAACCATATCATCTAATCTACCCACGCCTTCACCCGTCGCCCATGACACATTCACTCAACCTAAACTGCCTAAAAACAATAAGTCAAAGAAAGGCGGACCGATGGTCTATAAACGCGTAAAGCCAAAACTACGAGCGACCATCTCCCCCGCCATCTTGGCCGAGCTGCAGAAAGCTGAGTCAAGCTCTCCTCAGACGATACCCGTTGGGTGGATGAAAACTGCGGACACGTCGGAGCATTCACCAGAGGAGATGCAGGGTGCACATGAAACCACCCCGGCTAACAGAGGTACCAGACGGCAGAGACCACCTCGCAGCAAGGTATGCTTACTGTCCTCACTCTCCAGATCGTTGGACCCTGAGTCCGGTCCTGGGCTCCCACGGTGAATATGAGCTCCTCACAATTCCTAGCTCCTACTGATTCTGAACAAACCTCAGACTTAGAAGCTCCGCTAAATAAAATGGGCGAGTGCCCGCGTACAACGACAACAACAACAACATGCATTTGTTTTGCATGGTAAAATGCTATACAACAACAGACGGGGAAACCACTGTGATATATAACAACTAGAAATTGGGTCCAGTTAACCGTTGCACATCCATTAGTAGTATGAACATCCCTCAATTAGTGAGCCATGTGGAAAATCGTAAATGTGTGAATTTTGTTCCGGTTCCATTCTAAGTCTAACAACCATCTTACTTTGTGTTTCAGACAGCCAGTTTTCATGATGATGAATTGCAGAACATATCACAAGTGTATGAAAATAGCCCAGTGTTTACCAGTCTGAATGGAACACATACTCCTGATGAGCCCACTGACTCTACCAGATATGAACAGTATCCGAGCTTGACAAGGTCACCAGAGATAGGTGATAAACTGGCATTCAAGGTAAGCCACAGTAACTGACTCTGTGAAGGTTCTACTTGTCGTATAAAGCTCGTTCCTCGCGGGGGCGAAGAGGATCAGCTACTTCATGTGAATTGGTCTAAAGTAAGGGAGAGCTGTGCAAGCATCAGCAGCACTAGCTCACCATATAAGGATGAGCGTTAGCAGCAAGACCTGGGTCAAGACGACTGAAGGTCAATGTCCTGAGTGGTTGAAGGTCAATCACTCTAAGCTGTATCTACTTATTACCCGCCGAGAACTCGACAAGTCTTAGCAAGAAAGGAGAGAGCTGGATGTTTGACAACTGCGGAATGATCTTGACCCTTATTGCCTGGTTGAGACCTCCATTATCTTTACTGTGGTGATCTGAAGCCAGAAAGTATAAACTGTCAGTGCTAGTCTCACGGCACATTATTAGTGAGGTCGGGGAGTTGCACAACCGCGCCCACAATTATAAAGCAGTTTTCTAATGCAGATGAGTTCGCCTGTACGAAATTCCTTCTTAATTCTTCGGGATGGTACGGTACTTAAAACGATTTTCTTTTTCTAGCTTATTCAAATAAGTCTGGTGCAGTGTATAAGCAACCACTGAGGCATATTACATTTCTGCCCTGAATCATTTGTTGAAATGGTAGTTTGGGAATTTTGCATAAGCTATGCACTCTTATTTGGAACACTCCTCGTGCGCTCCGCAGTTACAATGCACTTTTCTGATGCTGCCAAGATGACTGCTTTCTTTATAAATCACAAACCAACAACCCTGAATTATTTTCAGTACCCCCATCAAAAGCCGATGATCCTATTCACTCTGTGTCACTGATTCACAGCTTGGTTACCGACTGTAGAATTATTAAAACCTTTATCTAAAAATAACTCTCCTCTACAGGTATTAGAAATAAATGATGATTATACTCCCGTCGTATCTGCATTCAAACAGGGCATAGTTATGCAGTTTGAGCCACAGTCTCGTCTAGTCAAGGTCAAGGTTCTCAAAACAGCTGGTATGTCACACTGAAGTCATATGTGGTCCTTTTTCTGTATTCTGTAACCATGAACCTTTATTACATAGTCAGTTGTTGACTATTTGCATCCATACTACTTCTTCACAAGGACTGGCTTGAACCTCGTTACAACTACGAGATTAGCTTGGGTTAATTTCTGCGACTGTGACTAGTACATGTTAGTTGTTTTGACAAGATTTACTCCAAACGCGTTGTAGTTGTGGGTCAGAAGAGAAGAGCTGGAAAATTCTCTGTAAACATTGAGGATGAAACAGAAGTGATTACTAATGAAGAAGAGAGTGATGAGGTGAGATGAGGTGTTTTTGGTCAGGCTAACGCATGGGTTGGGTGAAAGGGGACTCTACCATGTCAATCAATTTGCACTCACTGAGCCGCGCACCGCGACTTCATGCGCTTCGGCCTGTATTATCTAACTTGCAACACCCCCAGTCAGATTTTACACTTTCACCACTTTTAATGCATACGCCCAGGGTGCATAGTTGAGTAGCTGCTCAATTCATCCAAACTGCTTACCTAGCCGAGTGAATGAGTGAAATGTCTTACATTGTTATTATATAAATTTCCTATTGCGCTTAAGGTCTTGCCATTTTTGTACCATCACCAATCTAGTATTCTCAAGTGCTAAATAGATTCCATGCGTAATCTTAACAAAAATGCGGTATATACTGGGAAAGCTGTCAAAATGTTATCCCAGAGATAAATAATTCTGTTTACTATCTAGCTTGATAGGGGTACGTGCTCTTAGCCGAATGTATAAAGTTTATATGCATGTATTAATGTGTTGTAGATTGTCACTAAGTTGTCCTCACTAATGGACATCCGCCTGATGAGCTGAGGTTGAACTTCGTTGTCACACTTTTGCAACAAATGTCCAATAAATGTATGTTTCCTAATAAAAGAACATAGAGGGGTTGCTGGGTGTCCTCTGCATAGACACAACCATCTTACTCGAGACCTCAGACTCCACAATCTCCACCAAGTCCAATGTATAGTTTTTTTGTACTTTTGGGTTTGATTCATAGTCATTTGGGTGAATGACCGATGATTGTTAGTGAGGAGGTTTTATACCTGTAGCATATGTCGAGGAAGTAAATAAAATGAGCTCTATACAGCTCACATTTCGTAGCTACATGCAGACAAAAAATGTGATTCTGTTGTTACAACAGTTAGCTACAGTAAAGGGAAATACAATTCCTGTATCTACGCATAACAGTTACCTGGTAGTACCAGTGTGGCTGCTTGGTTGAAATCATAAAAGGTGAGCCAGCTCTCGCTCGCAAAGAGGGGATGTCTGTCATGTCTCATGGAGACTGAAGACTCTCTTTTTCTGTCTGGTAGCGGGATGGAGGGGGGAAACTCCCCAGGGAGTGATCTATCCTGGTTGTGAGGATTACCCTATTGA
>Ga0224501_10001208_pt1 | contig 19988 bp, 24 predicted proteins | sample SF_Oct11_sed_USG_4_FD_169105 | JGI IMG/M metagenome (GOLD analysis project Ga0224501, IMG submission 169105) | Sediment microbial communities from San Francisco Bay, California, United States - SF_Oct11_sed_USGS_8_1 | ecosystem: Environmental > Aquatic > Marine > Sediment | place: USA...
TTGCAATGACTCGTACCAAAGCATTGGATAGTTGATAGTAATAGCTATGAGAGGGAAATCTTGTCATTTATGCCAGAATGTGCGCGCGCGGATTAAATTTTAATCCAAACCAAAACCAAACTTTCTCGCTCAATCATCGACTCAAACGCATACACGTCCTCTTACTCTCACTCACATACTCACTCAACGCGCGCACACGCGCTCAAAATTCGCGTGCGTTAATTCTTTGGTTTCGCGCGCGCGGCGAAAATTGCACCAGAGGTTCCAATTAAGCCGATTCCTACTATTCCAATCATAGCTGCAATGCCAGTATGGTTCTCTCCCAGGATCGATTCTCCTGCTACCATCACAAGAGCTCCTATCAAACACACCGAAATTCCCAAGGCAAAAATAACATATGCCCGACGCATTTATGGCACTTCCTCCTTCTAACCAGAATCTAGTCACTTGGATTCAGTTTTAAGACTTGTGAAAGCGCAAGCTAACACGTCACAACCATAGAAGGAATACAACTCTTTAAAAAGAGAAAATGGAAAACAACTCCCTTTTTTTCAAGCCTAAATAGCGCGCGCCTTAAGTTATTTTGTAGATTCATTGAAGAAGTATACAGCAACCAGTTCGAACATCAGGCAGAAAATCGCCAAAAGTGCAGGCAATATTAAGTAGAAGCGAGAGCCGATGATTTGCAGAGTAGAGCTAGGTAAGTTGTTCCACCGATAAAGTACAGAGGCTACCTCCACGGTTAGAAAAAATCCAACAACACCAAGAACCATCATGACAAACGCCAATACAGCCTTACCATTGTCCATCTTCATTCCCCTTGGATGATTTTCAGAAATAATTGTGAACAAGTGGCTAATTTGCTTGATGGTTCCCATAAGCTATCACAAATAACGTAACAATATCTTTGAATATGAAAGACGTTCCTTCAAGAAACACTCCTCACAAGAACTGCAAATGGTGAGTGTGACTTGCCGGAAAGCGAAAACGTGAGACTGATTTAATACTTATGGATATTGTCAGACGCACAGAGAAGATTTTCCCCATGTGCGCGCGCATAGGATAGAGACAAAAATGATTGCGTGCAGAATTTGGTGGTGTGAATAACATGAATGTTGGAGGTTCCAGAAGAATGCAAGTTCCTAAAAAGGCTTTTCTGGTTATTGCTATTGTAATTATCGCATCAATGGTTTTGGTGATGTTTCTCTATAGCTCACCCCTCCTTATCATGACCGAGCGCCTCAGGGTTGAACAATTCCAGAATGATGGCCTTGGATATGGAGCGAAGGTATTTGATTCTGGTGGAAACGACTTCGCTCACCCATACCTTCGCATTCCAAGCGAATTCTCAACGTCGCCGACTCACGTCCTTTTTTCAATATGGCACGCGGAAAGAACGAAACTTGACTCGCTTACTCTTGTTTTCTCTTCCAACGACATGTTCTCCATGTCACTCATTGCACCTAGAGGTCATCCCTGGCCTCGAACGGATTTCTACAAGACAAGCGATGGCAAGGGTGTAATCTTGGACATTCCCAACTTGGAATTTTTGGGCGAAGGGACCGTTACCTTGGAATTCTTCCTTGAACAATACTCAGACCACCTTGACCTAAATATCCATGTCAGGTTTTCACTACACAAAAAACCGCCTTTCTCATTTACACGTTACACAGCAGACAGTTCCCTAAATGTTGCAGTTGAAAGACTCGAATGAGAGAGGACGCGTTTTGATAGGTGAAAAGCCTTTAACGCGCGCGCAGGCCTTGTTTTCGTGTCATTGATTTAAGCACAAACAAGCCTGTGCCAACCCACGCCAGTATCGATAATCCAGCCAGCCCCCAGGTCTTGATCAGGTATCTATAGATGAACCAGTCGACCCCATTTGATGTGGAAATCATGTCGCACATGCCTGGTTCTTTGGGCCAGGGAAAAAGGGAACCACTGGGCGATGATGGCCATCCGATACTGTTGCTATCAGGACCTTCACCTATGTGTCGAGCAATGGTGTGCGCCCTTATAGTATACAACGACAGAAACGATGAAAAAAACGTCAGCGCAATCACGAGAACAAATGCCTGGTGCGAGCGCACATCCTCCACTCCACGTAATACGAGATTTGACCAATATTTAATCCTACAGTTTAGAACAGAATGGCTGTAAGACAAAAAGGGGTGCGCGCCAATACACCAATTAGCGGTTTAGTCTCGTTTCTTTGACCTCATTCTTATCAGATAAGTTAGATTTAGGACCAAAGAAACCCCGATTAGCACTCCTTCTACAAAATCTGAAACTGAGAAGCCTGAATATTCAAAATGTAAAAAGCGACCAATAAGAATTCCCAAAGATATTGAAATCATTCCAACAGCCAGAAGAACATTCTCATCTTTTATCAGCATCTCATACATCCTACCAGTCATTTTTTCGGGATAACGTATTTTAAGTGTTGTGTGTGGGAATAAAATCTTATTCCTTCCTTCAAAAATAGTAGTCTCTGCGCGCGTATGAAGTGTCCGTCACAAAAACAAGAGAAGGAGACTATTATGTTGGTAGTTTGCTCTTTGGTTTTCCTATTGCGAAGTAAACCGTTGTTGCTACGAGAATCATTGTAGTAACTATGAAGACATACATCATGTTTCGGATATTGACGATTTCATTTTGAAGACTATTATGTAAAGAGGTCAAGTTTTGATATTCAGCTAATAGCTGATTATGAAGCACTCGCAATTCTTCAGGGAAAATATGCGGAGTCGTCAAAGGATATCTATCTTGGTAGTATTCACCATATGGAGTGTCGCCAATTCCATCATTATCTGAGTCAACACCTGTGTAGTCACTCCAATAGTTTCCACCAGAAGGATACCCGTTGTCCAAAGCATTTTCGACAAGGACAGGCGGTATCCAATAGATTTGACCTGTGTTATTAATGAAGTTGTTGTGGTAAATCAGGCTGTTGAAGCTGTATGGACCAATTGTCAAGCCATGGTTGTTGTTTTCAATGTTATTCTCAAACAATACGTTCTCAAAAGAACCACCCCCCATACCAATGCCATCGGTGTTGTCCCTTATGTTATTTCTGAACAATGTGTTTCGTTGAGTAGAAATCATCAGTATGCCATTGTATGTGCTGTTAGTGACTTGGTTTTGCGAAATATAATTGTAAGAAGCATTCGAAAGGTAGATGCCAATCTCATTCTTTGAAGCAGTGATATTTTGAAGAACGCTATCAAATGAATCAAGGAGAAAGATAGCAGTGTGAAAAGCGGTAATCTCAAGATTTTCAACCTTCACATGCTTCTTATTCGCAATGTATACTCCCACCCCTGTTCCATTACCCTTAAGCATGTATCCGTTTCCATCAATCACAATGCTATCTTTCTCAACAATAATCGAATCCTCAATATTATTGGTGAATATATAGGTGGAGTTGTCGATGCTTGATATTGCTGCAGTGCCAGGATGAATGCTTCCATCAGCCCTAATGTAGATGGTTCCACTTGCTTGGACTGGTTGAATCTTAAAAGATAATCCCATTAGAAACATTGTGGATAACGAACACAGAAATAGGAAGAAAGTCAGAACGGTTCTATTCATTCTGCATCACTATTCCGTAAACCTTTTTCAAGTCTAAAGACATTTAACGTTTTGTGGGCACCACGCACGGCCTTTTTTCTCCTCTTCTGGCGAAGTTCGCATTATTGAATGTAAAACGGCAGACGTTGGCCCATCACTTTTGCTGAATCGAAAGTCTTGTGACAGGAAATATATCCTGCGTAGAAAATCTACGTATTTTGGCTATCAATGCGCGCAGGAAGTAGCTTAACCTCTCTCCTCTTCAGTCCTAATGAGAACCACCATAATAGCAGTCACCAAGAGGCCTAGAATCATCACTGCTAGACCATAGATTCCTGAACTTGAATTCGTCAACATGAAAGTAAATCCTGACAGAGCTAAGAGTATACCGACAATGAATAGAATCTCATACATTCTCACCTTTGACTCCCCACACACTATCTAATGCTTGTTCATTATTATACTGCTTTTGGAAGCACGAAGTTACAGTTTCTGAAATCAAAGGGCGATGTGGACACACTAACTCAGTTCCAATACTCAGAACCTAGAGGAGTATCGGCAACACATCCAACAACCCAATGGAAAGGAGATACAAGATAACAGCAATCACGTAGATCAGTATCTGTCTGGGCAAGCTATACAAGAACTTGGACTCTTTATAGACTTCTCTGAGTCTAGGACGAATAACAAAGGAACAAAAAGGAATAGGAATAACTAGTTCCAACGGAATCAGAGTTTGAAGTATTCCAAATCTTCTCTGCACAAAGACTTCCGTAATAGGAGGCACAGTTCCCACCAGAAACATCAAAATGTCTGTCACAAGTATGATTGAGGCAAATATCCAAGAAAGAGATTTCATGACCACTTCGTACTCTTCCGTTCTTGCCAAAGATCCCCATAACCAAAGAATAACCAATATCAAAACTGGAAAAACCAAGAGTCGTATGATGATAATTGTATCAAATTCTCCCCCTCTAAGAAAGGGAATTACTTCAGGAAACGAACTCAACGTTCCAGAAATTATGCTCAAAACTAACACAAACCAATCAAAAGCCTTATCCATACGGTCAGGCATTCTTCAGCACACTTCGTGTTCTACGTTAGATCCGCATCTTAACCTTTATGCATGTCTTAGAGTTTTTAAAAGAATTTCGGGCAGTCCGAAAGATCTCTGCGCGCGTAAACATTTTACAGAGCGTAACGAAGAAACAGAGACCGGAATCCACAATAAAGAACGTCAGCAAATGTCTAAGACTACTAGCTAAAAACGCGAACTTGATGATCTAAAGCTGTGAAAGGACATATCGCTAATATCGAAGTTTAACCTAATTCAAAGTCTTAGTTCTAACGTATGAACCATCAAACTTGTTGAATGTTGCTTTTCCAACAATCTTAAAAGTCTGTTCTGTCCCACCGCTTGTTATGGAATTTATGGAGCTCATTGATCTTCTAATGATTCTTTCTTATTTTGGTCTAAATTTCTGTATCGTGCTTCTAGTTATGTCTGAAGAAATACGGACACGTTTATACAAACTCCAAGAACGGTTTTATCATGTGTTAGGGAAAAAGACTTTAGAACACAATACTTCTCCCAAGTCTTCATATAACCTCAAGACCGTTGAAGAACGTCGAAGAGAAGCACTGGATTATCTAGTAGAAAAATACTTCGAGTCAAAAAAACGGGAAGAAGAATACCTAAAGAAATTGAAAAGCTACGCAAGATTCGGAAATGGGCGTATACAGGGGTCATGAATCTAAAGGGATATTTCGTCTTTGTTAAAGAGGCCCTAGTTAAGCCCTTTATAATAGCAGCAATGACGTATTCAACCTACATTTCAATCTGGTTCGGAATGAAATTTGGATCGCACATTACTGGTTTCACTCAAATGTATGTGCCAACTCCAATTAACCATGCGCTTGATGTTCTCATTCTTTTTCCAATTGGTTTTTCTCCCGGCATATTAAGCATCATTTTAACTTATTATATAGAAAAGAGAGACTTGCAGAGGATACTGAAAATACACGGGCCAAAAATATGATGCCACCGAGCACATTTAAAAGGTATACAGCAGCATTTGGCTACATTGATTCGACACGTGTATTGGATATCGTAATAGCAGCTGATATCTGTTCGGACAGCCCGCAACGTAATAGGTTAGAAAAAAGATGGGATAAGATCAGATAGCTGGAATCTCTTCTTTGATTGTTTCAATTTCCTTTCTCAGGTTCATCACTTCGAAGAGAAGGAAGACAGTGCCATACTTAATGAACTGGCTCACTTTCTCAGCAACGATCTCCTCATCAAGTCGATCCCCAACTCTCTTGAGCATTTCCTTCAATAGAATCTCTTTCTGATTCATCCTCATCAGAATCTAGTTTAGTCACGATGAATGATAAGAGGATTATGAAGACTAAATTACTACCCACAATCCTCTGGAAAAATCCTTCACAAAACTACTAACTATTAACATTAATCGTCGAGTGAACTCGAAAGCAAAAAGAGAGACCATTCGCCTTCTAGGGGGAAGCAACCTCTTCCACATATTTTCTCGCTCCCTCTACAACCCTCTCTTGGCTTTCTACGAAAAATCTTCAAAGTAATCCTAGTTGAGCAGAGGGAGAAAATGAGAATTAAGAAAGCTGAATCTACACAAAAAAAGGGGAGTTAAGTCTATTGGTTCTTTGTGTTTCTGGAGATCAAAGTGTTTTCCCAAAGTCTAGGGCTACAGCCAATATGTCGTCTACCCGGACTACTTCGTCACCATTTACATCGGCTTGCGGACACTCGTTCCACCTTGAATGATATGGATCAGCTCCGAAGGCTTTGACTGCCAGCAGTACATCGTCTATCCGCACTTGTCCATCCAAGGTCACGTCCGTGTTAAAAGTAACGTTGAAATAGATCGTCGCTGATAAACCCATGTTACCCACGCTATCATTTGCATAGATCATTATGTTATGTAATCCCAGAGCTAGAACCTCAGTTATAGTTGTGTTTCCCGTGATCGTTTCATTCTCCTGATCATCCACGCTATACCCTATCCAAGAAGTCGGCTCGTCTATAGTGAAATTTAGGGGAACAGGATTGATGTAATACTTTGGGTAACTCTGCGGTAGAATGATATCTATTATAGGTGGTGTGGCGTCTATTGCGCGCGCGCTAAATGTCAGTGTCAGCATGCCTGCGACCATGAGTGCCACCACTATCCCAAATGTTGCTTTTCTGAGCATCGTTCTCTGCCTTCCATTCTCTCATATATTTGGCTTCTAAGTTTATATTCTAAGCATTTAAGATTTCTGAAACTTTGTTCCATTCAATTGGATAGGCCAGTATTGTTTAGTCAAGAACTTTTTGAGGAATAGCATGGTGGATGTGGAAGTACAACGTCCTAAGCCTCTTCTGTCCAATAATAAAATGAGCTACACAGAACGAAAGGAATTTCTAAATTCTGGACAGTACGAAACGTTACTATTCAGTCAAGGAAAAGCCCTATCATTCCAGTATCTACACCGTCAAACTGAATCAGATCGTTCAATCCTATATTTTAGAACAGCAAAACTGCGCGCGCCTTGACTATTTTCCATCTGGAAACAAAGCATTGGCTGTAATTGCTTATTTGGCATGACCAGTTTCTGGGCGTTCATCTTCCAAAGCACCACGTCCAGATATATAGAACTACTTTGTTATGTCGCGTGTAGAAGTCTACTTGATAATGGGAACCTAAACCCGTATACTTACTCTCTCCATTCCTTTCTTCATCAGCGTCAGAATTGCTGGTATTTCTAGAACTCTTTCTTAAATCTCTGGTTCACCCTAGCAATTTATTAAATAGTTGAACTGACTAGTATCAAAACCGTTGCGCTGAGTCTTTATGAGGGGGAAGAGGATTGGGGATTGACGACTCAAAGCTTGAGGAGGTAGTTGAGTCCTTTGAGACGGCTGGAGTCAGAAAGAACAAGCTTAAGATCAAAGAAAAGGAGAAAACTTGGAAGCTTCTAGCTAAATACTTTGCCCATGGTATCGCCTTCTCTCTACTTTTCACTATCTTAACCATAGCATGGTTCTTTGGTTTAACAATACTGACGGTTTTTGGAGCATTCATAGGATTTATCATCGGACTTGGAATACTGATGCTTATTGTGGGAGGCGTCAACAGTTTTCTGACAAGTCTTCTATGGTTTCCAGTGAGAACTTCCTTGTGGAGCTTAGTTGGTCATGGACTTGTCCTGTTTATTGCATTGCTAATTGTAGATGGTATCTTTGTAATGATCCCATCTGTAGTTTTTCCTAGAATAGTGACAACAGTTATCACTTTCATCTTCGGTTCATTCCTAAATGGCTTTGTCGCTCGGAACGTAGCTGGATGGTGGAGACAAGAATACCAAGAAGATATTTCCAAAGCTATCGAGTCAGAATGGAGAGACAAGAACCTTTAGCACATCAGCTGTAGCACGTTTCTAAAAAGCGTGGGCAAGTTATCCTTCAAAACTATCGATTGTTGATTTGGAATCCGTGACCTTTATTAGAGTAAATAACAAATTGTTGCGAATGCCATGAAACAGCTCATCCACAACGGCATCCTGATCCTCAATTATGAACAGAAAGGATTCTACATCTTCGTAAAGGGTAGAAAAATCAATTTAACACCTAAGCAAGAAGAGATGGCAGTCGCTTGGGTTAAGAAACTCGGGACTTCATACGTTGAAGATCCGGTCTTTGTCAAGAACTTCTTCAAAGACTTTGGCAAAACTCTTAACATCAAGGGCAGGCTTCTTCCCGAAGATTGTGACTTCTCCACTGTAGAAGAACACGTTCAGCGAGAAAGAGAGTTTAAGAGTAACCTTTCTAGGGAGGAAAAACGGAAGCTCGCCGAACAACGGAAGATGGTGCGAGAAGCCAACAAAGAGCACTATGGATACGCTATCGTTGACGGGTCAAAAGTAGAGGTCGCCAACTACGCCGCCGAACCTTCCTCAATCTTCATGGGAAGAGGAAAACATCCTCTACGTGGACGCTGGAAAAAAGGACCAAAAATAAATGACATCATTCTCAACCTTTCACCAAACACCCCTATCCCAAAGGGAAGTTGGAAAGCGATAGTGTGGCAGCCCGAAGCCATGTGGATTGCCAGTTGGAAAGATAAACTTTCTGGGAAAATGAAGTATGTTTGGCTTGCCGACACCTTCCACGTCAAACAGATGAAAGAAATCGAAAAATTTGACAAGGCAAAGGAATTGGCTAGCAAAATTGAGGAAGTTCGTCACCATATTGCAAATAACTTGGAGTCCACGGATGTCACGAGACGAAAAATCGCAACCGTCTGTCACCTAATCGATGTTTTCAAGTTGCGTGTTGGAGACGAAAAGAACCAGGATGAGGCAGATACTGTTGGTGCAACGACATTAAGACCGGAACACATAACCTTTAATCCAGACGGGTTCACAACTTTCGATTTCATTGGGAAAGATGCTGTTGAATGGCGAAAAGAAGAAAAATTGCCAGAGGTAGTCATAAGCAATCTGCAAGAGTTCATTGAAGAATCTGAGTCAACGATCTTCAAAGGCATTCGGTCGAGGGATGTCTCGCTCTTTCTTGATGAGGTGATGCTTGGGTTAACTGCTAAAGTGTTTAGAACCTATCATGCCTCAAATGTTGTTGATGTGTCCTTGAATCAAAGCGATGTTTCTCAGTCAACTCCAGACTATATGAAAAAATACGTGGCCACTATGGCTAATCTAAATGCCGCAATAGTCTGTAATCATAAGAAGAAACCGAGGAAGAACTGGAACGAATCCATAAGAAAGAGGATGGAACAGCTGCAGAAATTGAAGGCGAAGAAGACTAAGAAGTCTGTAGAACGGGCAAAGAAACTAGTGATCAGAACAAAGATCATGAGAGCAACCAAGAACTATAACCTTGGGACTTCGCTGAAGAGTTACATTGATCCTCGCTTATACTATGAGTGGGGTAACAACGTGGAATACGATTGGAAGTCGTATTATTCAAAGACACTTCAACGCAAGTTCTCATGGGTTGAAAAAACACCTATGATAACATGACCTTCTATGATTCCACTAACTAACTTTCATCTCGCGACTTCCTAAGGAAGAGCTATGCCTTCTATTTCAGTGACTATTACGCCAAGATCAGCATCTACAATGACTCCTGTCACATGAATTTCTTTTGTATTTCCACTACCTCACCACTGTCTTTTGCTTGAGCGTAATCGTCCAGCAACTCCTTATTCAATTCAATGAAATGAGGTCCCCACTTAAAAATCGAAAGCAGATGGGTCGCGTTTTCTTTTAACCCGACAATGTAGAGGGCGGCTGATAAAGCTTCAACTGTACTTAGTTTTGTTGGCACTCCATAGTTTGTTGGGTTCGCGGCAATCAGGTATGGTAAACAACGGGAGGCCCCTCGTACAGAGAGTTCGAAAACTTCGTCGGCGTGCATCCAACTACAATCTATGGCAGCCAATCCTTTCCTTTCAAGTCTCTTCTTTTCAGTTGGAGAAAAAGCTTTCTTTGAAAACGGATTTAGTATAACTGCTCCATAGGGCAACGCTCTAACTCTATGAACAACGCGGACAAAGTTATGCCGTTTGAGTTTCAGGGCAGTACATTTTTTGGGGTCACACTGTTTGGCATGGTAGACAACAATCTTAACTTCTTTCTGGGACACGCTTTCGCACCTTTAAGTGAGACATAGGGTTATCCATAGCATGAGGAATCCACTCGATAATGTCCGTAGGAACAATGTGATAACCTTTCTCACTTTGAACGAAGTCTCCAGCGGCACCATTGATAAAGGCTCCTGCCGCTGCTGCCTCAAATGGATTTGCTCCTTGTGCCAAGAAGGCGCCGACTATGCCCGAGAGGGTATCACCTGTTCCTCCGACGGTCATTCCAGGATTTCCAGTAAAGTTTAATTTGACTTGCTCTCCATCTGAAATCACATCTACATTACCCTTCAACAGTATTACCGCGTTTAGGCTTCGTGCAGTCTTCTGCACTTCTTCCGCTCGTTTCTTCAGGTCTGTTGGCGGTTGCTTTCCGGTTAATATTTGATATTCGCCTGCATGGGGTGTTAATACTAGTGGGAACTTGACCCTTCTTTTCTGCTTCGCAAAGGCTTTAAGCCCATCTGCATCCAGTAACAATGGAATCTTTTTTTCATTTATCATTTCTACGATCTTATGCACAACGTTTTCTGTTTCCTTGTGAAGCCCTAATCCTGGTCCTATGACGACTGCTGTTGAAGTTTCAAGGTGTCGTTTGATGACTGCTGTGTTGCGAGGGTTGAGATGTTCTCCCTCCAATTTTGAAGTGATTAGGTTGGGAGACATGGATGAAATAGCGATTGCAGTTTTTTGTGGCGCGGCAATATAGGCTAAGTCTACACCAGTGCGGAGAGCTGCAAGGGCGACTAGAGTTGGGGCGCCAGAGAATACATTGCTTCCCCCGATCACCAGGAGCCGGCCGAAATCGCCTTTATGAACCTCAGGACGACGGGGCTTAACAACCAATGAAATATCGCCAGGGCCCGCGAACTTCTCAAACTCAGATGGTAGCCCAATGTTCTTTACTACCAGTTCTCCTGTGTATTTTTTGGCTTCAGGAAATCCTGGCTTCATTTTGTGAAAGGTAACGGTCAAATCGGCTTTGACTGCGTCGCCTGAAGCCTTTCCGGTATCAGAGTCTATTCCCGTGGGTACATCTACTGCAACTCGAAACGCTTTCATTTGGTTAATTTTTCGCACCAACTGTAAAATTGGTGGCCGCAATGTTCCCGTTAACCCAATTCCAAGTAATGCGTCCACAATGACTTCTGCGTCAATGTCTGGGACAAGCGAAGAGTCAGAAACCTCATGGAAAGCGATAAACTCTTTGAGAGGTTGCAGTGATTGCCAATTCTTCAATGCTGCCTCGTCTACGATAGTCTTTGACCTACCTGCAAGAATTACCTTCACTTTAAAGCCTTGAGAGAATAGATGACGTGCAGCAACAAAGCCATCTCCTCCATTTCCACCAGTTCCACAGAAAACTGCAACTTGCGTCTTGTCAGTCAAAAATCTGGAAGACACCTCGTCTGCGACACTTCTTCCAGCGTTTTCCATGAGTTGCAGTCTGGATACACCAAAATATTCAGAGTTCAACTCAAGGGCACGCATTTTCCTACTTGTTATCATCACTTCTTTCGCCATATCATAATCTAAGACTTATAAGCAAAAATGTTTTAGGGTGAGGCAACCTAATCATAACCTCGGGGAAATTATGATATGCCGCCAATTGCTTTCGTGCTGATAAACACGGAGATAGGTTCAGAAAGCGAGGTTCTAAAGACGTTAAAGAAGGTTACTGGAGTGAAAGAGGCTTACAGCGTCTACGGCGTCTACGACATCATAGCAAAAATCCAAGCTGAGACCATGGACAAACTAAAAGAAATGGTTACCTGGAATATCAGACGGTTAGACAAGGTGCGATCAACCCTAACGATGATAGTCACTGAAGAATCCACCTAAACAAAACCCCTCTTTTTCTATCAGTGATCCCGTCACCAGATCAAACCGAAAGTTCTTATCATTCCATATCTTTTTGTCATGACAGATGTTGAGCTGACTCTCATGATCCAGATGCACATCGGGTTCGATGACACCGACTCGCCCAGAATGGGATGCACAACTTACATAGCCGCGTTACTCGTTGAAAAACTGCTTGAGATAGGCGTCACCTTCTTAGACTATCCAAATCTTGTTCGACTCAACCCCAACGTTCCTTGGAAAACCCGCGGCAACGGTGCCCTCTGTCTAAGGCTAGAGTGCAACGAAGACCTTGCAGAAGAGATCATGGAGGCAGTTGTTGACACTGTTGAGAAACACGCTGATCTAGACTATGATGGAACCGATCCAGGCGTTGTTTTTCTCTTCCAAGATATTCCTGCAGAAGTTAAAGCCTTCACCAAGAGAACTATTCAGGGCATAGCAACAATAAAGGAAGCCTTAACGTTGATTAGAACGGTTAAAGCTGAGGCAGTAGGCTTCAAACAAGGTCGTGGAATCATCGGAGGCTTAGCTGCAATCGGCGAGACCTTGGAAGAAGACCACACATATGAAATCATAACTTATCGAAGACCAGAAAACTATGGTACTCCCAGAAAAATCCAGGCTTCTTCTGTCAAAGGCATGGATGACAAAACATCACCCGTTACCTTCAATAACATAGATCCTGAAACTGGGCGAACCCTCATCACCCCTCGGGGTCCAGACCCAATTCTATATGGTATCCGAGGAGAGTCTTCAGAAGCGGTTAAAGAAGCCCATGAAATGATCCTGTCCAAAGAAACCATTGAAAGATGGGTAATTTTCCGCACAAACCATGGGACCGACGCCCACTTGAAGAAAGTCAGTTCAATCAGTGAGATATGCCCCTTTAACCCAGTTGTCGTTCAAGGGTTTGTGAATGCGACTCCCCGAGTTATTTCAGGAGGGCACGTTATTTTTTCTATTGAAGATAAAACTGGACAAATAGATTGTGCAGCATATGAACCTACGGGGATCCTCAAGAAAGTTGCCACCCAACTAATTCCCAAAGACTATGTTGAAGTTTGTGGAGGCGTTCGTTCTGCTTCACAAAATCATCCCAATACGATAAACCTTGAAAAGATACAGATACTGACACTGGCGCTGAAAACTACTCTTTTTAATCCAAAATGCCCTCAATGCAGCAAGAGAATGAAATCTATGGGAAAGAGGCAAGGCTTTAGATGTGAAAAATGCGGCTATCGCTCTACAGAGCTAAAGAAAATGTCTGTCAGGACCAAACGAGACTTGAACGAGGGGTTATACATCACATCTCCCAGATCTCAACGACATCTGACGAAACCACAGTGCCGATACGGAAGAGAAAAATCTGGGAAATCCAGCAAAATGATTGCCAAGTGGCACTTTCCCTAATTCGTGGTGCAAGAGGCCTAGTCTGAACTACTTCTGGATTGGATAGAGCAGCAAGTTTAGTTCCTTTTCGTTTTTTCGCAACAACTACAGCTATCAGAATCGCATCTGTAGAAATCGCTACAACTGCTGTGAAGATGGCTATGTGTATCCCGAAGAGTTGGCAATGACATACTGAACATGTGTCACGCTTTACACAGAAGCGTGATTGTTCACTGTAGTCTTCTAGGTCTCTTTTGCTTTGAATATTTCGCAGAGAATCTCGTAGAGTTCCTCTCCGCCTTCAACCTTTGTGAACAAATCCTTCTCAGCTTTTAGCACTCTTCCCACTGTCTCATAGGTTCTTCTCCACTCCAGCTCTTTCCAAATCATCTTGTAGTTTTTTAGTTCTATCCATGCTCTGAAGACCAAAACGAGAAACATCGCTATGGTGATCAAAAGGTTTAACATGTATATGTTTAGTAGATCAACCATTTGCATCCCATCTTCAAATCATTATTCATACCAGAAGGAATATTTTACTGGTGAAATAAGTTTTAAGCTCTTCACACAAACGAGTTTCTCATCTTCCAATGTCTTAGCTTTACCATAATTCTTAAGATTCCGTAAGAACAAACAGTCACAGTGGTGGAGGCAGTGGTCAGAGGATTCTGCTCAGTATGTGGAAGAGCCATAGGAGGATTCTTGAAACCAACAGCATGGCAATGCCCCAGATGCAAGAAGATTTTTTGCGCGGATTGCTGCCCAAAGGTTGGTTTGATCTTCCAAAAACCTGCCTGCCCGGAATGCGGAATTGAGTTGGTAAAAGGATGAACGTGGGGTCTATGTTCCTTGGCGAAGACATCATAATGAGTGGAAATGCCAAGTACCATAGTACGAGAGGAACCTTATACTTGACTAACAGAAGGGTGGCATTTGTGTACGAAAAAAGGGGAATTATGTCCAAGAATAAATACACGCCAGTAAACCTACCATTAGACACCATTTCCGAGGTGACAGTCGTCGGAACAGGCCCCTTCAAAAAAGTATCTATATACACTTACAGAGATAAATTGCCAACTGGGCTCCCACGATATGAATTTAAGGTTCACGGCCCAGAAAGTTGGACGCTGAAGATAGAAAAAGCGTGTTCAGGATCGACACCGGAAAAAATCGTAGTTCCTATGAAATGTCATGTCTGTGGAACACGAATAGAACTCGCTCAAACGGAATGTCCTGTCTGTGGAGCGCAATTAACATGAAATTCTTAGATCTGCTTCGAGGAAAGCCAAAATCCTCTAAAGAACTCGGAGAGCATTACTTCAAAAAGGCTACATCCACAAAAGATCTTTACCGCAAAAAGCGACTGTTGCTGACAGCGTCGAAATATTTTGAGGAAGCACAAGATTACGATAACGCAATAAAGTCCTTGGTCATGGGTGCAGAAGAGAAGAAGGCGCGGACCCTGAGTGTACAAATTTGCAACCCATCCTATCTCAGAAAGTACTCACAAAATAAACCTGAAATAGTACAAACTTTCATGGCCTGCATCATAAAGTGTTTAAACGAAAATCTCCTTGGAAAAGGAACAGAGTTAAGCAAAGAGTTACTGGCTTATCAGAAGGATGATTTTACTGACGGAGTGTTCTTAGCGGTCAATAGTCTGCAACATACCAATTTAACGGACTTAGATAGAGCTCTTGCTAAAATTCACAAAGGCAGCACAGAGTTTTTGGACGAGGATGTTCGCAGAATCTTCATCAACGTCCTATACGACCGGTGTAAAGAATACAACATATTCCAAGAGCTATTTAGGAGGCATGCAATGCCAGAAATCTGCCCCCGCTGCCATGGACACATGATATTCCATGAAGAATTCGGAGAAGCAATCTGCCAGTATTGTGGAACGAAGATCAAACTAACCTAAAACCAAGCTCCATAGTCGTCAAAATAGGAGATACTGGACAATTGAGTGAACTTGTCCTTCTAACGCACACGTGCTAGGCGAAACCGACACCGCTGACAACCTCCCCTCCGATCATACGGTCATGGTTATCGTGCCCAGTGACGTGAATGGTGATGGGAAAGTCCGCATCGATAACGTCCTCGCCATTGCTCTCGCTTTCGCTCTCGATGATCTAAATTATGATTCGAGTTTGGACGTTAACAACGACGACCGAATACGAGTTGACGACATCCTCATCGCAGCTCTAGGCTTTGGACAAGGATAGCCGGCCTACGCAAATAAGATGCTAATGAAATGTTTGAAAATACTATCGAAATGTATAAATCAGAATTTTTCACTTGTAAAAGTTTGGTCGGGCAACGGGCGGTAGCTCAGCTTGGTAGAGCTTCCGAGCCAACTAGACTAAACCTAGTTGACGGAGACGCTGTAGACATCTACCAATGGTAGACGCCCAATTCAGCCTATCAAGCGCACAACCGCAGAAACCGGATTGTCGCAGGTTCAAATCCTGCCCGCCCGACCAAAAATGCTCCTCACATTCTAAACGAGAGTTTGAATCTATACATCCAGTTCATAAGTCTTATGGGCAAACATCCCCAAACCATAAAGGACGTTCCTATGAGGAGAGCTACTTGGAGCTATCATTATTTCAATATACACTTGGAGGTTTCTGCATGGGTAATTTAAATTTCGATAAGAATCTGCTCGAAGCTGTTGATAATGGATTACTATCCTTAGGAGAGAATCCCAGGAAGGCTATATATTTCCATTTGAAGAACGGCTTCCAACTCCGACGAGAGCATATTCCAAAGGAAACTAATGAATTTTCTCAGGCGCTGAATGCAATTTTCGGTCCTGGCGCGAAAATAATTGAGAAGTATATTCTTAAAGAATTGTATCAAAGGTTAGAGCTGGATTTTGAGGAGAAGGAAGATTCCACGTTTGCTGATTATGTGAAAGAAGCCAAGAAATTGGCAAGAAGAAAGGAACAGAGCTCAGCGAAGAGTACATCTCTGAACGCAATCGGGTAGATAGCCTTGGAAAAAAGCGAATTTTTGGTCTTAGAAGAGGTACCCTTTTGGCATGAAGAAGATAGTGTTCTAAATGCCATAACAGATGCTGTAGGGGTCATTGGGATAGATGGAACAATTATACAAACGAATGAAGCAGTTCTTCATCTTTTCAAAGTTACGAAAGAAGAGTGTATAGGGAAGAAAGTTTTCAGTTTCATAGCTGAAGAAGACCGAAAGAAATGCGAAAAAATACTACAGTGTCTTCTAAAGAAAGGGGTTCAGAACAGTCAATTCAAAGGACTACGTAAAGATGGAACAACGTTCCCAGCAGAAATCAATTCTTCTTTACTCAGGGCTTCGTCTGGAAAGCCATCCGCAATTGTGGGAGTTATTAGAGATATCACTTCTCGAGTGGCCGCTGAAGAGCAGATTCGAAGACATTCTCATGAATTGTCTGCCTTAATGAAGAGCTCCACAAAGATTATCCGAACAAAAGATTTGCGTCAAAGACTCAAAGTAATAGCAGAAGCAATAAAACGACTTGGTTGGAGAAGAGTCGTTATCTCGGTTAGAGACGAGAATCTAGAGATAACAGATCTTGTCACAGCAGGTTTAACCTCGGAAGAAGTAAAAATCCTTCTGGAGAAAAAGTCACCGGGACATGTCTGGCGTGAACGCTTGGGCCCAAATGTCCAACGCTATAAAATCGGAGAGTTCTATTACTTACCATGGATGGACCCACAGGTTCGGGAACAATTCTGGAAAATCTCAAGCAAAATGCCACCAGAAGAAGCAATTGAACACATCGCTGGAGTGCCAAGTCGAATCTCACCAGAAGAGATGATTGATTGGCATCCTCAAGATACACTTTACGCACCTCTTCAACTTCCCAAGGGGCGAATTGTGGGCATTTTAAGTATGGATGATCCGCTTGATGGACGAAGACCTACTAAAGAATCCCTTGCACCTCTAGAACTCTTTATACACCAAGCCGGTGTAGCTGTTGAAAACGCTCAGCTAATCAAGGATTTAGAAACAGCTAGAAACCAAGTAAGGGAGTATGCTGAGAAACTTGAATCGAAGGTCGAAGAAAGAACTCGAGAACTTACAGAATCAGAAAAGAAGTATTCAACATTGGTCGAACACGCCAACGATGGTATCGTTATCATACAGGATGGCAAAGTATCCTTTGCAAGCAAAAGAATAGAAGAACTGACAGGATATAGAAGAGAAGAACTAGTTGGAAATCCCTTTCTAGAGATGTTGCCACAGAGCGAGGTTGAATTTGTAAAAAGCAGATATGAGAAGAGGCTAGAGGGAAAACCTGTGCCGGCCATTTATGAATCTAAAGCTCTCTCTAAAAATGGTGATGTGATACCCGTCGAAGTGAACATTGCGGTCACTGATTATAATGGAAAGCCTGCGTCTCTGGTTATAGTGCGAGACATACGCAAAAGAAAAAAGATGGAAGAGAAACTTCTGAAGACTGAGAAATTGGCTGCTATCGGAGAATTGGCTGCTAGTGTAGGTCATGATCTCCGCAATCCTCTGACAGGTATAAGGGGCGCTGTTTATTACTTAAAAATGAAACTGGCATCGAGAATGGATCGTCGATCACGGGAAATGTTGTCTATTATTGAAGGGAATGTGGAGTATTCAAATAAAATTGTGAATGATCTTTTGGATTATTCAAGAGAAATATACGTACAGGAGGTTAGGGTCAGCGTTAAATCACTATTAGATGACGTGTTAACCAAAATCCAAATTCCCAAGAAAATAAAGGTTCTAAACCTAACTCGAGATGTCCCTAAGGTGTCTATAGATGCCGCCCAAATAAAACGTGTATTCGGAAACTTGGTCAAAAACGCGATTGACGCCATGCCCGAAGGTGGTAAGCTTGAAATCACGTCTAAGAGAGTAAACGACACGCTTACAATTACCTTGCAAGATACCGGGATAGGGATACCTTCACAGAACTTCAGACGACTTTTTACCCCTCTGTTCACAACGAAAGCAAAAGGTGTGGGACTAGGATTAGCCATCTGCAAACGCATAATTGACGCCCACGGAGGCTCCATTAACATAAAAAGTGAAGAAGGAACTGGTACTTGTGTCACAGTTACCTTACGGATTAAGAAAGAAAAATAATTATAAAAAATAAGAGAGGTGTCGACAAATGGATAAGAAAACAAATATCCTCGTGGTAGACGATGAACCAAGCATACGGAAGGTTCTCAAAGCTATCTTAGAAGAGAAGGGCCATAACGTTGAAACCGCGGAGAATGGAAAAGAGGCCATAAGGAAATCTAAGACAAGATTCTACAACCTAGCGTTAATAGACATACGCCTCCCTGACATGGAAGGGGTAAAACTTCTAACGAAGATGAAGGAAACAACACCCAAAATGGCCAAGATCATGATCACTGGATATCCATCTCTACAAAACGCTGTGGAAGCTCTGAACAAGGGTGCAGACGCATACATCATCAAACCCCTAAACATAGACAAAACCCTGGCCACAATCGAAGAACATCTTACAAAGCAACGTAAAGCTCAGAAGATGTCTGAAGAGAACCTAGTAGAATTCATTGAAACTCGAGTGAAGCAGCTTGAACACGAGAAGATAAGCAAATAGAACCAAAGTAACAGAAAGAACCTGCACTTCGACCGATCATCAAGGCACTACCGACGCAGTAAACAAAGACATCTAAGTCACGCTTCCCTAAAATGGGCATATCGTCTCTTAGAGAGTCATCAATCCCCTAACTCCACGTTTGGTCTAGATTTTTCCTTCAATTTTTCGTATATAAGGCGAAAAAGAAGAACATCCAGACCTTATTTTCATTAGAAAGGGCTTTTTATCCCTATTTTTTTAAACGAAATGCATATATATGGACTGCAGCCCCTTTAGAGAGTTTTGGAGGACAAAAACATGGAAGAAGACTGGGAAGAGGAAGACGACGACGAAGACGAAGAGGAGTAGTAAAAACAGTGCCGAAGAAAAAAGGTAAGAAGGGTAAGAAGGGTAAGAAAGCAGAATAAATAAACGAACTGAAGAAACTTCAGTTCCCCCTCTTTTATGTAAATAATATCATAACATGTATTCTACGTGAAGCCAAATAATGTTCATTTCTTTTTTTGCCATTCTTCCGTAAGTTTAGTACAGTTAAACAAATTCTAGGTATTGGCAGAGCGTAAAGAAAGAGATATAAGCGCTCTTAGCTTCCTAAACGAAGCCTTGCTTCAGTGAGTGAAAATGGCTGAAAACAGCGGTGAAGGCGGAGTTGTTTTAGAGCCTAAAGGGCCTCCTTCCCTATCTGTGTTTCGAGAATACACCCGTATGATTCGCAAGTTTAGCCCTAACGCTAGATTGTTCTTGACCTCCACTATTTTAAGTGGGGTAAGCTATGGAATTTGGGAAGCAATTTTTAATCTCTATTTGAAGGAATTGGGCTACAAAGAGGATTTTGCAGGGTTCATGTTCTTCTTGAGCGCTTTCGCAACGGG
>Ga0224501_10001209_pt1 | contig 19977 bp, 17 predicted proteins | sample SF_Oct11_sed_USG_4_FD_169105 | JGI IMG/M metagenome (GOLD analysis project Ga0224501, IMG submission 169105) | Sediment microbial communities from San Francisco Bay, California, United States - SF_Oct11_sed_USGS_8_1 | ecosystem: Environmental > Aquatic > Marine > Sediment | place: USA...
AGATGGCCAAAACCCTAGTCCTACTCCTAGAATATAACGTCCGTTAGACATGATGTCATAAGTTGCAGTGGTATCAGCGACGTGTATAGGATGGAGAAGGGGCACTTCCATTACATTAGGACCAAATCTTACATGCTCCGTTACGGTGGCAATAGCGCCCATGTAAGGTAATGAATGTAGCCTTCTCGAATCAAATCTCGCAAAGAATTCCGGAATACCCAGATAGTAAAGATCGGAATCGTCAGCCCTTTTAGCTATCTCCATATACTCTTTAAAAACTTCATAGTTCACTTTTTCGGCTTTTACGCGAACGTTATAACCTAGCTTTTTTTCTGGCATCAAATCTATTTGGAAAAAGCTATTTAAAAAGTTTTCTATTTATATTAGTTTTTTATAATAAATTAATTAATAATTTTAATCTAAATTTTGTAAAAAATCTCCCCTACACAAAAATTATGTTATTCGAAAACAGCGGGGGAAGCGGGGTGTCTATAAAATCTTTTTCAATTCCTTTAGGTCTGATATCACGTAGTCAGCGGCATTTGATACTCTTCTTTTCACAATCCCCGTAAATTGAATAGTCTTGAATCCATTTTCCTTTGCTGTATCCACATCCTCTACCGGGCGATCACCGATTATCAACACTTGAGAGGGCTTAATCCCGATGTCAAGCAAATCTCGCGCTAATTTTTTGTAAATCGTGCCATCAATTTTGTTCATCCCTTTATAGCTCAGATCCATATCTCCATTTTTTTTAATTCTTCCGTAGTTGGTTATTATTTCAGAGAAATAAGGCGTTAAGTCATAAAGACTTAGAAAATATGAGATAATCTTTAGCGTTTCTTCGCTTCCCACATCTGAAACTATATTGACGCTTATCCCCTTATCTTTTAAATATGTAACACATTCCTTCAGTCCATCAGCGGGTTTAAAAAACCTTAACCTTCTCTCACGATAAAGCTCGATAGCGTCTTGATCGTTACCGAGAATATAAGAAAAAAATTTATGTATAGCTGTCTCTTGAAGACGTTTAAATCGGAAAGTTCTTTTCCAAAGCTCTATTTCGTGCTCTATCCCATCCATCAATCGCTCATCATATTCAAGTTCTGCTAGTAATTCATCTAAACGCGCTACCTTCTCATTGACGACCTCCGGTTTTCCCAGTTCAGTATAAATTTCATTTATCACCTCTACCGTATACGGGTAACCTTTGCGCGGATCTTGCATTGTTCCTCCGAAATCAAACCCGCACCAGAGAATTGAGATATTCATTTGGTTCCCCCAAGTTCGAGAAAACTTTTGTAAGGGCATACAGATGCTAGTGTGAAGCCTTTTTAATTTTACTTTAAAAGGGTCACGATGCCGGTATCGCCGTCGACCTTGATTCGGCCCCCGTTTTTGATGATGGATGTTCCAATCCAAGTACCAAGAACTGCAGGTATCTTATACTCCCTGGAAACTATCCCCGCATGACTCATCGCTCCACCTTCATTCGTAACGATTCCTTTGATTATCGTAAAGGCAGGGGTCCAAGCAGGCGTCGTGTGGGAACAAACCAAAATCTCCCCCGGGCGTATTTTGCTAATATCTTTGCTTGCCTTAATGACACGCGCAGGCCCTTCAACCACACCAGCCGAAGCGGGGATGCCCTTTAATTCTTTTACTTCCTCAAGTTTGGGAAGCTTCCGAAACATGTTCACAACATCCGTAGTTAATCCTCCATGCACAACGATGAATGGTTCTGTAACTTCCTCTTTCCACGGCCCCATGAAAAGAGGGTATTTCCATTTTTCGAGCTTTTCATAAATCTTTTTGCGCCACTCTATCTCATTAATCCAGTAAAGGCTCGGGGGATCGCCAGTTCCCCACCAGCAGGCTAGGTCTTCCAAGGCCGATTTTATTTCGCCAAATTTGAGGTAAAATATATCATCTGGCTCTTTAATCACCCCATGCTTTGCGAGTATCTCCGCAAACTTTCTGATGTTCCTTCGGAAAAGCGCATAGTTAAAATGCTTGATGTATACGACTTGCTCTTCTACAAAAATGTAAAATGTGGTTGCAAGGTTATAGAGCTCTTTGAACCTTGCCTTTTCGGCATCGGTTTTGAGCATGTTGTAATATTTCTTAGATAGTTGCTCCTTTTCTTTTAGCAACGTTTTTACATCCCTCTCTATCTTTTCTCCTTTTTCGATCTTTTCGATGTAATTCTTTAGGAAACCGAGGATGATATTAGGATTCTCTATCCAACATTCCTCATCGCTTTGTGCGAATATCCCCTGGGTCACCATCATGTTGAACCACGGGAAAGAACTCTTCTCGAACTCTTGGCACCATTTCATGCCTTCCCCAGTCTCCTCGAATTCCGATCGCATCTTCTCGAAGTTGGTGGCCTTTTTGATGTCGGAAGCCAACCCGAGTTTGACGGCCAAGTGCGCTAAACGCTTCACCTCTTCGTCGGGACGGAAAGCTTCCAGCTCAGCACCCGTGAGCATTTTTGCTATAGTCCGGTCTTCAATACCGGGGAAGGCCTTCTTACAAAAATCGGTGAAAGCCAAATCGGTAGCGTAAGCCGCGCCTACAAATTGATATTGATAACCATCCTGCATCGTGAGGTATAGATGAAGGACTCTATCGTAAATTTCTACAAGCTTTCGAGCACTAGTGATTCCCCTTACCTCCTTGAAAAACTCCAAATCTTCGAGTTCGGGCAAATCGCGGATTTGTTCACTGAGGGATTCTTGTTCTTTAAGCATCTTCATAATATCCCGCTTCCACTTGGGATATATTTTCTTCCAGTTCCACCAGCAATAAATCATCCTTTGTAAGAATAGTTTAGTTCTTTGCTCTATCAATTTGGGATCGGTATAAGGTGGGGTTTCACTGTTATACATAATACCGTTTACGATATAATAATAAAGACCCCTGCTTGGTGGAACAACAAATACCCTGTGCTGGTAAGCCGGCAGACCTCTAAAAGCAGGGGTAACCGTGGCGCAAGCGTCGAACGGTTTAAGCGCTCTTGGCCAATGCATATGTTCGTTCAGCCAATTTAACTTCTCAAAATATTTCCTTTTCTCTTTCGGTAATATCGTCACTTCCGGATACATCCTCTCCCATCCTTCGGTACCCGGAATAGAAACCTCGTAAGGATTTGGAAACTCTGTAGCTTTTTTCCTCGGCGTTTGATTTCACCTCTTAAATTTTAAATTTATAAACTCGGGATCACTTCCTTCTCTACCCTTTCCCACTGAGATTTTGAATCAGTACTCAGAGGATAAAACGTTACCAAGTATGCTCCAGTCTTGTAAAGCTCTTCGATTTTCTCGATCACTGTTTCAGCTTTCCCAATGGCCGCGTATCTCATTTTCATTTCAAACGCGCCTCCTCCTTGACTCCGTGCCTTCCTGACGTCTACCCAGAAGTGTCGCACCTCTTCCACGGCTTTTTCTTCATTAGGGTTGATATTCAAATTGATTCTTACATTATATCCGACTTCCTTTGGTCCTTTGGGTTCCCGTCTAAGCACGAGTTCCTTGCCAAATTTCTTGCAGTATTCCTTCAATTTCTCTATTCGCTCCTCGAGACTCCACTTTTCTTCTGGTATCCCGCAATCTGCGCCATACCAATTGTATGCCGCCCACTCGTTGCCATATTGCGCTGTTCTCCTTAGGGCGGCATCGGAGTTCCCTCCGACCCATATCGGTGGATGAGGTTTCTGGATGGCGGGGGGGCTGCAAACGTTTCTGAGTGTAAAGAATTTTCCTCTATAATCATAAATTGCAGGCTCTGTCCACAACTTCTTTATTATGTCAAGAGATTCATCGGTTCTTCTCCCTCGTTCTTTGAATGGTATTCCAAAATTTTCAAATTCAGAGGGAACCCATCCCGTCCCCACCCCTAGGATGAAACGTCCTTCGGATATGATGTCTAAGCTTGAACCGATATCAGCGATATGCTTGGGATGAAGAAGGGGCACCTGCAAAACATCAGGACCAATCTTAACATGCTCGGTTATAGCGGCAACAGCAGCCATGTAAGGCACTACATGGATCCTGCTTGGATCAAATCTCCCAAAGAATTCCGGAAAAGCCAGATAGTAAAGACCAGCATCGTCAGCTCTTTTAGCTAGTTCTAGATATTCTTTTTTGACTTCAACGTTTACTTTTTCGGCTTTTATGCGAATATTGTAACCTAGCTTTTTTTCTGCCATTTGTTCTCACCGTTTGAAATTTTATTTATAAACTCGGAAGCACTTCCTTCTCTATTCTATCCCACTGGGACTTCGAATCTGTACCCATAGGATAAATCACTACACAGTAGGCTCCGGTCTTGTAAACTTCTTCAAGCTTCTCGATTACATCCTCTGCATTTCCAACGGCTGCTTGTTTCAATTTCATATCGAATGAACCGGCTCCTTGAGTACGTCCCTGTCTAACATCCAGCCAGAAGTGTCGCGCCTCTTCTATGGCTTTTTCCCTGTCTGGATTGATGTTAACGTTCATCCCCGACATATTAAATCCAACTTCTTTCGGTCCCTTGGGTGCTCGTCCAAGCACAAGCTCCCTTCCAAATTTCTTGCAGTATTCTTTCAATTTCTCTAAGCCCGCTTTCCAAGTAAATGGTTCTTTTACCCCTACCACGTTTGGAGTTTCCTCTGACAACCCCGGGAACCACCAGGATGGTGCCCACTCATTGCAATATTGCGCTGTCCTCCTGAGGGCGGCATTGGAACACCCCCCGACCCATATTGGGGGATGGGGTTTCTGAATACATGGGGGACTACAAACATTTTTGAGTGTGAAGAATTTTCCCCTATAATCATAGATTGCAGGTTCTGTCCACAACTTCTTCATTATATCAAGGGCTTCATCAAGTCTCTTCCCTCGTTCTTTCCAAGGGATGCCAAAATTTTCATATTCAGATGGCCAAAACCCTAGTCCTACCCCTAGGATATAACGTCCGTTAGACATGATGTCCAAAGTTGCAGTAGTATCGGCTACATGTATAGGATGGAGAAGGGGCACTTCCATTACATTAGGACCAAATTTTACATGCTCCGTTTGAGTGGCAATGGCGGCCATGTAAGGTATTGAATGGAGCCTTCTTGAATCAAATCTCGCGAAGAATTCCGGAATACCCAGATAGTAAAGATCGGAATTGTCAGCTCTTTTAGCTATCTCCATGTACTCTTTAAAAACTTCATAATTTACCTTTTCGGCTTTTACTCGAATATTGTAACCTAGCTTTTTTTCTGACATCAGTTTGGGTAGGAAAAGAGAATATTTAAAGTTTTCCTTTTTATGGATTTTGCGCATAAATTCTGCACACAAACTCTGCTAGCTTACACACAAACTCGGGCAGCTACGCATAAATTCAGGGAGCTTGCACATAAATTCGGGACGAACTTTAAACAAATTTAATAAGCGCAAAGCTTGTTATTCATCTATAAGATCTTTTTCAATTCCCTTAGGTCTGATATCACGTAGTCAGCAACTTTGGATACTCTTCTTTTCATAATTCCCATAAATTGAATGGCCTTGAACCCATTTTCCTTTGCTTTTTCCACATCCTCTACCGGGCGATCACCTATTATCAGCGCCTGAGAAGGATTAATCCCAATATCAAGCAATTCTCGCGCTAATTTTTTGTAAATCGTGCCGTCAATTTTTTCCATTCCCTTATAGCTCAAATCTATATTTCCATCGTTTTTAATTCTTCCATAGTTGGTTATTATCTCAGAGAAATAAGGCGTTAAGTCAAAGATACTTAAAATATTTGAGATGGTTTTTATCGTTCCTTCGCTCCCCACGTCTGAGACTATATTGACGCTTACCCCATTGTCTTTTAAGTATGCAAGACATTCCTTAAGTCCATCAGCAATTTTTAAAAACCTAAAACTTTTCCCACGAAAAAGCTCGATAGCGTCCCGATCGTTGTCGAGGATATAAGAAAGAAATTTCTGCATATCTGTCTCTCGAAGACGTTTAAGGCGGTAATATCTTTTCCAAAGCTCTATATCATCCACTATCCCATCCATCAATCGCTCATCGTATTCGTATTTTGTTAGTAATTCATCGAAACGCGCTACCTTCTCATTGATGACTTCCGGTTTTCCCAGTTCAGTATAAATTTCATTTATCACCTCTATCCAACTCTGATAATTTTTGCGCGGATCTATTATTGTTCCCCCGAAATCAAACCCGCACCAACGAATTGAGATATTCATTTGGTTCCCTACTTATCACTCATAAAATCTTTTTCAATCCCCTTAGGTCAGATATCACGTAGTCTGCGGCATTTGATACTCTTCTTTTCATAATTCCCGTAAATTGAACAGCCCTGAATCCATTTTCCCTTGCTTTATCCACATCCTCTACAGGACGATCACCGATTATCAACGCTTGAGAGGGATGAATCCCGATATCAAGCAAATCTTGCGCTAATTTCTTGTAAATCGCGCCATCGGTTTTATTCATCCCCTTGTAGCTCAGATCCATATTTCCATTTTTTTTAATTCTGCCGTAGTTGGTTATTATCTCAGAGAAATAAGGCGTTAAGCCAAATAGACTTAAAAAATGTGGATAACTCTTTAACATTTCTTCGCTCCCCACGTCTGAAACTATATTGACGCTTATCCTCTTGTTTTTTAAATATGTGAGGCATTCCTTCAGTCCATCCGCAGGTTTTAAAAACCCAAAATTTCTTTCACGAAAAAGCTCGATAGCGTCTTGATAGTTGTCGAGAATATAAGAAAAAAATTTCTGCATGCCTGTCTCTTGAAGACGTTTAAGGCGGTAATGTCTTTTCCAAAACTCTATTTCGTGCTCTATCCCATCCATCAATCGCTCATCGTATTCATATTCTGCTATTAATTCATCGAAACGCGCTACCTTCTCATTGATGACTTCCGGATTTCCCAGTTCAGTATAAATTTCATTTATCAACTCTACCCAACCCTGATAATTTTTGGTTGGATTCATTACTGTCCCCCCCATGTCAAACCCGCACCAACAAATTGAAATATTCATTTGGTTCCCCCAAGTTCGAGAAAAACTTCCGTGATGGTGTCCGCAAATTTGGGGTCATTTATATGGGCCTTAACCGCTACATAACGGACGCTTGGATCTAACCTTTTCTTGAGTTCAGCCACGAATTCTTTCCTAGTTTCAGGATCATAAAACCCGGCTGGAGAATCTAATTTATCATATCTTGAGAAACCTTCGGTTGGGATGACCACGGCTCTAGGCCCTTTCCCTTTATTAATTTTCTCACTTATCGTCTCCGCTAATTTTAAAACTTCGTTCCTTTCGGTTTTTACCACGACAAGTGAGGGGTTGTGCATATGTGCTTTATGTCCCTTGAACTTTGGTGGTATCTGACCCGCAGGAAAAGATATAAAATCGGCACAGCCCGGCGCGATAACATGCGGTATTCCAACCTCGCCTGCGGCTTCTAGCCTATCTGGACCAGAGTCGAACATTCCTCCAGGGTCAAATAAATTGCTATAAACTTCTTGGACGGCTAAGTCAATAACACCCCCATCGATTTCGCCACTTTTTACTAGCTCTTCCAAACCTTTGCCACCGCTACCTACAGCGTGGAAATTAACCACTTCATAACCCTTACTTTCTAGGATTTTTTTGATCATCTTAGCTGCGATGAATTGCTCTCCTGTCAGCGATATTCCAACCAGCGGTATCTTAGCACCTTCGGAGATATCAACACTAGCCATGCCCGCAACAGCAGCTGCGGCGTTTGCCAAAATTTTCTTGCTAATTCTATTTAGCCCGAAGATATCTGTAACTGAATAAATCATGGTAATATCTTTAGTCCCTACGTATGGCCTCACATCTCTAGAAGCCATTGTTGAAACCATAACCTTTGGAAACCCGACTGGAAGGGCCTTCAGGACCGTTGAGGCAGTAGTCGTCCCGAACGAACCTCCGATGGAGATAACACCGTCGATTTTTCCATCCTCATATAAATCCCTCGCAATTTTTGTAAGCCCCTTTGCCATAACTTCTGAGGCTTTACCTTCGTCTCTCTGCGAAGCTAGGGCACTTATACTTGAACCTGCGGCACTTGCAATTTCATGTCGAGATATATCGGCTTTCAGTTGAGGTTCATCTAGCACGCCGTCATCGGCTACAATGACGTTTTGTGCCATTCTCTCGATGATTTTCTTGATATATTCTGTTTCAGCGCCTTTGGTGTCGAGCGTGGCAATCAGGAGGATGCTTTTTTTATTAGCAGTCATAAGCTCATCTTTGTTTTCTTTGTTTTTCAACTCTCATAAGTATTTAGCTTTTTATTCATTTTTGACTTCAACGTTTACTTTTTCGGCTTTTATACGAATATTATAACCTAACTTTTTTTCTGCCATCAGTTTAAATAAGAAAAAAATTATTTAAGGTTTTCGCAGCAGAATCCCGCTCGCGAAAGAATTTATATAACACAAATTAAAACTAAAATTATGACGCAAAAACTTGGCATTGCATTTAACGTAAAGGAATTAAATGCAAGACCATATCACTTAAAGAATTACTATGAAATCGCAGAAAGAGCAGATGAAGTTGGTTTGTATTACTTTGCCTTTCCAAATATGGTATCAAGGGGAATGGCTGGCGTCGAGACATTCACTTACATGTCAGCTATCGCCGCGCGAACACGAAATGTCAAGATAGGGAGCGATGTTTGGCAAATACCGTTATATCATCCTATAATTATTGCATCAAGGGCTGCAACCTTGGACCTTATCTCTGAAGGTCGATTTATTTGTGGAGTCGGAACTGGATGGAGATCAAAAGAACACGAAACCCTAGGAGTACCATGGCATGAAAGATGGGAACGATTTGATGAAGCTATTGAGATAGTTAAAAAACTGTGGACAGAACCAACCGTCACTTACCATGGAAAGTTTTTCAACCTTGAGGATGTTGTTTGCATTAAACCGATTCAAGAACCTCATCCCCCGATATGGGTGGGAGGGAGCTCCAATACCGCCCTAAGGAGAGCTGCAAAATACGGCGATGCTTGGGGCGGACTTACTTGGCCATTTTGGGGATCCAAAAGAGTAGGAGAATACTCAATAAAGGAACGTATAGAAAAATTAAAGGAATATTGTAAGCAATTCGGAAGAGATCCGGAAACTATTGGGGTTAACCTAAGAGTTCATGCGAATATTAATCCTAACCGCGAAAAGGCTATCGAGGATGCGATGAATCACTTTCTTGGTGTTAGGAAGGGACGTGTTGGCGGTGGCGGGCCTGCGGAATATCAAATAAAATCGGGTGTTTGGGGGCCTGCTGAGGTAATAATTGAAAAAATAAAGGAGCTCTATAAACTAGGTGCTGATTTAGTGGTACTATGGATTATGACAACTGATCTGAAGTCCCAGTGGGAAAGAGTTGAGAAAGAAATAATCCCATCAATGTAGCTTTTGAAAAAGTTAATACTTATTAAAGAATCCTTCGAACTAGCAATTTCAAATTAATCAATTTTGACGCCTTCTCTGAGCTATTTCGAAAAAAACTTCCATTATAATGTGTGCGAACTCAGGGTCATTAATATGCATATCAACTTCTAAATATCGGATATTTGATTTTAACCCGCTCTTAAGTTTTGATATGAAAGTCATATCTGCTTCAGAATCAAAAAGTGGTCCACCTTCTTTTCCATAAATAGAAAATCCTTTAAGCGGGATAATTACAGCTGTAGGTCCTTCAGATTTATTGATTTTTTCGCACATAAATTTTGCCAGTGGTAAAAGTTCATCCGCTGTGGCTCTAACCAAAGGAAGAGATGGGTTGTGAAAGTGATATTTACGTTTCTTAAATTTAGGTGGTATCGGTATAGGAACGGAAAACAAATCTGCTCCGCCCGGCACTATGATGTGGGGTAAACCCATTTTACCCGCCGCTTCTAATCCCCCCGATCCAATAATGGTTCCATCAACTCCAAGTAATTCATAAAGACCGCTAATAGCCACATCTATGACTCCCCCATTGACCACACCACTTTCAACGAGTTCATCTAAAGACGTTCTCCCCCAGTAACCGTGAAAAGCGGCAAACTCATAGCCCTCCTTTTCTAATGCATTTTTGATTTGAATAATCTGATCCTGCAAAATACCGAACGAAGTTACACCAACAAGCGGCCTCTGAACATCGTATTGGATATCAACACATGCCATAGCTGAAATGGCCTTGGCAGCGTTTGCTAAGATTCTTCTGTTAACTCTGTTTAGTCCTCCCACTATGTCTGTTACCGAATTGAACATAATTATGTCTTTAGATCCAACATACTGTTTCATATCTCCGGAAGCCATAGATGAAACCATAATCTTCGGCACGCCGATCGGGAGGGTCCGCATAGCTGCCGTGCCAACAAAAGTCCCCATTGCACCGCCAATAGAGATAATCCCGTCAAGTTTCCCATCTTTGTAAAGTTTTTCCACGATTTTAGTAACTCCATTTGCCATAATCTCTGAAGCCTTTTTTCTATCTAGTTTTGCTAAACCGTGTATGCCTGAGTAAAAACCTGCAGCCTTTGCAATTTCGTCGCTAGAGACTTGGCATTTGAGCTGAGGTTCGCGCAAAGAACTGGTGTCAATTATTGTAACATTATTTTGCTGAGCCTCAATAGAGTTCTTGATATATTCAGCTTCAGGACCTTTAGTATCCAGTGAGATGATTAAAACAATATTTTTTGGCATCAAATTACTTGTATGCAGTAACATTTAAAAATATCACGTTTAGAGTTGGTTTTTATATAAAAATTCACTCAATTTAAATGGTAGTGGCGAAGATTTTTATTGATAATAGTACATTTTTAATCAATAACTTATCAGGGGAGTATATGCAAAGCTTTGAAGTTGTAATCGTCAGCGGCGTCAGAACGGCTATAGGAAACTTTGGCGGTTCATTAAGGGACATACCCGTCGTGAGACTAGGTAGTTTGGTTATTAAGGAAGCATTGAAAAGAGCGGGTTTGAGACCCGTACCCAGCGAGAGATTAATGCGGTATGCTCCGAAGACCCTCGTCGGGATGAGCGATTTGGAGAAGGAGTATTACGATTGGGATGAATCGCTCAAGGAAGTGCAAGTCGACGAAGTGATTATGGGGAACGTCCTACAAGGGGGACAGGGGCAGAACACTGCTCGTCAATCGGCCGTATATGCGGGCCTTCCAAAAGAAACCAGCGCCTACACGGTGAACAAGCTTTGTGCTTCAGGGTTAAAGGCCATTGCACTGGGAGAGCAGGCGATACGACTCGGTGAAGCCGAGATAGTCGTAGCGGGTGGGATGGAGAACATGAGTCAGGCCCCTTATGTTTTGCCCAAAGCTCGCTGGGGATATAGAATTAGTAGCAATGCTTTAGCCGAAGTGATTGACCTTATGGTTTACGATGGTCTCTGGGAAATATTCTATGGTTATCACATGGGGGTGACTGCCGAGAACATTGCTGAGAAATATAATATTTCGAGGAAGGAGCAGGATGAGCTTGGGCTCCTCAGCCATCAGCGGGCACGGAAGGCTATAGCCGAAGGGATTTTTGAAGAGGAGATAGTCACAGTGATGGTTCCCCAGCAAAAGGGGCCGCCGCTTTCGTTCAGCATAGATGAGCATCCCAGGGAGACTAGTTTGGAGTTGATGGCCAAACTCCCGCCCGTGTTCAAAAAAGACGGAACGGTTACAGCTGGGAACTCATCTGGGATTACCGACGCGGCCGCCGCCGTGGTGTTGATGTCGAAGGCGAAAGCCGAGGAGCTGGAACTTGAGCCGTGGGCAACCATCAGATCCTACGCATCGGGCGGCGTAGATCCGGCTTACATGGGATTGGGTGTTGTCCCCGCGGTGAAAAAGGTGCTTGATAAATCGGGGTTGCGCATTGAAGATTTTGGTGCTGTTGAATTGAATGAGGCGTTCGCAGCGCAAGCGATAGCCGTCATGCGAGAATTAGGACTTAGTTTGGATAACACCAACCTCCATGGAAGTGGCATCTCATTAGGGCATCCGATCGGCTGCACGGGGGCCAGACTTGTGGTGACCATTATGCACGAAATGAAGAGGAGGGACTTGGGAAGGGGGCTAGTGACCATGTGCATTGGTGGTGGCCAGGGGATGGCGATGGTGTTGGAAAGGAGTTAACAGAATAAATGATTTCAACATCCGAATTCGTCGAACATCCCCACTATTTCCGTTTCCAAAGCGCATAGATGACGAGAACTGACGGCAGAATCACCAACGCTGCAACGAACGCGTAGAAAATCACGAGCGCCGTCAGCGTGCCGAACTTCATAATCGCTGGCATAGCCGAGAGTGCCAGTACACCAAAGACTCCAATCGTGGTCGCAGCCGCAGCCAATAAGGCGGTACCGACTCTCATAATGGTAGTTCGGATTGCTTTCTGGAGCTCAGGCTTGCGTCGCCTGCTCTCCTCTCTGAACCGATGAATGACATGGATTGCATAATCGATTCCTATCCCTATGATCAACGCTGAGATACCCATTGTCAACACATCAAGCGACCACCCCAATATGCGGAGCGTGCCGAACTCCCAGCCGATTGTCAAAAGCATCGGCAATAGCGCTATCCCACCCAAAATAGGTGAACGAAAGACGACAACCAAGACAATCAGGCAAAGCAAAAATGCGAGCATCGTCGTTCGTATCATATTCGATGATATTCCCCCAACGATATCACTGATGATGACTGGCTCTCCCCCCACGGCCGGTTCGCCATCGATGCTCAGGTCCAAAGAATTGCTCATATTTTCTTTCACGTGAGTCCTGATTATCCGAGTGGCCTCAGCCATGTCTTGGTCAGTTTTCGCGTTCACGTAAAAGTAAATCGCCGCTTCATAGCCGTTTAAGAGTTTTTTCAGCTGAGTCGGATCAATGTTGTTGATTACCGTCTCAACCGCATTCTTTGATGGTGGGATGCCGCCTGCAATTTGAGAGACGATGTTCGCCAAACTCATTGAATCCGTGATTAAATTGTTTCCCTCAGAGAGCACCGAGTTTTCCAAGTCAAGCATCGCCTGCAATCCTTGAGGACTCTTAATCTCCCCTTTTGCCAAAACGATGATTACCGATTGCCCACCAAATTGCTCTTCTATCTCGCCCAGCGTAGCCATTGAGGGAACATCCGCGGGGAGGAAGCTCTCAAACGACATCGTCGTGGAGATGCCGTAAGCAGAAAATGCACATGCCGCGGCCACAAGGACGGCTACTGCAACTATCGATTTTCCGTGGCGCTCAACCCCAATTACCGCTGTTGATAACAATTTGTCGGCCCGCTTCCCACGCCTCGCGATTAGCTTTTTCACCTTCTTCATTCGTCGGTCACGCAGCAGGAGAATAGCCGGCAAAAATGTCGTTGTGAGCAAAAAGGTGGAAGCGATACCGAGCGAAGCAAACGCGCCGAGCGTGCTTATCGCCGGGAAGTCGGAGATCATGAAAGAACTGAATCCGATTATCGTCGTCACTGCGGCGAGGGTTATCGCTGCGCCAGTAGTGCGGATGGAAGTTGAGATAGCCCTCCCGGCACGCATGCCCTTACCTACACCTTCATAATAGCGGTTGAGCATGTGGATGGAGTAATCTATGCCCAGCCCTAGAATGAGCGGAATCAGGGCTACGTGGATCATCGTGAACTTCAGATCCAACCACGCCATCGTCCCCAGCGCCCAGAGTGCGCCAAGTGCGACCGTGAGAGCGGAGATACCAATATCTGAAAGTCTTCTAAATATGAAGAAAAGAATCACGACGACCAAGATAGCGGCTGCGGGTATCAGTATCTGATTGTCTCTATTCATCAAGCCAAATATCTCGTTGTGGAGGGTGAGGGTACCTGTTACCTCAAGTGTTAGATTCTCATTATTCTCACTAAACTCAATGACGAATTCGATAAAAGCATCGGTTTTTTTCGTGCGTTCATCCGCAGGTAACTCAGATACCGTGGAGACGTTGATGATAGTTGCCGTTTGATTGTTACTTATGAGTCTTTTCACGGCGCTTACTACTTGAGGCTGGGTAAGCATGGAGTAAAGGTATGCTCTGAGTTGGGGTTCGGGTAACAACAATATGTTTTCGGTAATCCCCAAATAATCGACATACGACTTCACCTCTACAATGTAATCTCGTAGCTCGGGCTCATTTCGAAGCGCGTTCTCCAGCTCAAGGATATCTCGAATTGTGTTTGCATTAAAAACATTTTCGGCCTTGAGTAGGATTCTCTCGGTCGTGCTGCCGAATTTGCTCTCGAATTCCAATGTGGTTTTAACCGCTGGCGAGTCCTCAGGCAAAAATTCTCTGAACTCTGTTGTGGTTGAAATTTTAGTGACTCCGTAGGCCATGAAGCCACTTACCAAGAAAACACAGATGAGAACAAGGTAGGGCCTTCGTTCGACTGCTCCTGCCACCTTCTTTATCATAATCGCACCCTTAAGCACTTCGTATGCGCGCTTCCAGTCTGCGCAATCGCTGGTGCATCTCTTTTTTTGTGGACCTTATTAGCTCGTGGGTCCGAAGTGCGAGGTAGCGATAGGCAAGCTTCCTTTTTTTTGTGACCACCTTTTTTCTTCTGATGAGGCGAAGCTGGATGAGGAGTTTCAGGTGTGTTCTTACCGCTCGCTCAGACTTTTTGCTGCGCGCGATTATTTCAGATACCAAAAGTCCCCTTTTACTTCTCGCCAAAATGTCAAGAATTTTTATGCCCGTGGCACGAATGTTGAGAAAACCGGATATCTCCGTGATAAGATTCTCCGCCCCCATTTTTGCCACGCCTACTTATACGAGAAAAAAACCTAAATATCTTACGGCCCAACTTATATGCAGGATAAATTGCACCCCAGTTGGGGGGGAAGAATTGGATGAGTGAGATAGTTTTAACTGCAGATCGTTCGTTGATGTCCGATTACGGCGGTGGCATATTTGTTGGCTTTGCAGCCTGCGCACCTAGGTTGATACCCGAGTGGTTATACAAACGATTACTCTGTCCGCCAATTCCTGAGCACAATGGTATAGCGAAATTCGCCCCGTGCGGAACTAGGAAGGTAGAAGCAGCCTTACTTGAGAAAGGGTTTGACATCTCTGTCGCACACCCCGAGCATTTACATAAAGTTATCAATGAGGAGACCAAGGCAGTAGGAATAACTGCTAACGATCCCCTAGGCTTGGGTCCCGCTTCTTCAACATTTAGCGGCTTGATAGGAAAGGAGACTTACACGGCGTTTTATCACCGGAAGCTCCTCGAAAATTCTTCGCTAAGAGAAAATGGAGCGAAGGTGATAGCTGGGGGCCCCGGCGCATGGCAGCTTGCGGATGAACGGATAATGAACAAGCTCGGCATAGATTGTGTTGTCGTTGGTGAAGGCGAGATAACCGCAGTGGAGATGTTCGAGCGAGCGTTGAACGGCGAAAAGCTACCGAAAATTGTAGAGGGTGAGGTTGTGCCTCTTGAGCGGATTCCCTCTATAAAAAATCCGACTATATGCGGACTCGTTGAGATTGCACGAGGCTGCGGGAGGGGATGTAAATTCTGCATTCCCACACTTTTGAATTATAGATGCAGACCGATAAAGCAAATCCTAGATGAAATCAAAGTCAACCTCAACGCTGGAGCTGAGGGGGCGTTATTACATGCAGAAGATGTTCTCAGATATGGTGCCAAAGGTGTGATTCCAGACGAAAAGAAAGTCACGAAACTTTTTAGGGAAGCACTGAAGCTGACAAATAATGTCTGGCCCTCTCATTTTGCTTTTGCATCCGCGATGGCGAAGCCCAGCCTCATCGAGCGCCTGACGGAGATGCTGAATTCAAAATCCAATAAGGAGTTACAGATATCGGGCCAAGTAGGCATAGAAACGGGATCTCCAAGGCTGGTGAGGGGGCACATGAGGGGCAAGGTGGCTCCTTTCAAACCCGAGGAGTGGCCGGAGGTGGTGGTGGAAGCCCATAAGTTGTTGTGTGATAATAACTGGCAGCCGTGTTCGACGTTGATAATGGGGCTCCCCGAGGAAACTCCTGAAGATGTCATTAAAACAATTGAGCTAGTCGAACGCCTAGATGAGTACAAATCCCTCATCGTTCCACTTTTCTTCGTGCCGATAGGTGCGCTGGATACGAAGAAATTTTTCACGGTCGAAGACATGTTGCCGGAGCACTGGATGCTGCTCGGAGCCTGCGTGAAACACGACATGAAGTGGGTTGGCGAAATGGCAGACGATTACTTCCAGAGCCGCCCCCTACAAAAACTTCTCGTCGGAAAATTCGTCTTGAACTTGATGAAGAAAAAGTTGAAACAATATATAAAGCAGATGGAGCAGGGAATCAGTCCGTTGCCCAAACAGCATCCTAAAGATTAAACAGTTGGTTGTTGGTAGAATTAAAGGGGCTCCGGTGCGGTTAAAGGTCGCCCTTATTGGTTGCGGCGCAATAGGCACGACGCTGGCTCAAGCCATCGATAAGGGTAAGGCTGGCAAAGTTGAACTCGCCTGGCTTTATGATTTTAAATCAGAGAAATCCGAAATGCTGGCGAAAAAGTTGAGTTCAAAACCTCGGATAGCGAGGAACTTGGCAGAGATATGCTCCGACAAAACCTTGGGCTTGGTAATCGAGGCAGCCTCTCAACTTGCGATTGAGCAGTACTCGCTCGATGTCCTTCGTTCAGGTAAAGATATCATGGTGATGAGTGTAGGCGCATTTGCAGACGAGAAGATGTTGAAGGAAGTGCGCAGCTTAGCCGAGCGAAGCGGTCGCAGGGTATATATTCCATCAGGAGCTGTGTTGGGCATCGATGGGATAAAGGCGGCCGAGCTAGGCGAAATCAAGGAGGCAACTTTAACGACGCGGAAGCCGCCTGCAGCGCTGGCTTACAGCCCATACCTCGAGGAGCGCGGCATCAACCTAAGGGGACTAAAAAGACCTCGCGTCGTGTTTGAGGGTTCCGCGCGAGAAGCGGTCAAAGCATTTCCCCAAAGCGTTAATGTAGCGGCAACCCTGAGCTTGGTAGGTATAGGGGTCGACAAAACAAAAGTTCGCATCATCGCCGACCCAAAGCTCGACCGCAACGTGCACGAGATTCGCGTTCTGGGCAAGGCGGGCGAGTTCGTCACCGAGGCGCGGAATGTGCCATTTCCCGATGCCCCAAAGACTAGCTACCTCGCGACACTCTCGGCTATTCAGACTCTGCGGAACCTGAGTGAGAGCATTCGTATTGGAACATAGCTTTATAAATTGTGAGTATTGCCTAATTTTGAGGGCTTGATTATGAAACCCGAGCAGCTAAAAGAGGCTATCCTGAAGCTGAAGAGCGAGCGCAACGCAATCATCCTCGCTCACAACTACCAGCGGGAGGAGGTTCAACTCCTCGGCGATTACATAGGGGACTCGCTCGATCTGGCTAGGTACTCCGCGAGAGTAGATGCCGACCTCATTCTATTTTGTGGGGTCGATTTCATGGCGGAAACCGCGGCAATCCTGAACCCAGACAAAACCGTGTTGATTCCGGACCCAGAAGCCAGATGCCCCATGGCAGCCCAACTCCCGGCGCAGCTCGTGCGTGAAGCAAAGCGGGAACATCCCGGTGCCGCCGTGGTGCTTTACGTCAACACGCTGGCAGAGGCTAGGGCCGAGGCTGATGTCACCTGCACCTCGGCGAACGCTCCGCTCATAGTCAATGCTCTTGATGAAGGGGAGATTCTCTTCGGCCCAGATCGAAATCTAGCTTGGTTCGTGCAACAGCGCAGCGACAAAAAAATCATCCCGCTCCCTGACCTCGGTTATTGCTACGTGCACCGAATGTTCTCTCCCGCAGATATCACACTACTGAAGAAGCACTACCCGGATGCTGAAGTGCTGGTGCATCCGGAGTGCGACCCCGAGGTCCAGAATCTCGCTTCACACATCTGCAGCACAAGTCAGATGCTACTTCGAGCCAAGGCATCGCCAGCCAAACGATTTATCATCGCTACTGAGGTTGGATTGGTCGAACGGCTCCGACGTGAGTTCCCCGACAAGGAGTTCATCCCCGCGCTCGAGACGGCGGTGTGCGAACAAATGAAAAAGCACACACTTGAAAAACTTTACCTCGCCTTGCGGGACAAGAAGCATGTGGTACGCGTGCCAGCAAAAATAGCTACCAAGGCGCGCGTGGCCACCGAACGTATGCTTGAAATCTCAGGGAGGGCCACCCATGACTAACGCTTTTGTAAGGAAAAAAATCCGCGAAATGTTGGCGGAGGACCTAGGTTCTGGCGATATAACATCTAAAGCTCTACTCTCGCCTAAGGTCAAAGCCAAAGCCAAAATTGTTGCCGGGCAGCCTGGAGTACTAGCTGGGGTAAAAGAGGCGATGATGGCCTTTAATGAAGTCGGGGTACAAGCGAAAGCGCTCAAGTCCGATGGGCAACAAATCAAGGCTGGAGATGTGATCCTGCGCCTCAAGGGCCCGGCCCGAGGTATCCTCGCGGCTGAGCGAGTGGCGCTTAATTTGCTGATGCGCATGAGCGGCATTGCAACGGCGACGCGGGAGTTCATCGACCGGGCTAAGAAGAAAAACCCGGATATTGTGATAGCGGCTACACGGAAGACCGCCCCGCTCTTGACCTACTTCGACAAGCGCGCGGTTCAGGTTGCCGGGGGCGAGCCCCACCGATACAAACTCAGCGACCATATCTTGATCAAGGGCAATCACCTCAGGCTGGTCGGTTCGGTGAGTAAAGCGGTCCTCCAAGCGCGTGAAGGCAGCCGAGTGAAGAAGGTGGAAGTTGAAGTAAACAATCCAGATGATGCATATGAAGCCGCTCGTGCAGGTGCGGACATGGTAATGTTCGACAACATGAAGCCTGCAAACATCATACGCGCGATAAAGATACTTAAGCGAGGAGGTCTGCGGAACCGGGTCACCCTTGAAGCTTCGGGGGGGATCGGCCCCTCAAACGTGAAGAGCTACGTGGCGACTGGTGTGGATGTGATATCATCGGGTTACATTACCATGCGGGCCCCCGCGCTGGACATGAGGTTGGAACTAAAAGCAAAAGTTTAAGCTTTCCACTGATAGAAGAAATCAAAAATCGAGGTAATCTAATGGCAGAACTCACCCCTGCTGGTCAAAAAGTATACGATGCGCTTAAAAAGCTCGGAGCCACGAATCCGGACGCACTGAGGACTGCAGACGACATTATGCGCTCGGTTCGCCTACCAAAGGGCATGACGAACAACGCGCTGATGGAGCTCGTCTCAAAGAAGTATGCGAAACGAGTGGCGCGGCAGAAGTCTGCAGGCTACTACGTCACGAGATGACTAGCTGCGATGCCAATTTCCGCTATTCATTCAATTTTACGAGGCGAGTTGGAGATAGGTTTAATCTTTTGAAAAATAAAAATAATCATAATGAAGCGAGTTGGCGTTGCTGAGCTGCCCCTGCACGGTGGTCGGTGTCCACCTTGGTTGTTTAGTCGGATGAAGCGTTTGGGCGGGGCAATAGCCGAGATAATCGTGCACGAATATGGGAGACAGGAATTTCTCAGGAGAATGAGCGATCCTTTCTTTTTTCAAGCTCTGGGGTGTACGCTTGGGTTTGACTGGCATTCATCAGGATTGACCACTACCGTATGTGGTGCGCTGAAGGAAGCGATAAAACCGGAGGGGCTCGGCATTGCGGTCTGTGGGGGAAAAGGTAAGGTTTCGAAGCGAACGCCTAACGAAATTCAAAAACTCTCGGATATTTTCTCCCTCTCCTCCCAAAAAGTTGAATCTCTCAGGTACGCGAGCAAGATGGCCGCGAAGATCGACAACGCTTGCGTGCAGGATGGGTACCAGCTGTATCACCATGTTTTCGTGATCAGCGAAGATGGGGATTGGGCCGTCGTGCAGCAGGGAATGCATGAGCGGCTGGCTAGGCGCTACCACTGGCTTTCGGAGGGCGTTCACAGCTTCGTTGAGGAACCGCACTCGGGCATTGTAGGTGACC
>Ga0224501_10001210_pt1 | contig 19976 bp, 13 predicted proteins | sample SF_Oct11_sed_USG_4_FD_169105 | JGI IMG/M metagenome (GOLD analysis project Ga0224501, IMG submission 169105) | Sediment microbial communities from San Francisco Bay, California, United States - SF_Oct11_sed_USGS_8_1 | ecosystem: Environmental > Aquatic > Marine > Sediment | place: USA...
CTTTATGTCCCCGTGATATACTCTCAATGCCGATTTTTAATCAACCAGTGCTCATAAAATTGATTGTTTTTGTCCGATTTTCTTTGTGAATCATGTGAGAAACATCATTTTGCACAATAGTATGGAGGGTACATTCGATCTTTATTGAAATAGAGAAAAACATCGCGAAAAACATCAAAACTTGCCTAGAGGCTATAGGGACGACTCTCGGCATTACGTTTCAATCAAAACAAAACAGCCCTGCATTCGGTTGTGACGTCATTCGGCTCGCCTCAGCCTCAACCTATTCTAGGTAACCGAGTATGCTCCATCAGCTCATATACGCGATAAGGGGCGTGCTGAAAGTTGACATTGGTGAGACTTTATCTTTAATGTGAGAAGCTCATACTGACAAGGTGAGGCTGTCATAAATGTGATTCAAACCCAGGTTCTTATGGTTTCAAGCCCAGCACTCAACCGCTGAGCTATCCCGCTGGCCCAGTTTAGCAGTTAATAACCAAAGGCTTGGATATAAGTAGTCCCTTTATCCAAAAAGTGCAACAACGGAGAGAACTCCAGACATTCAGGTACCAGATGCTGAATTCCAGATAGCCAGGTACCGCACAGCCGGCGACGTACCTGCCTCCGTTGATCTCACAGGTTGCTACTCAACAGTCAAATAATTTGTGTCATTGGCCACTTATTTCCAAGTTGGTAATCACTTGAAGTTGTCTGACACCATGATTTTGAGCGTGTCATTTCAGCATCGCAATCATTTTAAAGGCTTTTGTAATAGCACATTGAGTTGTGATTGAACCATGCGGCTGTTTTGCTCGCAGAGTTTTCATGATTTATGGCTCCACCTTGCTATGGATGAATTGGGACAGCTGCTTCTGTATTATCCTGATTGATCCGGATATTTATGAGCTATGATGGGGTACATACGTAATTCAGAATACTAGCATGCCATGTGTATCTTCCCCATAACTTTAAAAGATGCACATAACTAATGTCAGAGCTGTAATAAGAAATCCACGTAATAGAAAGTACTTTTGGGATAGCGGGATATCTCAATGGCTAGAGTACTTGGCTCAAGGTCATGCTGAGTGCCGACTGTGAGAATGAGCTCCTCACATTATCCCTAGCTTCTACCGCCCCAACAAGCCTCGGGCTTGGGAGGTTCGGTAAAAAGAATGACCGAGTGCATGACTAGCAAAAGCTATCCAAGTCTAGATCAAAGTCTGTATTCTTAAAATGCCGTTGACAAAATGAGTGCAAACTGATTAGCTTATGGCTGCGGAAAGATTTGGGGAATTCTTCCTAAGTGAGAAGCTATAGTTATGATTCTGATCAACGCGCTCCATGAAACGTTGCATTGCACAGCATTTTTAATAGATTATCAGTGAAATTTCAAATTGGACATGTCTGATACTTGGAACTCTGGTCTCTTCTCATCACATTCAGACACTAAACTCTATCTATTTATATTAATTGCAGTAATAAAAGTCATCGATAGGTCCAAAGTACACTGATAGTACGCTCTTTTCTTAATTTTCAATAAGCATATGACATGTAGAATTGTAGTTTTCAACTACGTGTCTATGAATGAGATTGAAGCTTTGTCTTGATCCATTGTACAATTTGCTACAAGACTGAGCGTACTTTACACTCCTTCATCTCGTTGTGTTACGTAGATAGCATCACACACCCAATGGCTTGTTTTCAGGATGGTTCATGTTTCGGTCCGTAGAGTTGGTACTTTCCAGGATGGGCTTCCTTTGTTTGCGAATACGCCATAATAAGCCACAGGTTCTCCCTTTTCAGCGTGATAACTCTGTCTCTCTTTCAGTTTATACGAGGATGGACAAGAGACAATGGAAAAACTACGACGAGGTTTGGTGTTCTCCAGTATGGCCGACGGATAGTTTGCAATACCACATCAACACGCGAGGGCTTTACTACACTATAGTGGCTGTACTTCTCTACGCTCTACCCCTGCTTATTATGACCTTCGCTTATACAGCCATCATCATGAAATTACGCAGGAAACAGAAAGCTATGATTGAGATGAATAACAATACACAAAAGGCCAAAAATACTAGTCGTAAAAGGGTGAGTTACACGCGGCGCATCACGCTATCAGACTGCCTTGATTATTAATATTGCAGATGACACCCGTATAGTTATACGATGACAATGGCCGCCTCCATTTACTTAGATCTCCGCCGGCTTCGCTTCGTTTGACGTCAATGAATCATTTCCAAATATCCGTTCTGATAAGCTGAAGGTTCGTTGGTGACATGGGATGATTTTTGAGCGTTTGTTAGAATTTTGGAGTAGGTATGAAAAGTTATACCTGTACAATGCTGCTATCAATCATCACATCAATGTGGGTGAATTTACGATAAAAATTCGTTCTAGGAGTAATTGATTTTTGGCCTTATTAACTCGGCTAAATGGCTCCACAAGTTTACATTAAACAAGTTAGTGAAGATTATCTCCAGCTCACTCTGGTAGCTAACTGAAATCCATCATCGGAATTAGGGAAGCGCGACAATTGAAATCCTTTAATCCTACATACCGCTTACATAACGACCCGTATTAAGCCTCTAAACTAGAAACCGGGTTCGACCAAACATCAACGCTGAATTCATTGAGTTCAAGCCACATCGTCAGCACCTGTAAGGGTATATAAAGCCCCAAGTTCCACGCGAGAGAGCACTACTGCATGTATATCAAAATGAGAATAAAGCCATTCATAGATATAGCTGTTTCATGTGGTTCATCTATGTTTGCCGTCAAGAGACACAAATGTCGAGTGTCGCTGTCTAAACTTGATTTGATTATTTATTGATTCTTTGTTGGCAATTGGTAGGTGAATAACTCGTAGGACATAAACCGTAGAAACTCAATGGTTCAGACTGGCTCCCAATCATGAGACGAATGAGTTGCCAGCTGTTATAATAATAGATGCACTTCAAAGCTAAAAAATACAAAAAGTTTTTTTTAGTCAGTAATAAATTAGTTAAATGCTGTGGCTGAGAGGTTAGAGCTCTTGCCATGGGTACTGAGGGTCCCAAGCTCGTACGCGGAATCTTTGAACAACTCTCTCTGTTCATCCAGGAGGGAATGGGTACCCAGCTCTATTCAGAGTTAGGGATGGTGAAGGCGGTGAGGAAGAGGCACCCCCCCCCCCACTAGTTCGACCATCCTGGTACAAGTTGGTTGTCTAACAGCCGCTTCTCCACACAGCCATTATGAGCTATGGGACAACCTGTAATATTGGAATATCCTCAATCTTTTTTTGTTTACTCCTGACAGCCTCCCTGTGGTAATTCTGATCAAGTGTTAATAATCAGGTCTTTCCATTGTAGGTGGCAATCATGTTAATCATATTACTGGTAGTCTTCACTTTCTGTTGGCTACCCTTTCAAGTGTCCATGTTGTTTTATGAGTATAAGCTCCACGGTTCAGTCTCAGTAAGTAATTTGTCAGTTTGAGCAGTGATATAATGTCACTAGTTTAAGATTAACATGCCTTTGGTTTGTGGTGGGCTGCATGGTAACTTGGCCAGATTTCAACTAGCCTCCAAACATTTCTGCCAAGAATTTTTCCCCATAACATGACAAGCCAAGCTGTCTTGTATTTCACCTAAACCTGGCATGAAGATTGAGCTTGATGCATGAGGTTTTCTGATGATGACTGGACGGATTGACTATGGTCACAGTTTCAGCCCCAAAACATGTGTTTATTATAAGTTGGCTTTTCTCAATATACCTTTCGGTTCTCGATACGGTCCGGTTCGTGTGATATTTCCTAGTCTGGTATTGTATGATGGCATGAATGTTCTGTTTTGTAGATACCTGCCTGGTGGGTACAGTTTAGCTATTTCGCCCGTTACATGTCACACGCGAGCAGCGCATGTAATCCAGTCATCTTTATCTGCTTCAGTCAAAAAATCAGAAAAGGTAGGAGTCCAAATATTAGAGAGGTTACAGCAACGGTTACTGTCAATGGATACCTTTCCACGCAATATACGTAATGGAAATTTACCATAAGGATTTCCCAGGCAACTTCTAACCGATAGAAAAACTGGTAGGATTCTCTAAACAGTTGCAGCTCCCATTACTGTTATCTTGTTCTAATCGCCGTGGGCCTCAGTGAAACCTACCTGGATGTCTTGTTCGAAGTTTTAGGCAACACATCTGGCTTCACTCATTATGATAGCGGTATCCCTTATGGCCCAAAACCCATTATGGGTCTGTAACCCAATGGGTCTGCAAATCAAGTTTCTTAATGAGCGCTCTAATCGAGTACTAGCGCTGCGGCAGTCTTCTTCAAAGGGCTCTATCGCAAAATTCCCTGGGCTCTAAGCTGTAGTAACTATAGTAACTGTACGAGAATGAGACATGGACCTCATTTTGATGGTTGTAGCTGCTGGATTCTAATCATTTCTCAAAGGGTTTCGTTGACTGTTATGCTGGAACTTGGTACCTCAACCTATGTACGCATAACGGTTATGTTGGGCCAACGTTTAGAGCAAACTGTTTTGGCATACCATTCGCGCTTTAACCTCTATAATGACCAGAGTATGCTAAAGGTCCTTATCATGTTTTGTAGTATAGTTAACTGAGAAATTTTTTTCTCTAAGACACCCTCACCACTGCTGAATTAAATACTTGTTTTTCCACCAGCTACAGCTTAGCATGGAGCACCACAATTGGGTCAGAATCGACGTTTCGCCTCATAGTGACATTTTTTCTGTTTTAAGCTAAGATTAGGAAATGACCGCCAATGGTCACCTATGATGCATGACCAAGATTTGAACCCAGCATTGCACAATTGCAAGTCCAGGGGTCTACCACTGAGCTATTCCACTATTCCAGTCGAAAACTGTAGGGAGTCAAAATTCATCCGGTGATCAGGTTTTATGTTGCGTCACAGCTATAATTCTTTTTCCCGATGTGTTAATTTGGATATGAAATCTATCACAACTAGTCTCTTTACATCAAAGGATTAAAACAGCAAAGTATACACAATTTTCTTTGACCAACTACTTACATTATATATCTCACTTTTCTCCGAACAATGGTGTTTTAACAATGAAATCAATACTCAACACTACAGTACTATAAGAATTTACTCTGAAGTCAATTTTGATGCTAAGCTGTACTTGCTCTTGAGGGCCCATGTAAGACGAGTGACTATTTTGTTCTTGCTTACGTGTTACATACATGCAGCCCTTGCCCTATCAATGAGCGACATGGCGTCTCTAAACAATAAACACAGATGCAATTGGTTTGACCCACGTGTTTGCATTGTAGGTATTCATGACCTACTTTTTGTAAGAAATGAAAAGAGATTCGGTAGATCCACCAATCTATCACGATTTGGCAGTATGAGATCGTCTACCAGACGCACCTGGGTTTAAAACGTTGGAGTTGTCTGCACACGAGCCGATGAAACTTCACGGGTCATCTACCTCTGATACGATGTAATCTGTTAGGAGTTATCTGCACCTGACAGGACATACTGCGTTAGGAGTTATCTATACCTGGCACAGTGTAACATGTCGGGAGTTATATGCTCCTGTCAGATAGGATTCACACAGGAGTTGTCGAAACTTCACAAGTTATATTTTTATACGGGCCTGCAAGCCTGCTAGAGTTATAAGTTTTAATGTGTTTTTTTAAATCAGAATTGACTCATTGTATACTTCAGTCCACCCCCTATCGGGGCACCGCAAGTGTATGCATAGCCAAACTGTACAGGAATTTATATACTTCACAGAGTATAAATAAATTATTTTCATAAATTGTTCAAAATCTCTATCTTAAGGCCTGTAATAGCTGAATCTCGAATATAAAGGATGCAGAGCAGAAACTGTTTATAAGGAACAATTAGTGAATCTATCTAAGGATGTTAAGATAATTAATACGTGCTGACTCACAAATGAGCTGATGAGCTTTATGTATAAACGATAGCAGCTATTGCAGTCAGAAGAGATAAGACAGCAGGCTTTCGATACAGCAAGTTCGGTTGGTTGACTTATAGATCAGCTCAGATCAGTACCTAGGTAAGTAGTCGCCTGCATACGCTCAGATTTTTGCACTGGTGAGAAAAACTGAAAACTAGTAGACTGGTTTGAATTTCATTTGATGTAAAATATTTATTTTATAACTTAAGTAAGACCACAGATCTTGTTGTCCATCATATCAGAAAGTCTAGTTGAGTCAAATGGAAGCGGGCACCAGAAATAAAAAAAACAGTAGACAGACAATCCAGGTTAAAACCTTCAGGTGAAAATCTGAAAACTGAATTTTACTGGACTAAAGTCAGCCATCATAGCTCAGTGGGATAGTACACTCTCCGTCCTCCCCGTGGCCCGGGTTCAATTCCTAGCCATGGCGGAGTATTTCAAGAGATTTTTCCCTGGCTGATCGCATTCTGCCAACCCGTCCTGAGCCAGCGTGGTAGAAAATGGCTCAATCTCCCCTCACTGACACCACAAAACCTGTGGACAGCGAGGAGGAAGGCCGAAGTCCAACCACGGACAGACGATGGCTGATAGAAAAAAAAAGTCAAGATTCATTCGATTCACCGACACGTGGGAACCGATGAAATTATTAATCTATGTCTTCTTTCTCCACTCTATGATGGAACAGCTGTCAACTGTAGTGCAGAAATTGGCGTACTGGGTCTTAGGTTCTGCGTTTCCCGGGGTGCGTCACTAGGAGATTTTCTGCTTGCACCCGTATACCCCATAGAGAAGGTAACTCTGTGGGAGGGCCTTCTTTATTTAACCTCGGGAACTGAAACAGACAACGGTATTGCGAAAGACAAAAAAAACGAACTGAGAATCGAACCCGGGACTCCGGGTAAAAAGCCCAGTATGCTGTCCACTAGGCTACTGCTTCACCCTATTAATCTGCAAGCTGAAACAGAAATATTGCATATTTTTTTATCATTTTCCTATCAGTTGCCAAACTGTTGCGCCTTCAAAATAACCCGTAATCTAAATCACAGTAATTTTTATGGATATAAAGTGTCTTCGCGTATCCAATCATTTCGGTGTTGTGTATTTTGTAGATTGAGGATTATGGCAGCCCATAAGGTAAGCTTTATGTATTAGTCTTTTCTTCTTTCTACCATCGGGCTCTTTACTATTTTGTTTTCAGGATTCAGAAGAACAAGTGGTAGAGATTATAGAAAAGTTATTTAAATTATATGTCAATGCCACCATTCCCCTCAGACGGCAATGCATGTTTTCACCGACTGCCCCTTCTTCGCCCCACTCGATGGTGTAAATACTATGCTCACAGATGAGAACAATGATGACCTGACAAACTGGCTGGGTCTTTTAGAGCTACACAAAATTGGAGTGACTCGATTGAGGACTGATCAAATAAAAAAACGAATTTAAATTACACGAGGAGCTCAAATTCACAGCGGAAAGACTGCAATCATAGGGTGAAATGTGATCACTAACTGAATGCTTGAATCACTGAGCTATCCTCATCATAATTTGCCTTAAACGTTTGCGTTGGTTGGCTTAGTGTAATCAAGATAAGTGCTCGGGTTAAGTGTGCAGTTTAAATCAGTTTAGTTTGGTTTAGTTTAGTTTAGAAAATCGTCCTACTAGGATGGAAACACACGTACTGATTGAACTTTTGCCATATGTCATAGTTACGCGCCTGCAATACTTTGATTACCCCACTGGGCTGATCGAACTATAGCCTCTAGATAATACCCCGGGTGCTGATAGGAGACTTCACAAAGCTATTTACAATAAGCCCTCGATATGCTGCATTCGCGTTCATTAGACTTACATGTAATGGAAGTTTATACCAATGCAATGAAGCATGTAGAAGGAGGTAGAGGCATGTAGTTATGTGTCAGAAAAACTGACCGCGGCAAAGTATCAGTCAAAAGCTTTTATTGCTAAAATTCCCTAGCCACACAAAAGGTGGCTGCCAAAGTGAACGGAACGGAGCGGGAACAGGCTAGCAATTCCCATACTCAATGTCACAAAACCCCCCTGGCCAAAGATTTTGATAACTTTGCCTATGCAGGGTGTTTTCTTTGACTAGTTATGCCTAGAAGTAGGCAGCTTTCAATCACGGAATAACACTGTTACAGCAGCGTTTTAACACTACAGTTACTTTGCAAAAGAAAAAAAGACCCTTAGATCCTGATTTAAAGCAAAGTTGCAGCTACGAAAATCTAATCGATAAGAGATGGGCTCTGCTGGTTAGATAGTAGCATAACTCAGTGCGTGGCATTCAAAGCATTTAATTTAAGCCGGCATATAATAGGCAACAACTCTATTCCAAATAAGCATCAGAGAAGCGATAAAATTATTGAACAAATTCAAACTTACAAATGCGTTGCATGAATTTACTCTATAGGTTTTCGAAATCTTCTCAATATAAATTGGTCAAATTAGTCTAATGAAACCTTATTATCTGTCATACGGCGTCATCAGTTTAAGCCACACCTCCATCATTTTGTCTATTGAGTCTCCATTCGCGTAAGCTTATTACGGGACAATGATATTGCGTACATAATAGCGTGCGGAATGACAATACTGTGTACATACTATCTCAGTAGTGATGGAAGGTGGAGTGTAGGTATACTAGCGTAGTATGGAGAGCGAAAAACAGCACGCTATCCGGACTTTACTTAGTGTGCATAAGAATAAGGTAGGGAATCCCGGTTGTTTGATAAAACAGAGTTTAGTGCTTTATTTTGTTCTACTCGGGCACTTAGCCATCCTAGTAACAGACCTGTTAAGCCGAGCTTTTTAAGCGGTAGGAGCTAGGAATTATCTGAGGAGCTCATTCCCACAGTGGGCGCTCAGCATGACTAGGGCTTAAACCCAGGATCTTTCAATCTTGAGTCAAGTGTTTCTAGGCTATTTGGCTATCCTGTTTTCTGGCTATCTGGACAAGGGCACATGCACTTGGATGCCACTAAATGGGTGACCTGACACAGAAGCTATAAAGTGAGGTATCATATATGGCATAATTTAGTACCATTAAGCCTCGGATCAACATAGACATAGAAGGATGCTAGTCTGACACAAAATACATTATGAAGTCATCCATGAAATATTGCTATTTATATGAGTCAGGGTGAGATTACTGTCGTTCAGACTGTAGACCTACAGATACGTTGACGTTAGAGAAAGGAAATGCAGGCATTGATAGCTTCATTTACATGTTATAGTGTCAGAAGTCTGTGTCATGCAGTGCAACAGAATACATCTTCAATAATACTATTGAGATATTATCAACGTATTGCATAGGGTCATGATAGGCAATGCTTTTGGCTGCGTGTACTAAATTAACTTTATTTTAGTATCTTAGTTTGTATGGGTTTGAGAAAGAGTTTCGCATGTACATGTATATTGGGTATAACCCCTATAGTAAAATGATGCTTGATCCCTTGAGTCAGATAGGACACTTAGTACAATGGTGGTTCAATACTGGGCTTATTACACGCATGTAAATCTGTACACGGTCAGCTTGGGTAACATCATATGATCCAAACAGTGATTGCTAACAGTGAAAATGTAGATAGATCGTATAGCGCTCATATACATTTGAGTAGGTCTACTAGAAGATAGCGGGATATCTCAGTGGTAGAGTGCTGATTTTGCAGTCACAAGAACCTGATTTCAAGCCCCAGTTATCATGGCCTCCTGTTGCGAGTGTAAAATACTTGAAAAATGATCCTAGTTTAAAGCCCTTGATGGGCGCCACCAAGCTGTCACAAGCACACCGAAAGGGCACGAGGAAAAAGAATCAATACAGTTTCTCCTGCCCTCATGTTCCCTCTTTGACTGCCAAGGTCATCGGTCTAGGAGCAAAAACTAGAACCACGATCCATCCTAAAAACGAGCCATTCTCTCGGTGACGCCATTTGTGTAAAATAAGACGACCTGATCTTATTGCAGATTCTTGCTAGATACGACCCTGAAGCGGAAGCTGAGGTAAGAGAATGGATCCACCAGCTGACTGGTGAGGAGATCCCAGCCGGACCTGAGAATATCTTTAAACACCTTCGAGATGGACAAACACTCATCAGGTAATTCACATAACAAACACAGTCAGTCACTGATTCAGATTTGCACTTGTTTTGGAATTGATATCGTTTCTATGAATGGAGGAGAGTATTCAATATCAAGAGTAAACACGAATACGACGTGGGATTAACTCGGCACGTAGATTTTCCAGTGAGCGGCTTACTTTAGATCATTTTGTTTTGTAGTCTGATAAAAGCTGTCTACAATGGGACCACCAACCTTCCTCCCGCTGCCCAGCAGTACAAGAGCTCTATCAAGTCTAACTCGATGAAGGTTGCCTTTAGACAGATGGAGAATATAGAGATATATCTTAAGGCCTGTGAAGCGTACGGGGTTCACCAGACCGGAATCTTCGCTACCAATGATCTGTTTGAAAACCGTAACCTGGGAAATGTGCTGCAGTCAATCCAGCAGCTAGGGACAGAGGTAATGCATTAGTTTTTATTTAACTTTTTATATTTTAATGAACTACTCGGACACTTGCCATTCTATATTCAGGGGACATTATCGAAGACTGAGACTTATTCTAGAGTGGTAGGAACTAGGAATTATGCAAGCTAGGAGCTCATTGTCACAGTGGGCACTCAGTATAACTAAAATTGAATCCATGTAGGGACTGATGATCTCAAGCTGTAACCATGGAGGTCTCCCGCTTCGGCACCAATCTCTATAGATTGGGGGCGTATCCAAATATTCAAAATATTCAATTTACTATGTTCTGCGTGCCCAACAGATATATGTACTATAGTACGCTATAGATCAAAGCTATTTCATACTGGATCGCAAGAAATTACAAAAGAAATGGTGATTGTCTGAGAGTGAGATGAAAAGATGATATCCAACAGTTTATTAATCGCTGACATCGATCAGCGCAAGACTGACGCGTGAAGACAGAGAGAAGAATTGTCTCCATCCTTTAAGGGATAGACAGCGGCTGAAGAAGATGATAAAGATGCCATTAACACTTTTTCAGGCACAGAGGAACAATTTCAATGGACCAGTTTGTGGACCCAGACCTTCGACAAAAAATCAAAGAGCTTTCACAGCTGAGCAGCTAAGGGCCGGAGAAGGACTTATATCTCTCCAAGCAGGTCGGTTTTGTCACAATTCAAAGAATGCTAGAAATGTTGAGGTCTCGGTGTCTTTAAGTTTGTCAGACATTGCTTATCGCTAAAAAACCATCACAGACTTTTGTGTATAATTTATATAATCATGATTATCGCTATCCCGTTACTTTTCTGCTAGCGCAATCTATGCATTCTTTTCTCAAATTTTCCTGCGCATGATAGTTGAATGACACAATGTCGCTCTCTAGTCTCATGGGAGATCTCCTATAGCTACAGACACTATTATCTGGGGATAGAATTTGTCTCACATTTCTACCTACGCTGTTACATATATGGTCTCAAGTACTTGGCGTGTTTACATGCCGTTTTATCGGTTTGGGAAATATGTGTGCTATACATGCGACAGATATTACCAAAGTAGATCTGCGTATATACATGCGGCAATTCCATATTGGGTTTTCTGCCTGTACATGTACCGACATTCTGTGCATGCTTTATACCCATGAAAGATATTACCACAATAGGAGTGGGTGTATACGTATGTAATAATTACTTGGGAAAGCTGTGTCGTTATGTGAAACATGTTATAAAAATTGGTCTGCATGTATACATGCGGTTATACTGGATGATGCATTCTATGACTTGTAAGAATATCTAGCATCAGATAAATCGGTATAACCCATCGTTTCATCGATAGCAGGAGTGATGAGTGTCACCTTCCCTTATGAAGCTTCTGTCTGATGGTCAGTATTTGTTCGCATCATCGAGCTAGTGTTTCGTGAAAATGGCCTCGTGGTTTCCTTTCATTGCACGAGATTTGGACTGAGATTGTAAAGTTCTGAAACTGGGACTGAAAGTAGGGCGGGGCCTGGGACTGATGCTGAAAGTGAGACTGAGAGACTGAGATTGAGCTAGGTTGAGAGTGGACCAAGGCTGAGGTTGAGACTGAGGCTGAATCTCTTCTTGATATCGAACCTTTCTGATAACTGATAAAGCACAGCATGAAAATGGTTTCAGATTTGTGTCTGTCGATATATTACATAGTCTGGCCTTGACCTTCTTGATTGTGTGTAACTGTAAAAACTGCTGTCTTTCTATGAGATGCTTGAGACGTTCTTAGTGATGCTGGTGTTATGTTTGTATATAAATGTAAGCGCTTTCAATGTATCTCGTCGTATTTGTGGCATGCTTAGAACTGGCATTCATTTGTTGGTGGCTGAGGAGACTTTTATAAGCCTGGCTGCAAGAAATCAGTGTGGTGGCGTGAAGTGGATCGTTCTTTTAATCTAGGAAGTAATAAGTTTGCATCTCAGCGAGGTATGAATATAGGGTCAGTTCGACATGTATCCGATATAAAAGCTGATGAACCGAACAGAAAGGGTCAAGGAGTCCTTAGTAAACAGACAGGTGAGACGAGATTATTTTCTCATATGACGTTCTAACTGTCGGGTTTTTTCACCAGTTACAGCTTAGCATGGGGTACCATGAGCGGGTCAGTATCAATGTTCCATCGCATACAGAGTCTTGTTGTTGATTTTCACTAGAATTTTTGTGAGTAGCTCACACTTGTAATGGTAGTCTGTCATGACCGGGACCCAAACCCATGCTCTTATGGTACTCAGCTATCCCGGGTAGTAACCAGTTGGACGCTGCTGAAAGCGTCATGTATAATTAAAGAATATCCTGGAAATAGAATAGTCTAGCACACTCTTACATCCCATATGGGAAAAGTCAAGATAGAAGTGAATAAACATATCCATATGTGATAAGAAATACTTCAGGCTGATTAACAATGTTGTAAGTAATTTTACTAATTGGACGAATTAAACGCCGAGGAGTATATGTCTAGTTTACCAGATATATCCAGAAATTTGTTGTGAAACCGTCTTTACTCGAATTGCTTAATATTTTACAACACACTGACTGCGTCCAATGTGATGCTTACAACATGAGTATGTACAACAATCGTGGGAGCATAGATCTAACAGTGGCTAATCAAATCACATTCACTCGATTACAGATTATACACGTACATGGTCATAGCTTCTGAGATCAGATCCCGGTCATGGTGGGCTTCCGTTGTGACTATGCATTCCTCCCAATAATGCTAAAGAGGAGTTTCGGTATGAGGTGGAGCATTGATTCTGGCCCACTTGTGGTGCTCCATGCTAAACCGTAACTGGTAAAAAACAAACATTTAACTGAGCGGGTTCGCCATGACAGTCTTCTTCATGGCAACTGGCTCACTGAGTCTAAGACTCATCGTTTCCCAGGGTGCGTCATTAGGTAACTTCCTGCTTGCACCTGCGTGCCCCATAGATAAGGTAACTCTACAGGTGGGCTTCCTTTATTAAACGTCCGGATCCAAAACTGACAAGGGTGTTGCGAAAGATGAAGTCACACAATAAGGTCAAGGTCACGGTCATGGCATTTAAGGTACGATTATATCAATTGTTTACTGGTGGGGAATAGCTTCACTTTATAACCTGCGTCTCTGGTTCTTAACGTTATTAACGAGTATATGATATTTACCACCATCTATGTACTTCTAACAGGGACGAATGAGTTTGCTTCACAGAAAGGCATGTCCATGGGCTCAGTCAGACACGCATCTGATATACGAGCTGACCAGATTAACCAGAAAGGACAAGGGGTGCTGAGCATTCAGATGGGTGAGAAAGATGTGCCATGTTGATCTGTTTGTCGTTTCGTTTGTTCGTTGAAGTCGGATTATTCTGTTCGTCTTGTTGCTCTTTGTGAAAATTGACAGGTTGCTCGCTTTCTTCGTCTTGTTTGAGACGGTTATTTCGCCTTTAGTGCACTCGATGCGTATCATGGTTGGCGTTCAATTGTCACTTAAACACTCCTATAGAGTCTGCCTTGCAATATGCACGGTAGGTAGTGTTTAATATGTGTCAAACATACGAGCGCAAGGCGTAAATCAAAAGAGACAAGGAGCGTCAAGCCTGCAGCTAATTGAGCCCGGAGTTAAGCGAGCTCAGTGCTGTATGCCTATTAAAATGATGGAGTGTTCAGGTACAGTTTTAAATGTTTTAGGCAGCAACAAATTCGCCTCGCAAAAAGGGATGTCTATCGGATCCGTTAGGCATGTGTCCGATATCAAGACTGATGACTTCTGCCAGGAGGGTCAAGGCGTCATCAACCTTCAGTCAGGTAAAGAAGTTTGTTGAAGAAATGCAATGGAGTCAAAGCAAAATCACATCTTTGATAGAGAGTTTGGTGCATGAAGTTATTGGAAGGGAATTCATGGACCATTTTGAAAATAAGGTCGTGCTTTGATAATGTTATCCGCATGAAATGAAATTTACTGAGAACCTTAAGCTAACTACTATATCCCGGTATAGATTATCTAGTTATAATAGGTGCCATGACACTAGCTTCTACTCCATTTTATCCACTATCCAATCTTTATTAGGAACTAACAAGTTCGCAAGCCAAAAAGGAATGTCCATGGGGGCTGTGAGGCATGTGGCTGACATCAGAAGTGATGACATGGACAGAGCGGGACAAGGTGTTATCACTCTTCAGGCAGGTTAGTGCACAATCCGCTCATCTTCTGAACAGCATTCTCTACATGCCAAATGGTCCTTTCAACTATTTTGGTTCGATAAACACACTAAAAGGGACCTGTTGTGGGTGAATGGCTAGAGGGCTTGCCCCTGGCACTGGAGATCCAGGTTCAAGACAGTTTGTGTGCGGGATTTGTCAAACATCTTCTCTGCTCAACCAGCAGGGAATGGGTACCTGACTCTCTTCAGAGCCGAAGAAGATTAAGGCGGTGAAGGAGAGTAGCACCTCGCATCACTGTTGACCGTATAAGTTGGCTCTCTAACAGCGACTTCCCTCCAAGGTCATTGGCTAAGGGACAACCATCACCTTTTTTAAAACCAAAACACATGAAGATCATTCAAGCTGTATCCTTGATAGTGTCGGTACCATCGCTCTAGGTTGGGGGTCAGTTAACCTAAGGAAGTTTACACATCACCCGCCGAAATTCAGCTACCCTTATCGAGAAAGGAGAGGTGGATCTTTAATAACCGTGGAATGATTTTGACCCTAATCCACTGGTTGGGATCTCTATTTTTTTAGCGTGGTGATCCGAACCCACACTAGCAGTTTGGAGTGAGTGGCTTGCTAAAGGCCCATACCAGAAAAGCACCCCTCTGGCAGCGAGGCTCGACCCGGCAATCCTTAGATTGGAGATCCAAGTTTTTACCAACTGAGCTATCCTGACCCCCATACGTAATTGATAATACTCCTATGTTACTGTTTAGGGACAAATAAGTTTGCCTCCCAAAAGGGAATGTCCATGGGTTCTGTGCGTCACATCGCGGATATTCGAGCTGACGATATGAATCCGGAATCACAAGGAGTTATCAACTTACAGGCTGGTTAGTTAGTGTCTACTGCCTTACTAGGATTGAATAACATATTTTCATTATTCTATGCATGCACCTGGCCATCCTAAGGGATTGGTTGGAACTGGAAATTGTTTTATTATTTTTTATGTATCTTTTGTCCAACTCGTGCGCTTGGCTGTCCTGTTTAATGGACCTTCTAAGTCGGAGGCTTATTGGAGCGGTAGGAACTAGGAATTGTCACAGTGGGCACTCGGTATGACCAGGGCCCGAACCCAGGAATTCTCAATAATGAGCTATTCTACTATCCCGTGTGAAGATCTCATGCTCACAGCGGTAGCCTTGCACGACCAGGACTAGCCATTGTGATATACAAGTGAAACTTGGATAACTCGAACTGCAGGGGATCACCAAAAAGTTTGAGTTATCAAACGTTTGATTTATGCTCTCCCATTGCGTTAGCCGTAGGGAGTCCATTTCGCTCTAATATATTCCATTTCCTGGCTAAACTTTCTAAAACTTGTGAGATTTTCTTCTCACGTGAAAAGAAAACAATGAAATCCAGCTTCTTACGCAAAAATGTAAATACATCCAGCCACAGAAAAGGTAATTTTATGACACAAACCCCAGTTTATCAGTTATTACTAAAGGTTGGAGATATGCCCAGCAAATTTTCATTACCCAGGCGGGGGCCATGAAACTTGGTTTGAGTTATGCAAGTTTTCGAGTTATCCGTGGTTGAGTTAACCAAGTTTCACTGTAATTGTTGCATAATTTACTTATACATGTGTAGCATAAATGAAGCTTTTTGGAGTACTATCTATACATGCATGCACACTCATCAGTACTAAAGCTCTGGTTACATAATTATTTATAATATAGACACCGTGATGCATTGTTTCCTGTTCTTGGTATATTCAGGGACGAACCAGTTTGCGTCACAGAAAGGGATGAGTATGGGCTCAATTCGCCACGTGTACGATGGCCAGATGTCACAAGAAGGACAAGGAATTATTAACCTGCAGTCAGGTACGAACCAATTTGCCTCTCAGAGGGGTATGTCTATTGGTGCAGTCCGTCATATTGCTGATATCAAGACAGACCCGTTGGTACAGGACAGCCAAGCAGTGATCCGTCTGCAAGCCGGTACTAATCAATTTGCCACTCAAAATGGAATGAACTTTGGTAAGCCACGAGGCATCAACGATATAAAGGTGTCGCATTCTGCTGGTGTGACGTCCGACCCAGATCAGTTCAGGAGATATTACGATTATGACTATCAAGTACCTGGCCGCTACCAGCCACCGCAGTATCAGGATGATGATGATGGCTGGCTTTAAAGTCCTGTACTAGGAATTCCACCTCTCAATGACTGGCCTAGCCACACCTATAGAGTATAGTTAGTTCCATCACATGTAGCTGATTCTTAGCAAAAAACACATTATATGACTGTATGGATACCCGTTAGATATATTAGTATATACCTATTGGCTAATAAAGTAGCTTTGGTCAGCATCTCTTCACTTCAACTTCACTTGACTAATATGTCGGCGGCTAGTAAATGTTAAGCTAGTCCCAGTGTTTAAAGCTTGCATTAAGTGCTCAATGATTTAAGCTTTGTGCAACCTCGAGTACACACGCAATCAGCCGGTAACAGTATTTTGCGATTGCAAGAGTCATGCCTGATTCGTATACTGACCGCTCTATTGTATAATGAGAAACGAATGTAATCAAACGGTGAGTGTGCGTGCGGCTCCCGATCTGTAGCTTACCCACACTCATGTTTCCCCTGTTTACCTCTCTCCACACTGTGTCCCGGTAGTACCTGTCTCAACCAGCTAGTACCCGTTAGCAAACCTCTAGTCCTTTCATGTGGAACCGCGTCTGCTCTGTTCCACTGTATGCTTTCTAATGAGCTCTTTAAGACTAAACGGTGGAGGCACTGCATGCCGTTCAGTTTTCCGGAACTTTCACCATTAACCAATAGAACATCTTTCCACCCATATAGACATTATTCTCATCATGGCTTGTAGATTATGATTGTTGTTCGAATTATGAGTCGTTCGAACAACTCATAATGGATGGGCGGATGGTAATCTTTCTTTCCATGTTTTGTAGGCACAAACCAGTTTGCTAGTCAGAAAGGTATGAGTTTGGGAGCTGTTAGGCATGTCTCTGACATAAAGGTGGACAGCATTAGGCCGGAGTCGCACGGGCAGCTGCATCTCATGGGCGAGACAAATAAATTTGCCTCTCAGAAAGGAATGGCTATCGGTGCAACAAGACATGTGGCTGACATACAACTTACTAACATGTGCAAAGAAAGCAATGGTTACATTAATCTACAGGCCGGTAAGCCATAGGCATCGCTACGCTAGTCGATCACCAAAATGATTCAGCCTAAGTCAGATGAGTATTGGGGGAAAAAAGTAGAAGTTTTTGTGTCTCCTTGACAGAACATCTGTCAAGAGTAGTGCAGAAATTGGCCTATTGAGCCTGTTTGACTCAGCATTTCCCGGGGTGTGTCATTGGGAGACATTCCATTTACGCGCGTGTGCCCCATTGAGAAGGTAACTCCCTGTAGACAAGTGTGGGGTGAAGGGCCGAGAGCCACCATATAGGAATGAGAACGTTTCTTTTGACAGGTACTAACAAGTTCGCCACACAAAAGGGCATGTCATTCGGAGGCGTGCGACATGTTAGCGATATCAAGATCGATGACATCGACAGGAGAGGACATGGAATTCTGGGTTTACAGACAGGAACCAATCAGTTCGCCTCACAGAAGGGAATGAGCATGGGTTCGGTGAGACACATCGCTGACATCCGGGCGGACGACTGCTGCCTGGAAGGGGCGGGCATTATCGGGCTGCAGTCCGGCAGCAATCGCTTCGCCAGTCAAAAGGGAATGAGCTTTGGCAAGGGAAGAGGAGTAAGTGACATGAAGATCTCTAAAATTACGGATAACCTTAATGACATTTGATTGGTTGATGTATTGAGAAGTCATAATGCAACGATAAAGACTTAGCCATCATAACTTCTGGTGCCATAAGCACGCAATGTTCTTTAGACTTGGTGTTCTCCTCCCCATTGCATCTCGTTCTGATAGAATAATAATTATACTGTACGCAAATATTTTCTTCCGTCAAATTAGTATATGCAAATAAAGCTGATGAATCCAGTCTTATATCATCTTAATGGAGGTGTCTCTGTTCCTTTTAACTCCACCACATTACACCTACACAGACAGTAGAAAAATTATTCTGTAACAATCTATAACAAAAATCACAATGGAACAAGCGCAGTGCTAAGTCAGGCAGACAGTTTGCGATCATGGTTTACTTTCCTCGGGCACCCAGCTATCCGATTTAATGGAGTTGAAATGGTAGGATCAAGGATTAATGTAAGCAGCTCGCACTCACAAGGGAGCCCGCTGGATACTCCGGTTCTTACAAATATGAGCCCAGCGCTCTACCACTGAGCTATTTCGCTATCTCTTTCGCCGCATCGAGGATTTTAAACATGGGGATTTTGTTCTGTTGTCTAACCATAGTGTTATCCTACAGCTGTCAGTTGCATATTCGGTTATTGTGAGAGATGCTTGGTTTATATGTGGTGGTATGACTGCCAGATGTCAGCGAAGCTAACTAACAGGTTCGCTGTGAAACTTCAGAGCGATTGAATCACAGAAATGATGAAAAAAGTGGAGAATATAGGGCGGAAATCTGTTTAAACAGTATCAACCCATCCCATATTCATAGCCAGGTAGTTTTTAGCGGTTGTGTATATTGTGAAGAGACTTCGACGACTAGCTGATGATGCATAAACCAAACAAGACATTAGTGCCTAGTCTAGGGGAGGATAACTCTCTCTATGCATGTATACTATCTTTCAGCCATTGTCTATCCATGGCTGCACTTCGGCCTTCCTCCTCGATGTCCACAGGTTGTGTGGTGCCATTGAGGGGGGATAGAGCCATTTTCTGCCACGCTGGCTCAGGAAGGATTGGCAGTGTGTGGTCAGCCAGGGAAAACTCCCTTGAAATACTCCGCCAAGGCCGGGAATTGAACCCGGGTCGCGGGGGTGGACAGACAAGACAGTGAGATACACTCATTTTCCTACTGAGCCATCATGACTGTGGCTTGTGTATGTATAACTTACCCCAATAACCCGCGACCTGACCATGTATGGGGAGTCAACTCCAGTCGAAATTCTTTTCCTGACCGCTCAATTACAATCTTCACAATTTTCTGCAAGCGATACGACAAGCATGTCATTATTTCCAGGCATTATGGGAAATTGTGCAAACGTAAAAAAAGCAGTAGTATTGGATAAAATAGTATGAACTTTATTCAATGGCAATGGATGGCAAGGTCTGCTTGATTTGGGGAGCTCATAAAAGTTTAGAAGAGTTCTGTCCAGACTGGTTGAGGCTTTATGGTCTCGGCTGGATCGATCTCTCAA
>Ga0224501_10001211_pt1 | contig 19975 bp, 12 predicted proteins | sample SF_Oct11_sed_USG_4_FD_169105 | JGI IMG/M metagenome (GOLD analysis project Ga0224501, IMG submission 169105) | Sediment microbial communities from San Francisco Bay, California, United States - SF_Oct11_sed_USGS_8_1 | ecosystem: Environmental > Aquatic > Marine > Sediment | place: USA...
TAAACCCTTCTATAAAATGCTGAATATTACTCAAAAGCCCACAGAGATATCCTTAATTTGTTAACTAAATCAGTGTTACATAGACCATGTGAGAGTCATTCATGTCTTGTTGCGTGAGGTCTACGGGTGGACAGCAAATACCCTTTATATAAGTTTTACACACCAGGCCGAGCTTTAACAGACAGACAGGACATGAAAATTTGTATATAGTTTTTAACTCTAAGTATCCGACTCCCCAATGTCGACTAATAGTACCAAAATAAAGAAATGAATGAATTAATTGGGTTGGAAAGGTTGTGACTTCCAACACAGAAAATTTCAGCCCAGTGTTTGACATTCACACCATGTTTGTGTAGCAGATTTTCTCATAGCTAGTTAACAAGGTAGGGACCCTCAGATATGAGGCGTCAGCATGCTCACATTTTAGGTGTGCCTGTCTAATTTGTATAATTTGTTAAGAATTGATTAGCTGGTGTAATCAGCCCCATCAGTGTGGACGCAGAATTCAGTCTCCTGGTTGTTAGTTGCCCCCACTCAAATGAGCACAAACTTAAAACCCGAATCATCTTAGAAACACACATGGTTTTGTGAGTAAGACCATGACTTCTGTACGGGAGCCTTGGATTCGAATCTCGGAAACGCCAATGGTGGAGACAGGAAGGGGCATCCGTTACCTGTTTCCCTGTTAGCCAGAGTTAGGAGTTTGAACCACACAAAGTCAATAATAATGATAGGAAGGGACAGCCACTCCAATTCGCTTCTGAGCTATAACAAACTCCTCCAATTTTGCCCAGATGAATCATGCTGGGTAACCACAGCTGGACTGGAGTCCTAAGAAAAGAAGCTCTAATGCCCTCTTCGTTATCAACAGGAAGTAATGACTTATGCCTTAGGCCTTACGACACATGATATACAGCCACACATAGGGATTATAAACAGAAATAGGCTTAAATAAAGAATCCAAGCATTTTTGTTATCTAAATCCTGCCATTTCTACTCCAAATGGCTCAAGGCTATCAGATTATATAGAGATGATATTAGATATGGTGATAGCAGTGAAGCAGCCTTTAAAGATTATTGATGAGTGTGCTCTAAATATTATGAGCCAAACCATAAAATTTTTTGTGCCCGAGGTCTTCCTCCGCGCGCGTTGGGGATCTGCCCCAGATCAAATGTAAACACAAATCTCCATATCCGTATTAAATCTCCTAGTTTATTATTAGTCTGCTTGTTAGGTTACTCCCGCTTTACCCACTTTTAAAAAAGATCCATAAAATTTATTTCGCCACTGTTAATACGACCCAGTACAGATGGCCAGATGAACAGAGCATTCAACTCAAGGTGTTCACACCAAAACTCGCAGACTCCTTAATTTGCTTGATTACCATGAGAGCCAATTGAACATGGTAATAAGTAGTATAGTTTGTATGCGAATGATGCCAACACACACGCCAGAGCAAGCCATCCGGCTAGCCAGCCTGACTAAGGGGTGTATAGAAGGGGGTGACTAATTCTTTTATCTTAGAGAAAATCGGTAAATGTATAGCCCTCTATCATAGACGTATAATCATTGGAGGAATAGTATGTTTGAGAAGTTTTATACTTCCGTTAAGCCCAATGGTACATAATATTACTCAACTACACCAGTGCTGATTATGTGTGAAAGAAGAAGTTTCATTAGACATATGATTTCATATGTCTCTCATCCTCCTCGTTTGTCGGTGGCTTTGTGATGATGGCAGTCTATACATTGCCTATTGAGTTAGCTTTCATTTCATTTCCCTATGAAAGGCTCGTTTTTGCATGCTACACAAGTAGCCCCTAAAATCTATTTCAGCTATCAAGCTTTCATGGTTTTTACTTTCATTTTGACATCTGAATGCGAAAGCATCAATTTTATAGAATGGACCATACTTACTAATACGGGGATTGATCAATTAATTGATAACTGAAAATCGTCATATTTATTTTCAATAGCGCTTTTTAAATGGTTTAATAATTGCTGCTAATACATGAAGTAGTCATACGAAGTGGCAATGCGCATGTACTTTGGCAACGAATTGACTTTTCGCCCAATCAGGCGACAAAGAGTGATTTTATCTGGATCCACTTCAGTAGACCAACTGATAAAACCAATAGCCAATGAGAGGCCCTTTAAGTTCATAATCAATCAGTCAATCAAATGCAATCGGACTTATTTACTCAAAAATCCTTTGAAGTTTAAAGCCAGCCAGCCGGCCTGCGTGATCATTAGCCACTGCAGCCAGCAAGTCTGGCACGGAGTTGTCCCTTCTGAGCTTGCGTTTGATTGGCTGATTGGTTGTCTTTGGCATTCATAAGTTTGAAATACTGAAGGATGGTTCATTGGCGAAAAGAGCATCACTGGGATTAGGATAAATTGGATAATTCAGCCCGTGAACACAGAATCTGCAGCTGTACAAACTTTACCTTGAGAAAACTACAGGATACTTAATAAAAATGACTCTAGATAATGTTTACTTATACATTGCAGTAGTGTGCTGCAGCCAATGTTTAACTGGTGCATGGGATATTAGTAATCTACCTCAGAATGATATATGGAACAACAAAGTGGAAGACACAGATACTGTAGAAGTGCCTGTAAGTGTAAGTACATCATCTTTGCCATCCCCACATCGCAGTTTTTCCAACTTGTTGTGTTAGGCTGTTGGCTCATGTTGCTGTATTAGATTGTTGTATGAGGATGGTGTATTACCTTGTTGAAATAGCTTGTTGTATAGCTTTCTGCCTTAGGTTGCCATAGCACGCTGTTGTACCAGGTTGTTGTATTAGGTTGTTGTATAAGGGTGTATGGCTCCACACATCTCAATTTCAAGCCATTTACAGTATTACATGTAGGTTAAGGTATTTTGTTGGAACTCCCATCGTCTGCGGTTGACATCTAAGCAGTTTACCAGTTCATATAATTCATTCGCTTGAGCCAAGATTAGCATACTCATTTTCTCCACCTTCTAGACAGCGCCAGGCTTAATGCGTATACAATAGGATTACATGGTTTTATGCAGATAACATGCAATGACCTAAGTCACAAACTCTCTTAGTGACGATCCCTTATAGTACAGAATGACCTCAGAATTTCTGCCTATTGCATTTCAATTACCCTGTAATCTCAACGCCCAGATTTCATAAATACATAACAGAGCTTTCATCAGTTTAATTTTCGGCCGTGGAGTTATCCTTTAATTACTCTACGAGTGATTTGCCGTATAAGCTGCGGGAACCAAACTGCACATTTCCGCAGTCATGTCATACTAGTCAATACACTATTGGGAGATCCCTATAGTTAATTAAGGTGCTGATCAGAATTAAATTGTACTTATAAACTCCTATATAGTGAGCACAGGCACCTTTGAGCTCTGACCCAAAGGCCTTTGATTGCCTTCCGATAAGGTTGCATCATTCGATCTTAGACTAGAGACAGCAAACCTAAGTGTGTTGTCTGTTCCCATAATTTTGCTGTTTCCTAGGCGATAAAGTAGCGATTATGCAGACATATGTACCGAAGAGGCTGGCACCAAGATGCACTTCATGAGATAAGTGGTACCATTCAACACAAATTTACAATTTATATCAGTTTGAAAATCATGGTGGCTCCGCGTTGAGCATTTGATCTGGCTTCTGAATGTATTAAGTGATCTGACAACATTGCCTGGCTGAGACACCAGACTATTGCTAATCAGTGACAATATATTGAATCCAATAATCACTCAAATACAGCTAACTGATTGTTTCATTGAACAACATTTTCGGCCAATGTTTATCTAAGCTTTCTCACAAGAAAATGTTGGTTTTCAATTAAACTAAGCATTTTTCACCTAATTAGGATAAAACTAATTGACATGTATTTGGAGTATTTGGACAACAGCCAGGCTTTGACCTTGGACTAATAGGAGGCAATTGAGCGAAGCAGCAAGCAGCGCATCATAATCTCTATGTATACAGGGTATTATGAGCTAGCGATTAACAACCAGTCACAGAGTATATCCACCAGGAATCAGATGAACCAGGTTACATGGCGACTTCATGCCTAATAGCCTGGACAGTCAAACCAGATCAAGTATATGCAGTCTCCACCTCTAATTCCCTGTGTCTAGATTACAGGAGACTCTGTGTCTATGTAATGTGCCATAAAAGCATTGTCTGCTGCAAAACAAGGAATTAAATATGGAACACGATTCGTATTTTCATAACTGAATCACACGTGCATTGTAATCCTAGCCACGATTCCTGCTGTGCACTAGACGGCCCCTCTTGGGGTTAGATTTCGTAGGTTTTGCAAGGGGTGCCTCCTCATGATACTTTACGAAATTACCGATTACAATCAATGTAAGGCTAGAAACTCCCTATTGAACAGGCCCCACCAATACAGTCAGATGGAATTGTTGCAGTGGGCTTCTGAACTGAGAATGACCATGGAAACAGCTCCAGCAATTCATTCATTGCCACCAGTTGATAATCTCATTTTACATTGTAATATTGGAATGTTCACTAACTCATAATTTGCTGGGGACAATAGCCTTGTGACCAGGTTAACCCATCAAGTCCCCCCTCCCCCAGTCCAGGCATAACTACTGTATTGTTTAGATGTTTTGTTTTGGAAAGCCATTACGAGTGCATTTCCTGACAGAACTGACCCAAAACTGTTGATTTCTCTGCGCTTGCCTAGTTCCATCTCATCCATGCCATTAGTAATAGGCATTGCTTGTTTTATTCCCAAGACTGATGTCGCCAAAAACATGGCATATTTCCCCTATGATTAGTCTTGATGGAATTCGACACACCTATGCATAGCTATTTTATGTTATCTTGATGCTCAAATACAACACACCATATATAGACAGCTCCAAACACCATGTTACCAATTTGTTGTCTACAATGCTCTAAGAGTGAAGGCAACATTGTTATAACCTTTCATGCCCCATCATGAGACTTCATCTGATCTGGCTAGTCTCCGTGGTAACGTTTATCAACATCTCCTGAGTCATCCCTCAAGCTTTGAAAAAGCTCCACAGTAGCAATATGCAATTATCTCAAGACGGCTTAACAGAGAGTACATGCAAACACTCTGTAATGCGATCCGACTAGTCAAATATCATTCAGATCATTACTCACACCTAGATTCAATAGAATAGCAATTTTCTCAATGACTGTCCAGCATATACTGTTCTTGGAATGTCTGGTAAGGGTATCTATTGTTTACGGAGTGTAAGAAGTACAGAGATAGAAGTATTTGCAGTGGTTTTGTACTCTCTGTGAGTATGACTAATTCCGGTAGTCACTGTGTAAATTTAACGCTAGCTACACAAGCGCCCCTAAAACTCACTGACATGGGATAAGTCCAACATTTTTCCCCCGCCCACAAAAACTTCGCTTACAATTGACATCGGTTTTAAATAGAAGACTTTATTAATAAAGCATAAGCGTACACCGTGCATGTATCAATAATTAACTAAAAAAGATTGGGTGACTAAAAATTCCACCATGTAGGCTTATTGGATGACCCGATATTTTTAAGTTATCAATCTGATCATTCTGTTTGATCCGAAAGTTCTGTCAAAATTCCATCGTTGCCATGCACTAGAAATATTTCGCATAGCCAATGCAATAGTGCTATACATTCCATTGATTATAATGGTAGTTGGTTAGATAGTGAATCATGAGCAGAAGTATTTCATGATGTGATGGTATATTCCGCCTCCCGCATACCTGGTTGTAAAATCTACATGAAATACATGGCTACTACGTTACTCATGTTCTGCAACCGCTTCCCAATGGTTTTCCCCGGTTCATTATTCTTTGCTGCCCGCATCATGGAGGTTTCTCCTTCACAAGCGAATTGAGGTTCAAGCATAGAGGGAGGATAACTTAATGGGCCAGGTGGTCTTCCTATCACCACTATTGACTTTTCTGTGAGTTGAACCCATGCCTGACAGCATATTAGTCATGGGTTCTAACTCTGAAGTCACTAAGTTGATGTTTCACTCCCATTTTCTGTTTTTTAGACGATTCCGGTGATTCAGCCTGAGCAAAAGCAGAAAGCCTTGTTGACTTGGGATATTCTCAACCTGAACAATGCCAAATTAAAACCGGCCGACACGGATCCTAAAATCATGGTAGGTGCTCTGCACCAGATTTAAAATAAATGCTGTGTAGAACTCGATATTTCTGTTTGATTTTGGCATTAAAAGATTCAATAACATAATATTGATAGTTCAAATTTCGAGACAGATTGCCCGCTTTTGCATTTAGTGTCCTTCAGAGGATTTTCGAATGTTTTAAATTCCCTTCCTTATGGAAAGTTTCTGTGACAAATTACTGGTTGCAAAAGCCACAAAGCTTGCCGCTCCAATTAAAACTGTGCTGAAACTGGTAGCCAAGGTGGTAAGTAAGTGTGAGAATGGTGGCTTGACCACTTGTTTCGGCAGTCTTAAACCGGCAGGGCTAACCACAAGTAATCATTGGTGTACTTATTACCGAAAATTGCAACCTCTGGTATTTTCTCCAAATTATTTTTTGGGTCTTTTGTTAGAAATGAACCGCTGTGGTCAAACCTACCGCAATGGGCAGTTCACAGGTCAGAGCACTCTCAAAAATGAAGATGATCTATACAAAAAAAAACCAATTTGAAGGTGCAATGTAGTAGATTGGAATGATTGGAATGTCTCTTCAACAAGCTAAAATCTGTCCAAATATTGCCACTTCATGTTGCCATAATTTAATCACTGTAATCCGCTACCTCCTATGGGTGACAGTGATAATTTTTTACTGAAATAATTGTATCCGGATGAGCGCGCAAAAACCGCTTTGACAGCTTATTTGAGTTTTAGAAAATTAATCGGGTATCAGTCAATGATCCATATCTATCTCCGGTGTAATTGAAATAGTGATTGAACTGCGTTCATTTCGTTCAACTATAAGTTGTACAAGAAAGCATGGTGGTCAAATTAATGCCGATCGTATTATATTTGCTCCTTTTCTTGGCCTTACAGCTGTAGGAGATATTTTTAGCTTTTGAACGGATCAATGAACCGCAGGCAACTCACACGCGGCCGCAATGAATTACAGACTGAACTGTCTATTCAATGATAAGCCCCGGGTCTCATTCATCACCAAACAGATTGGCAAATCCGAGTGAGAAACCACCAGAGCATGCCTGTATAGCTTACCGTGGGATCACAGTTTCCTGCAGCTGTGTATTATGCCTGTCCACCTGGGGTCCTGTCATTATTCATCCCTCACCTAGGATTGAGTCATAGATTATATAGTAAGTGAAAGAGTGCTACGCGTGTACATAATAATGGCCTCTCCTCGGAATCAGGCAGTAAAAAATAGTTGCTTTCTAATATAAAAACCTCCAGATATCGTAGAATGGTGACCCAGCTTTCAGTCATGAACGAGGGGGTAGTGCACCAGAAAGTCAAGTCACCCAAGTCTTAGATTGCAGGAGTCACCTACCCTCCTTTTGTAATGCATAATCTCCATTTTGCAGAGAGGACCGACGGGGCCTCAAGGTCCTCCTGGTGCTGTCATTACTATGGAAGAGATGGTAAAAGCTTTTAAGAAAATGGTGAAAAAAGCCGCAGAACATAGAGCTTGGAAAATCCTACGAGCCAAGGTACGAAAATCCAGTAAACGGTAAAAAAACGATTTCTTGATCGCTTCTCACTGGCATTTGGTCATTTTATTTAGTGAGCTTTTTAAGCCCGAGGTTTTTTCTGGAGCAATAGGAGCTAGGGATTATGTGAGGGGCTGTTTCTCACATGGCAAGATCATGGAATAAACCACTAAGGTATCCCGTTTGTACAGTGGAATGTCAACAAGCTAGCAGCCGATGATGCTGTATTGAATTGAAGAAGAGAGGAATCTAATGGGACCACTGTTAACTCATTGCAGTGTCCGGGGTGCGACCAGGAACTGACAGAGGATGATATAGCACAGTTTTATCCTGGAGTGAATGATAAAATTCGTACTGTAAATCGCGCTCCAACCGCCTACTCTACACAGCTTCTTCAAGATGTCACAATAGAGCCAGATAACTCTCTACTCATTAGTAACTTCCAACTGGTAAGTGAGGCTAACGTATTACAGTCTATTCCATATGAAATCCCCAGGTTCATTCAGGCAACTACAGGTGAATGCGTGTCATGCACTGACCAGAACATTTTTCTTGACCTTGAGTCAAAAGCCGAGAACATTATGAATGACTTCCATGTGTTACCTTTACTTCAATAATCATTGTTCCCACTGTTCCTGTCTGTTCTGTTTCTGGGATAGCGCATGGTGTGCCTGATAGTAAATTTAACGTTGTGATTCGAATATGACAAAGGTGAATGACAAAACTGCCCAAACTGTAAAATGAACCAGGGACCACTGGTGTTTAGCTTAACCATTATGCCATTGATCCACCTTCTATGTCTTGTGTCGGTTTCTTGTAGTCCGCTGCTCCACATGCACCTATCCGAGGAGTTCCAGCAGATTTTGGTATGAACGGTCATTTTACAGCATCCATTGCTGGCATATATCAGTTCACAGCAACCTTGAATTTTCACTCCGGTCACAAGGTCAGAGATAGAGGAACCAAAAACTATGTGAGAGCTATTATCTGTCTAAATGGAGAGTGCTATAAAAAGACCAGGTATGCTGTTTATGAGTTTGTGTTTATGAGTTTGTGTTTATGAGTTTGTGTTTATAAGTTTGTCATGTGCGAGTGAAAACTTTTGTGACTAAATCCAAGTGGTCATGCATAACCAAGTCCATCTTCCCTAATCCAGGGATTATTTTATACTCAAAAGATTTGTGACCAGACTCGCTTTTCATAGTGTCACTCTTCCAACGACTCCAATTTATGTTTCAGTTTGGTCGGTGTGCCATACATTCACAGTATGGATTCACGGCAAAGGTACTTCACTATACAGATTACCTCCACAATGAAGCTAGAGGTACGCTTTATTTTATAATTACGTCTATGGTAATCTCACATTGACACAATGTCTTACTATTCCTAGCAAACTAAAGCAAAAATCAAGCAAGTCAATAAGTAGATTTTGTTTGTACCTTTTGATGTGTTTGGCATTGGCATTGGGAGTTGTTTTTCCCTGTTAATGGTATACAATTGTGAACGCCTTGCCGATCATTATAGTGGTTATGAAGGATCACTTTATATGGAAAAGTAAAAGGCCATCACAGTGGCTTTGCTAAGGTGGACTAGAAATGGCGTAGGGAAACATCAGCCTGTATAGATGACAAATACGTTCTTTTATGCATAACTTGTAGTCATAATACATAATGAGACATCATTACACGAAACTATCTTTTTTGTAGAAAAATGATTATATTAGTATACATGTTGAAAATTCCTGCCGACGCCAGATTGTGCTCCAAAAATCATCACTAGCATCTGGAGTTTTACTGAGCATCTGAGAGGATTCAATCGTCATACAGCTAGAGCACATTCCAAAGTCTTTGAACAAGCGTGATAGAACATAGATCGGCTTCAAAGTGATTTCCTTCGTGTGTGGGCAGATGAATGACAGATCTACACTGTGATGACACTGTCCAGAAACTATGTATAAATTTTATATAACAGTTTAATTTATGAATCTCGTGTATTGGACTGTTTATAACGTCTTGACAATCTCTGACACTGCAACACTTAAGAAATATTCAGTGCAGACCTGTTATTATTTTAGAGCCAGACATACTCTTATAGTTTGTCTTCTGGTTTTGTGCTGGCCACAACATGAATATCTGACGTTCTTTGTTCATACGTACGTAACGAAATGAGTTGCCAAATGCCAAGTCCTATTTTATAGAGCAAACCTACACAAAAGATGTACTACTCATTCTAGTTTTTCGTGCAAATCGTTTGCATATTTTGGTATTATTGCATCATGCAGTTGTAAAATATATCTTTTAATATAAACATCACATAAGTCTTAGTCCAATTTCCAGACGATACGGTAATAACAAGTTTACTTCTATCGATTCAGTGTCACTGTGAGCCACGCCGCATGAACTATTGTTCTGAGGCGGTTGGAGCTTGGTGGAGCTCACCCCAAACAGGAGTCTAAATATTGAGCCAAATGCCCTAGCAAATGAGTGATCCCTCTAGCCCTAGGTGCTCTAGCCACAGGACTATCCTGCTGTCCCATATTACTGTAGTCATTGAGCTATCCCACTTTGCTGTAGTGCCCTTGCCACTGAGTTTTCTGACTTTCCCACAGTGCTACCCACTAGTTTTTCGCTATCCTATAACGCTCCAGTCATTATTCATCACAAAGTCAGAACCTCTCAACATCAAAAGAGACAGCTGGTGAGTGAGATGCCAGCTAGGCTGCCCCTACTGACAGCTCGAACTTATTCAGCCCCTCTGACCCCGAAGTGAACTCAGTCAGCTGGAGCCAAGCGCTAGTCACCATATTGAAATGTTGCTCAATTCTAACCCACACGAACTTATTCTGAGGGGTCGAGTGAGCCTGCAGACAGAAAGTTCATACACAGAATTCATGAAGTTACAGTAGGCAGTGAGTGGGCAACCTTTCTGGCAGATATGTAATTGACCTGTTGTTTACTCAATACTCATAAGGCGATTGCGCTGGATCAGGCTTGGGATTGTCACCAGGATGGACCAGTGACACAATCATGGTTTCACGGGATTGAACTCTATAGAATAGAGATGCAAACCGGTAACGGTTACATTTCCGCGCGATATACCTCATAGAAATATGTGCGTCAGGTGAACAAAGGGGTTACCCAGACGGCGCCTAAATGGTTGCAGCTCCCATAACTGTTATCTTGGTTTATTCGCCGTGGACTTCCGTGAGACCTACCTGACCTACCGACCTGTGTGAAAATGAGATGTGACCTCGTTTTGATCGTTGTAGCCACTGGATTCTCATCATTTTTCAAAGGGTTTCACGAATCGTTATCTTGGAATTTGCGTCTTAACCGTTCTATGCGTAGTGGTCACATTCAAGCAACGGTTAAAGCAAACAGTTTCGGCATCTTAATCACGCTAATGGTGGCACTGCATAGATTGGTGCAAAATCGGCATTATCTATTGCTACAGAATTGCATCCATGGGACTACACAGTCGATCAAAAGTGCAAAATAAACAGTTTTGTCGACCACTTTCATAGCATTGGAACGCTGTCAGGCTGTGACATACGCATGAAAAAGAATTTAAAAGTCACTAATCTTGTTTTATTGGCATATTCCAGTGATCTGTGGTTGTCCAAATGATACAAATCAAAATTAACAGACATGCAGCATCACACCGCGGAGCTATCGGCTAGCAGCTGGTCATGTGGCACAAGATCTTGTTTGGATTTAAAATAATCAGCGAACCACTGTATATGTTCAGTTTTTTCTTGCACTGTCAGGTACGGATTCTGGCTCAGACCAAGGATTACTAGCTCCATAAATTCCCTTACAGGGCCTGTCGCTGGGAATGGAGCCAAATGCTTATCCAGAAAAATATGCTCATAGAATGGCACGGTCTTCTCTTCCTCCATACCTACAACCAATATTAGACCATGAAAAATTATGTGGTAGCAACCAGAAGACTAGGGACAATGTGATGGCATAATGAGATCATAGTTTTTTTTCTGGCTTGCGTCCTTACAGGCTTTAAAAGTAGTGCAGAACATGGCTCACATTTCACGGCACGAGTTGTCCGGAGATATTTTGCTTGTACCTGTGTATCACATAGATAAGTTACCTCTATGGGTGGACTTCCTCTAGTTAACATCATGACTCAAACTTGACAAGGGTGAAAGAAGGAAAAAGCACCCAGACAGGGAATTGAAACAGGGACCTCTGGTCCGGAGCCTTGTATGCTTTCAAACAATCCCTCTATTCACCAGTAGTACGCGAGATAGTATACAGATAATCTAATATCATCTCCTACTAGTGTATTCTGCCATTTCTAAGATTCGTACACAGGCAGACATAACCGCCATTTCTAAGATTCATACACAGACATACTTTCTTGCTGAATTAGTACACATGGGCGGCAGCTTAAATCTAAAATAGCCTAATGCATTCCTTGAGTCGCCAGATAGACCGTTAGTAATTCAATCTTTGGGTAGATCAAATGAATTTCAAAAAGTTCATATATAACGATTACAAAAGAATATTCCAGGAAATCATTGTACTTGAACTCTTTGGAATCGGGATTCAATTCCGAAAACTCTGCGTAAAGGGAGGTCTTTTTCATTGTAATCAGGGTGTATAACCATCATATGTAAATCGAGATATAGCTTTTGGCATTGCCAGTATGCATAAACGTGTTCAGAAGGGTCATACCCAGTGATGCATTTACAACCGCTATTTGCATACATTTCCTGGTCAAACTTGGGTTCTTTACTCAACATGCTGAATCAGTCAACGGGCGGACAATGGATTTGGAGAAAAACATTTCGGCCTTGCTTCCGGCTTACGTGAGGATATGCTAAGTCCACTCAGTGCAAAATAAGCATGGTATCACGCAAAATTTTAATAAACATGCTATTCTTGTTGGACACGATCACATCACAGAAGCAAAGGACAGCCTCAAACAAACTCCTATCTCGGGAGGAGGATTCTCTCAATAATTTTCATTCAACTATGATCTGAGTAAATGAGAATGGATCCTGGACAATATTGCGCAGAGCTGTTGCTAACTGGAGCAGGCCTTAGCAGTTGAAAATGTTTACCCAACACTGTGTGGAGTGAAGCAGTGGGTTAGTGGGTAACTGAACTGTGGACTTAGCACCAACAGTTTCAGGTTCAATTTTGTTTTTCACTGTCGCCAGATAAAAGAGGCTCTCCAATATAGTAGCATTCCCTATGGGAGCACACGATGGACCATGGTGGAACCAAGCCATTGGCTTGGCGATGGCATCCATATAGAAGAACCAATTGGTTGAAAATCTGATGGGTATCCCTTCCTCATATTTCCAGATAACGCAGAGTCAGGAAGGGTGATACATTGAGTAGGTAGCTGTAAATTTTGCACTGCACTGAACCCATTCAGTTGGAGAATGATACGCCCATGCACTGTTAGCCAAATAATATCAGGAATAAATATTTCGTACTGATGATCGGTAAGACTAGATGGATCGTGACAGGTAAATGATGGACCAACGCCTGTTAATATCAGTGGTGATATAATCAGCTAGGAGCCAGCGTAACTCGAATAAAAGCTTGGTGCAACCGAATTAAGGCGCTAAATCATTTCCCTTTTGCTGTGCGGTATATATGATAGGATCAGGTTCAATTACATGGATAGCATTACTAAGCCAATGGTGTGATTCCAGGATTGACTATGGTATGCCCAATTGAGAATGTTACTCTAGGAGTTGGCCTCCTTTTTTAATTATAACAGGTGAGGGTGTTTTGACAATGCAGTGTCCAAATTGTAAATCGAACCAAGGACCGCAGAGTCGAAAGGTGCTCTTTACCCCATCGGGCGTCCGATCGACCTCGAACCGGACGCTCGAGACGGACACTCGACCCCACAGAATTGGAGTGAAAAGGCCTCATCCGATCGGCCTCGGATGCTCTCTGGGACCCCGAGCATCTGTCTCCCAGAGACATAATGAGTCTGACTCATCAACCACGCAATTTCGACTTGTTTCCGGTCTCGTACCAGAATCATTGATAAGGGAAATGTATTTGATTTTGTAACAATATTCACTCGATTAACAACACGGGGTTGTATTGAAAAGAGAGGCAACCTGTAGTAAAAGAATAGAATAGCGGATTAACTTTCTTTTGAAACTATGAGCAAAAAATGATTGCCGTTTCCGAAAACACAGGTTCGGCACCATTGATTGACTCCAGTGTAATCCGGGATCGCGTGTCTGACGGATCCATTTGGCGTGAAAAGGGGTCCCTGGATCCAAGGTTCGACACTAAACTGCGTAAACCGCGTCCGGACCGAGGCGGATCGGACACCAGATGGAGTGAAAAGGTACCTCAAGCACAACGCGCTATCCACTAAGCCACCGCTGCACCTGTAAAAACCATGGTGCTTGACATACATATTATGTATGTAAAGCACAATGATTTTCAGGTTCTCCAGACACTTGAGTAGAAAGAGCTGTATACTCTATGGTCGATAACAGTCATTGACTAAGTTTAAATCTAAAGGCACCAAATTTGGCAGAAAAAACTACCCACCTTGCTCGTTATCGATTGGGTATTGCCATAGCTTGCCCTCCTCAGTCCAACGAGCCATCTCTTCAAAACCATCATCAGGATAGCCTTGTTTCAGTTTCATGGCTTCTTTCCAAAGATCTGACACCGGAACGCATTCTGCAAAAGCATTGAAGAAACTATAAACAGTAAGCATTGTTGGAAGTCATCTTCGGTGTATTATTTATAATCATGGTTGGACAACTCCACCTTCCTCCATTGTATTACTTTTGCGCATGGTTGCACAACTCAGACCTAAACACACACCCTAAAAAACTGAGGGGTACATTTGCTCCGGTCAGCACAACTAACCCAGAACCAGGTCAAGAAGTTTATTTTGCTGCTGTTAGAAAACAAATACAGTCTCCATGCATTACATCTTGCAGCATACCACAACAAAGTTGCCAAAAGACCTCCTTGTGTAAAAGTCCTATGCCGATCAAGTATATGGGTGATGTTCATATTTTCTTTAGGTGTTTGTAAATAAGCCGGTTGTGATGGGGATTGTACGAAACATTTGACCATAAAAAGTATTTAGATTCAAACTATCAGGATAACTTTTCTTGGTGACAGTGAAAAAAAATTTCAATCCAAAGTCTTCACTTAAAACCATTAGTGTACAGGTCTGTGTTTTGGGACCAATCAATATTATCACCTCGTGCCAGCCTCAGTTCTGACTTTCCACACCCAGTTCTGAGAACGGATTCATTGCTATTTGGAGTTTGGCACCCATGACAAAAACTAATACAAAGAAGACGACTCCAAATACACAACAAAAATTTTTCTATAACCTTAAAGGGCAGGCATTAAAGACAGAGATGAGACACTGCATTCTGAAACCCTATTTCTCTATTTTTGTTACTCATTTTCTCTATTCAGACTTGTGTAACTATAAGTCTAGTATGCATCTGCAAGAGATTTTTCCAAACATCAGCGCGTAAGCCGAGAAACCAATGCAAGCACCAACAGCTCGGTGCTAATTTCCTATCTCGGGGCTGATTATGCTGTGTCGACGGTCTGAAAAGTGCGTCGCCTGGCTATTTCTGAACTTCCATTTGAGCTGGGTATTGGGGCCATTTGTTCATGGTATATAGGCTTCAAATCTGAAAACAGGTGAAGACACTTTTGGCCATAGCTTAACCTCTTTTAAGCAACGTGGAGTGACTGATGATGAAATTGTGCTTACAAAACATGTCTATGAGCACAGTTGCGCAACAATGTTCGTTGAAAAAGTGCACGGTCGCTGGCGGGTAAGTTTCATAAAATATGTTAGTGCTCATCCATTGTTCGGCGACCAATGAAAGACGTCTGAAAAACGCCATATATGTTGCCAACTTTTGATCAAAACTCATTTTTATGATTTCTGTGATTAGAATCACTCTGAAGTTTCACAGCGAGCCTATGTTAACATGGTAGTTGTTTGACACTGATATTTGAAAGATCCCTTGAATATTAGATGCCTTTTCGATTGTCATTTAGCATGCTCCATGTGCGCCATTTTGGCTTTTGGCTGACAAAGGAATCACCGTCAATTTTCGATGTGGTGATTACTCGATGAACAATCCTGCATAAATTGACCATATTGTTCTGCCCCGATAAAAACTCACACTATCCTTTACTCTTTTTTTTGCGACAGAGCATATTGCCCTCAGGGACCAGCCCACACCGACTTCACAATGGTATTCACTGCTACCACGCTCACCTGTCTCATTTTCAGAACTCCACTTGTCAGGGTTAAATATATTCAGAGCCTCCACTTTGGCAAAACCAGAGAATGTTCCTTCAACTACAAATATCAGGGGAATCGAATAAAGAGTTTCAATCGGCCCAATCGATCAGACCAAAGTACCATACAAAAGTTGCGATGCTATTGCCAAAGTCTTGGAGTTAAACATTCAACAATCCCTTGATTACAGACCCTTAAATAGAACTAAATGTTAATTTAGCAAACTTGCTCACAATCTTAAATCACAATGCTTTATACTGAGTTGGTGCGGAATACCCTAATGGAGTCAAGCATAGCCAACTTCTTCTATGTCAACTCTGCCTCGCTTCACCATCAACTACACCATCGCATCCTAAGACAGGCGAATACCAACCAATATGGTATCCGAACATGGAATCGGGTGGAGCGATCTCAAGGCGAAAATTCCCCCGCTGCTCATACTACACCAGGTAAGACGTGTTAAAGGTTGGATGCCGAGGCAAATTTTTTGTTACTTCAGAATCAATGCGTCTCAAAACCTACCTGAGTCGAATAAAAGTTCATACTGAGCAGGGGATGTAGTAAAAAAATGCGGTTAAATCTTGGAATTCTCGAATGAACTTTCATTCAGTTGAAATTTTCCCGCGTGACGTAAATTGTCGCAAAAGACATCACAGCGGGTCCACGTTATTACATATGCGCGCCTGCGTCCAACTTCTACAACTTTGTCACACTTTTGACTACTGGGATCAAAGTATGAGCACGAAATGGGCCCAAAAACGAAAACAAATACCTATGAATTCACCGAGTTTAGCTTATTCCTAGCTCTTAGTCTATCTCGCAATCAAAGTGAGTGATACTAACTCGGTGACCGAATGAATTTACTCACCTTTTTCGAAAACGGTCTTTCAGTCTTAGTTTGTGTTCGTTACTTATAGCAAAACAAGTGCTCTTATTGCGCAAACAGGCCAGCAGTCTGTTTGCAACCTAGTCCTATTCCAAGTGGCTGTCTGACGCTGTAATATGTACGGTTTCTACCAGTTGAAGCCATGGCGCCAACTCTACCCTTCAGCATGATCGGTGTAGCAGGTCACGTGCATTCCCTGGGATTCCCGGGCAATATCGGCCAAACGTGGCTCTCTTTACACATGTTTTGACAAACCTGGAGCTAGTGATTCCACTCTAGATCAGCGCTAGTGTACAACCTTAGGAATGTGTCAATGGTTATGAGGTGTCCCAAATATTGGGACACTCTCTGTAAAGCCAGGTAGAAAACGATCAACTTTGAGTGCCTGGCCATTGACTAGTCATCCAACTTGCGATATTATATGTCATATAAATGGCCGATTAGGCTCCGCCCTTTTAAAAACGTTTTTTTCAGAGGGTGCCATCTTTAGCACAGATTTAAGGGCACTTCTGCTGTGTCTATCGCACTGTAACTTGACTCAGGTAGGTTTCGAGACATGCTGATTCTGATCAGCCAAAAAAAATTTGCCTCGTCATCCAACCTTTCAGGTCGACAAAAACACATGTATGAAAACTCGGAGGACGGCACTGGGTAATACGTGTCCGCCCCACAACAGGGAGAAATCCTAGGTTACTGACAGATCCTATTTGATCAATCGGGTATTTTTGGTCAACTGAAGAGTAATTATATAGTTATATACTAATACTAACGTGGTTCTCGTGTTGATCCCTGGGTTTTTCTCGGTCTTTTGCCTGCAGCATAGAATAAAATAGCCCATCACAATCAGTAAATATGGCCATAGGTACGTGGATATGCCATCTAGCAGAGTGCATAATGCATTGATCCACGTGCCCCAACAGCTCATTGGTCTACTAACTCCCAAAATAGGTCAGATATACATAAAAAATGAGTAGCCGAACCTACGTGATAGAAAAATTATCAATTAATATTTCAGTTAAATTTATCTGCAGTAACCCAATCAGAAGCCGAGCAAGAGCAGAATCCAATTGTCAGAGGAGGGACGATGAGCGGATAATTTGTTGTAGGGCTACTTACCTTTTGAAGGAGTTGGGTTGGGTGGTCGGAGCCCTTGCAAGATACTGGGCCTTCTCTCTTGTTCACCTAGACAGACATAATAGATGGTTCATACGTGAGCTGTGGGATTGGGACTGTCCCGAGAAGCATTTGGATTTTCTCTATCACCTCTTTGCAGTTATAAAGTGAGGTTGCCGGTTCAGATACTTCATAGTTTAGCATGGAGTGCCATGAGCAGGTCAGTATCAATGCTTTATGTAAGGAAGTGGCTTGTTCATTTTTATGCTATGATCAGTATCAACGCTCCATTCCCAACAGGAGCGAGTTTGAACACTGGTTCTTGTGATTGTGACCCCAAAGCTCTAGCCACTGAGTTATCCCAGCATTACCTTTGACTCCAATTCTCACCAGTGTGAAAAGCCCACGTACATACCTTGTATTCTATGAAGTTCGTGTATCAGTTTATCATCTTGTTCGGTCATCTTTTCCTTAAGCGTTTCTTTTTTATGCTGGTTAGTCGTTGTTTTCTCCTTGCCAGCTAGTTGAGATATTATGCGTACTTTTTCTCTCATGCGTGGCTGCAAGGTTAACAGCAAGTGGTCAGTCTTGACCCAGCATCTTTATGTTATGACGTGAATTTTCAGTGAACCAAACAGTGGATGAATTTAAGGGTCACACTACTCCAAACTTGGCAAAATACTCTTGAGTCAAATTTAGGGCGTACTCAATGCACGGGTTTTACCCACTGAGAAAGGTTTCTGAGGTTTGTTCTGGGCGAAGGAAGCTGGAAATTACAGGAACAACTCATACTCATAACATGAGCTCAAAATAATGAAGACCTAAACACAAAATTTAATGATCTTAAGCTGAGCGCTCCAGCCACTGAGCTATCTCCATAACCAGAAAAAGAGTTAACATACAGACGATCCTACATTGTGCTTGTGACTAAAATGCTCAAACAAGAACAAGAAGAGCAGAAGTGGTATTGAGATAAGATACCGACCGAAGCTTTATCATGCTTCGTGACTGTTTCTTTCTCCGTTGAGCTTTTAACCGGTTTTGCTTTCACATCCGCTGCTGCTTTTTCTCGCAGTTCCTTGTCACGTTTTCTAAATAGAGAGTAAAGTTTTCATATGATTATTTTATACACGGTTGTTCACCGACTTATCCCCTCATCAACATTTGATGACAATCTCGTCAAGGCACGAATATATTCGAGTACACCCCTTGAATACATGTTGTGGGTCAGAGATGCCAGACGTTAGTGTGGTTAACAAACGGGTTCGTTGTACGATTCCAGAGTGATTGAATAAAACAAAAGTCACAAAAGAAGTGAAAATGTTGGATGAAATCAGTTTAAATCTGCAGTTGACGCAAATGGAGCCAGCCGTTTTTTATTAGTCGCATATTCATTGAGGGAGTTTGTCGACTAACCAACTAAGCATAAACCAAGTAATGTGCCCACTACTGGTTTTCATGCCTTAGTATATGCCTGATACTCGTCAATCAATCGCTCTTCAGATATGGCTTGAACAGAAAAAATAGAAGAATCAAGAGTTAGCCTAGTAGTAAGCAGTGAAACACCAATTTAAGAGATCGAAAATCACTGTCTTCCTAAACTTAAGACAAGAAAACCCCGAGCAAAAGCTTGTTAAACACACACAATTTTGAAGGAGAGTTGTAATCCACTCACAAAGTATCTATAATAGTGCTTGGCCGCTTGCTCGTTGTCGGTTCTTTCATTTTGTTTAGTTGCTGTTTTAGGTCAGCCATTATACTCTGGCGAGCGACACCATCTTCTGTTAGAGTCTGGGCAACTTTCTCAGCGGCGACTTCAACAGTGGTCTCCTTTGTCTCCTTAGTCTTCTTTCTATAAATAAAAATCAACCCATGCATCATGGACAATTTTGAAAACGACTCCGTGCCTTAGCAATGTTATCTAGGTGAAATAAAATAAACCTAACCGAATATCACTTGCAATAAACCCATTCTGTTCAGCTAAGGACCTCAACAATCAGAAGATTCCAATAAAAATATTGATTCTTTTGATG
>Ga0224501_10001212_pt1 | contig 19950 bp, 18 predicted proteins | sample SF_Oct11_sed_USG_4_FD_169105 | JGI IMG/M metagenome (GOLD analysis project Ga0224501, IMG submission 169105) | Sediment microbial communities from San Francisco Bay, California, United States - SF_Oct11_sed_USGS_8_1 | ecosystem: Environmental > Aquatic > Marine > Sediment | place: USA...
GTTCTTAAAACTAGAATTCTCTTTGGCCAAAAGCAAAAATAACAAAATAAATGTACACGTTAAATTGAATGCGATGATGAGCGGATTAGGTGAGCGCATTAGTTATGCGGCTATCGAGGCGAGTATAGTTGGTTGTTTTGCGAACGACTTCCCGGCCATCCATACTCGACTGAATATGGCACTACGGTCTGCGCTCTGTTGAGCTGGGCTAACTGGGCCCGCAGTGAACTAATGACTGCCGACATAGACTGATTCTCACTCAGACATTCTACAACAAAGAAAGCGCGAGGCTGGCTCATATCTTCTTTCAAATGGAAACCAGACAGGGTCAAGACCTTTCGCATGAGAGACCGACTTCGAATCCAGATCCCTTCACCGTAGTCGTTTCGAAGTCACGCTCTTCTGCGAAAGATGACGAATGAGTAGTCCTTTAGATGGATAGCCCCTGTTCTCTTTTGTGGAACAATTGAATGGACTCCGCAGGGGTATCTTTTATTGCTTTACTTAGCACAATCTCCATGAAATCACCACGGCTAAATCTGACAATAACAAACCGTTTGCTCTTCACCAGAACTACAGCGGTCCAGTACCGACTGCTAATCTCACGATCTCTCAGCCCAGCGGTCCAGTACCGACTGCTAATCTCACGATCTCTCAGCCCAGCGGTCCAGGACCGACTGCTAATCTCACGATCTCTCAGCCCGTGGATTTTATATCCAGATTGACGATCAATCATTACTAGGCTTGGGTAACTTCGTTCCTGGGCAGCTTACTCTGTGAATCGTATTCTACTTACTCTGTAGCTTGATAGCATAATCCATCTTCTCTCTTCGTTCAGTCGATAACTGCGTTCTAAGTGAACCTATCTCCTCTGAAAATGAAATCCATGAGCGCGTTATGCCTCACAAACACGAGGATTCCTACAGCTCTATCAACATACGCATCTCTAAATGGGTTCACGACCTGGTCCTGTTCGGCTTCCACTGTGAGTATCATGAGCTCATAGATCCTACTACTCGACTAGAAGCCTCGAGCTTCACTGATCCGCTAAACAGGATGGCCAAACACCAATGTAATCAAAGGTTGTCGGGGAAGTGGCTGTCGGGGAAGTGGCTGCTCGTTTCTGGTAACGATGTAACTGAGTTGGGGCGCTACTCTTCCTCACCGCCTTTCACCTTTTAACAGAGAAGTTTTTGAAAAAATCCCGTGCCAAGCTGTGTTTTGAACCCGAAACCTTTAACACCAGTGAAAAGCGCTCTTACCACTCGGCCACAATGTAAATTGATAAAAGCTCCGTAACCAATATGTTAATATAAATATAAATAATGGTATAGAGCGCTTAGCCCATACAATTATCCTCCCAGAACTGGCAGCAGGTATTCCATCACCTACCATCTCGCATGACAATGGCTTTCTCTATAGAGTCAGCTTGTCGTCGCTGTATAGCAAGAACCTGTCTCACCATCTCCGTCGAGTAGCCTGTTGGTTCTGGCACTAATTCTGATGAGACGGTGGGAGGCGACTCTCGATTCTGGGCTATGAATTAAACGCGGGTTGCGAATAAGCTAAACAAGTTTTTGTGACATTTCAAATTTAATCATACAGTGCAACACATTGATATGTAGATCGGCGATATCAAGGTCACGGTCTCTATACCAAAGAGCAGACAACTCCAAATAAATTTCCATTTGTTTTATTGAGTTGTCTATCCTTATTGTGAACTTTACAGCGAGTTCAGCCAAACCGTCCCGTTTTGATGACGTAGTGACCCCCAGCGAGTGTCAACGGGTCAGCGCTGTACTACAGACTGATTGCCGATCCATACATTCAGTGGTGCGACAGCACAAGATTAACACATAATCCATCCGTCCATTTGGCATTACATTCCATCAACTCAAGAAAGCATACGTAACGCGCAATGGGTGGGCTAAGAATAGTGCTTTATTTGGTAGAGAGGCCATGTATTTTTTGACAAGAGTAGTGACACAGGGGGAATTTGTCAGTGGAATTGAATGTTTGACGAACACACAATTCGGAATGTTGTAAAGATTGCATTCCAGGGCCCTATATTTCCCAATGAATACGTTTTTATATGATTGTCGTGGATTGAATCATCGGTGTACATTGTTTGGGTTCTTTTAAAATATTTATGTAGAATATTATTATAATTGTGATGGAACCTGGAAGATACCAGGCACGTGGACCCGATATATCCCTAAGGTTAGGAGCACTTACACGTTAGTCGGCCTGCTTTATAGGCCACCTGCTGCTGATAAGAACTTTGCTGCTGCCGTGCGGCAACCTGCACATAGCTTGTCTACAAACGGAAATGATTTCATGGTCATAGTGGATAGAAATTAAACATTTGGAGATTTGGAGAGGAGATGCTTCAGTTTGGTGATTGGGACAATGTTTGGCAGTATACATGTAAACAGTATACATGTAAACAATATACATGTAGACAGTATACATGTTAACAATATACATGTAAACAGTATATATGTAAACAGTATACATGTAAACAGTATACATGTAAACAATATACATGTAAACAATATACATGCAGTGACAAGCGCTGGTTCTAGATATAATGTATTTACATGCATATATGAACAATCGGGCTGAGTTTATTGGATCTAGGCTGAATCTACATGCTCAATTTAGATGGTTGCATTGACAAATATCCGGGTTGTGTGATACAGTTTGTGTGGAAAGGCAAAGACATTTCGAAGCGCCCTTAAAAATCGCCCTAAAGCGGATAAAATCAGAAGCGAGTGAGAAGTGACGAGCACAACGCTGGAAAAAACCGACAAATTAAAAGGACACCATCTTTAAACTTTGACCATGCCACTGTTTTGGTATAGAAAACACACCATACAAGATAGACACTGCCAGAGTAGAGAGGAAAATCAGAAATCTGTTAAAAGTGACAGAATGAAAAGGAGAGGGGATGAAGAAATAATGCCGACCCGGCACCCAGAAACAAACATTTTTCAGCTCGAACAATCACTCCGCCATTTACGTTCCCTGAATGAACCAGTTTCATTAAAATCATTTGAAAGGTTGGATGACATCACAGCTCCAAAAAGCAAGCCTCGAGCTTAGGAAATCCGCAAGAGACAGTGGCCAAATTTATGCTGTCATGGAACAGAAAAAAGATTGTGATACACGCGCGTGCATGCCAGAGTGGAAGCAAATTGGTCGTCAGCGAGTCAGCAAAGCATAAACGCCCTAAAAGAAGCGAACAAGGACAGCAACAGCAGAACTAAGAGAAGCCCATACTAGTTTAGAATAATCTAGAATAATCTAGAATAATCTAGAATAGTCTAGAATAGTCTAGAATATACAATAGGTGCATTCGCGCGATCGGTTTTTTGCGACTGAAATGGATTTCGGTTGCAAAATCTGCTGAACTGTTCAGTAGTGCAACCGAAAAGTTCTATTTGAAAAAGCATCTCACCTTCGGTCGCGGTCTGCGACCGAAATCGAGCCAACAGAATTTCGCGACTGAAAGTAGGCGTTAGCCCGGTAGTTTACTCAAATGTCAAGGTTACCGCAAAGAGACTAGATTACTACATTGAGATAACTAACCGATGAGTTAAAGTTGAGAGAGGACAACTCCGATGCAATCAAAATATTCTCAGGTTTTCTAACTGCGACCATGTTGTTCGCGTGGTCGTGACTGAAATTTTTCGATTGCGACTGACAGAAATCACGCGAATAGACCCAATAAACGGTTGCATAGGTGAAAGTCTAGCAACAGAAGCTGCTGTGAGGCGAATCAAGCGTGGTTGTTACAGAACATTTTACCTTCGAGCTAGTAACCTTTGCAGTCAAAGATTCAGCAGAATCTTTCAACTTGGTTAAATCTATAGGTTGAAGCTTGTCCTGGGCAATGACAGAACGAAGGTTATTATGGAGTCCATAATAAGCCTGCCGGAATCGGTGCCAAGCCTCGGCATCGATAAACTCGCGACATTCAACGCGGCGACTTCTCAATTCAAAGAATGATTCAAAGTAACGAGTTCCTCGATTGGCCCGATATCAAACGATTTCCTTGAATTGAGTGGTCGTCGTGTTTTAGCTGTTCCATATGAGAATGCTGATATTTAAACTGTCATGTGAAGAAGGTTGGCAAGTGGCAGAAAAAAACCAGCCTTAACATGTCTGGCCTTGTTTAGGTTTGTTATGGGCTTGCGTATAAAATATGGAACAACGTGTTAGAGTAGAATTCGTTAGCCCGGGAGGTCGGGGTGGTGTTTGGTTTTACCTGGTGCTGGACAGGTGGTCTCTGCGGGGGTGGCATCATCTGATGACTGACCGTTTGCTGAGCTGTAATTATATCGCTCTAGGTTATAACACGAGATGGTAGAGGCCCGAACGCATCGGCCTCTATGTAGGGCGAGGGAAAACCCGAGAAAGCACTTCTTATAACTTATCTTACGTTCAATTTTGAGTTCTACTCGGTGTTATGGGGGAGTGAAGATCATTAGGTTACTGAATTTTAGTAATTAGATCCAATTTTATTTCTATTTGTGCCATTTGGGCCGTCGTTATTCGGGTGACTAATATTCACTTTTGGACAAGTAACACACCCCGGACAAGTACCACGCCCTGGACAAGTACCACGCCCTGGACTAGTACCACACCCCGAACAAGTACCACGTCCCGGACAAGTACCACGCCCCGGATAAGTACCACGCCCCGGATAAGTACCACGTCCCGGACAAGTACCACCCTGTGGACAAGTACCACCCCCTGGACAAGTACCACACCCCGGACAAGTACCACACCCCGGACAAGTACCACGCCCCGGATAAGTACCACGCCCCGGATAAGTACCACGCCCCGGATAATGTTGACTATTTTATCAGTTTCAGAACAGAAGGGGAGCCTAATTAAGTTCGACAGCAAAAATCCGAGACGTACGAAATGACTTTGACTCCGACTATAAAAGTAGCTTTACCCGGCAGCATATTTTGTTGGTAAGGCAGCGATGGAGTGGCTGAAGGTGAAGCTTGCCAGGCAGTTGTAGGTGGAGCGGCATTGTGCCATTGCCATTGTCGCTGTGTTGCGGTTTGTTGCGCAGCGGTTTGCCGCATCGCCACTTGCTCAGTTTGTTGCGCGGCGGTTTGCCGCATCGCCACTTGCTCAGTTTGTTGCGCGGCGGTTTGCCGCATCGCCACTTGCTCAGTCTGTTGCGCGGCGGTTTGCCGCATCGCCACTTGCTCAGTCTGTTGCGCGGCGGTGTGCTGCGAGGCAGTTTGCTGCGGCATGGTTTGCTGGGACGAATCTACTGCAGTGGCGGGGGTACCGGACAGATGGTCAGTGGATTGACGCCTCATTACAACCAGCTCCTGTGACGTCTACAATCAGGGATAACTCGGAGCGTGATTCCCCGTCCATACGGTATACACCAGATGCATGTATACAGACATCAGCAATCTACCGAATCTGACAAAATCACAAGCAAACGCAGCTCCCTTTAACTCAAAGCGGGTGACAAAAGTAGACAACTCCAAATTTCATTGAGTCTGGTTTAGTTAACTATTGCTGATGGCATTGGTTAATAAGAAACACAACGCATATTGTGATTGAGGCGACTCGGAAACATTATTTCTGACATGATAGCTAATCCAATTCGGGGGGGGGCACGAAGAGGACAGTGAGATACGTTCATTCTCAGCTATCATGGCTTATCTTCATACCTAGTAACCTAGCAACCTACCGGCCTAATCTTAACGAAGCGCCGTGATAACTGCAACAATACAACCCATGGTTTCTATCGAGAAAACTAGCAGATATGAATAATGGATCGGACCAAGGTCAGAGATTACTAGGCTAGCGGCCCGTCCATACAACATACATTCAAACCAAACACTGCAACAAAAGTACCTCTACTTCAAAAAGCTAATAACTCAACAATAAAATGTGGGCGGATTCTACATCTTTTCTTTTCTTGTTTACCCATGAAGCCTATCAGATGTTGCAATCACATGCTCTTTGAAAATCACTGCGAACAAGCTGAAGTATTCACCCCTATTCATACGTTTGGTCACAGATAGATGTGAATCTTGCTTACCCGTACAACGACAGGACGGTTATCCACTGGAGAGTTCCCTCCTGCGCAAGCCGAAGGCTGAGTCTGACTGATAGCTTGGCGCACAACAGGTGAATCCTAAAAGCAAGAACCTGAACGCCTGAAACTCGCTTGGGGCCAGTTAAGGGCTTAGGATTATTTTCCCCGCTCCACCATCCTGCAATACACAACTTGGGCATACCTGAATCATCGTTGTTGTCGATTGCTGTTCGGTAGACTCCATTCTAACGGGAGCTGGTGAAGCTGGGACCTCATCATATGGACACACCTGACCCAACCTACGCACAATAATAAAAAAATAATAAAAAATATCCCTATTTCACAGCCCGACTGCACAAATCAGGAATCAAACCTCCGCTCATCCCCCTAGCAACGTCTCACTGACGCAAGTTTACATACAACAATCACAACAACAAAATTTCCTCGCATTGACGGTTTCAAGGACATGCAGCCGTTAGAGTCAGCCGAACAGAGACCAATGATGGATCAGTCCATTGCCGTGTGTACGCCCTACCGACGGCGGCGATGACGACACCGACCGACGGCGCATCACAACCACCCCCTGCTTCTTTCGTGTCCGGACTAGAGTCAGAGGCACATGATGAACATTTCCCATGAGGCATGAGGCAGGTGAACATTTCCCAGGGTGCATCACTAGGACACATTCCGCTCACAACCGCATGCCCATAGAGAAGGTCACTCACTCTATAAGTGAATTATTTTACTTAACCTTGGGATTTGAAACCGATCAAGGTGTTACAAAAATAGGAGAAGTTTTGCCCACGATCATTTGAATACCTTCCCTTAATGGATTCACAACTCGAATACCAAATCACCCGTGCTGTATGTTATGTACTCACTTGACAGTTGAAACTACTGGCGCTAGTAGTCCGCTTTTATCATTGAGGCGACTCTACAGAATGAAACGAAATGAACTGTCCGGGCTGCTTTCTTTCCTTTAAAAATGGGCCGAGAAATCGCGCAAGTACATACAGTGAAACTCGGTGAACTCGGAAAACTTGCTTAACTCAAACCAAGCTTCGTGGTCCCTACTTGGGTAATGATAATTTGCTGGGCAAATCTCGAACTTTTAGTCATAACTCGAACTGATAAACTGTGGTTAGTGCCATCAAATTACCTTTTCTGTGGCTGGATGTGTTTACAGTTTTGTGTAACAAGCTTTATTTCATTGTTTTCTTTTCACATGAGAAAAAAATCTCGCAAATTTTAGAACGTTAAGCCAGGAAATAGAATACACTAGAACAAAGTGGACTCGCTACGGTGGCCACATGGCTAAAGCAAAGGGAGAGAATAACTCATAACTCAAACTTTTCATAACTCAAACTTTTTGGTGGTCCCCTGCAGTTCGAGTGATCCAAGTTTCACTGTAAGTACTTTATAATCAGCCACTGGCACCTTCCCTATGGACTTCCCAACCGAGCAACCTTCTGTACACTCCTGACCCAGACTCCACCATTTTTACTATTGCTTTATCAGGTTGAACTGACGTGACGGCGTACGTTTGGTCGGAGTAGAAGAACTGCCTAAGCTCGTTAATGCCATGACAGTGGATGATGAGGGCGGACTAGGTACATGCGTAAATGAAGACCAGAATACAGATGTTGGTAAGGCCGGCGTTTTTATGCCACATCCCCATCACGCATAAAATATCGGAAACACATTAGTTTCGTTCTCCGAGAGTATCTGATATTGACTGATTAACTGATACACAAAAAAACCCAGTGGATCGGTATCGGAATAAACGATCCCAAAAATAAAGCTTTTCCAACCCAGGAAAGCGTTGCGTTCGTAATAACTCTTACCTGGTTTGCTGCAGCAAGAGCGGCGCTATTCACAGAATTCCTGACGCTGAAAAAACAGAAAATAACATTTACAAGAGAAAAGTGATTAGTGCTCCACTTTCCATCCGCATGCACCAGAGGGGAGTCCAGGACCAACTCCTGTACCGCGGAACATGCAACCAAAGAAACTGATAAGAATTCCAACTTCGATCTCACTATTAAAACAGCCCATGTTCGCATTTTCTATGCATTATTTTGGTATTTTCCTTTCACTAATTGCCGCGAGACTAACAAACTGTGGGATGGGGAAGCAGGATACCTGCATACCCCTGACACCGGTCAGATTACCTGTGGGGCACCTACCAACCCCGGACACCAGTCGGCACCTGCATACCCGGGACACCAATCAGGATACGACAGAGCTATAGCTGCGGGGCCAGGATAAGCTTAGGTCATCTTGTTTTACATGGATAGCATCACTAAGCCAATGGCTTGTTTTCAGGATGGCACCACTAAGCCAACGGCTTGTTTGCAGGATGGCATCACTAAGCCAATGGCTTGTTTGCAGGATGATCAAACTACAGTGTTGGGTGTTCCAGATTAAACTAGACAGTCTCATCCTGGCAATTCCAAGCAATGTAATAACAACCACTTCCATGAACGCCTCGTATAACATCATCTTTTCACGTCCAGGTCTTGGTCTTTTATTTCATGGAACATCTACCAGAGTTATTTTGTTTTTAAAAGAGAATCATAGTAGGGGTGGTCACCTTAGGATAAGCTGCTCAACCACGATGCTAACAGAATCAAGCGGGGGAGGGAGGGAGCGGCTACCACCGAGAGCAACTCAAAAGCACCACTCACCAATTATACGTTTCAGCGAAACTAAAAATAATTACTCAAGTCAAAGACAAGCCCCACATTCTCATAAAGTGCCACGCTGTACCACTGAGCTATCCCGCTATCAGGAACCCAGGCTCTCACAGTGGCTAGCCCAGCGTTCTACCACAGAGTTATCCCGATATCCCTACACAGACTCGTTCACCTCCCAAATAAAGGTAGCGCATATCACTTACTCTCCAAACCAATCGCAAAACACATTCCAGAAGTCTCGTCTTAAGAGATGTCCATCAATATTGCTGACTAAGGCGAGTGCTCGCTGCCTCAGCACGGCATCCGTGCTGTCGTGTCTATGCTTTGGCTCCACGTGAATCATGAACTCCACCGGTCCAAACACTTTGGCGCAGCCCTCCAGGCAATGCACGGCAAACGGACCTTTGCAGTCATAATGCTACAACACAAATGCCAGCAGATTAGTGATCAATGAAAAATAAAAAGTTGATTAGAAACCATCATTTCTGCACACTGTGAATATGAAACGCTTTTATTATCTAGTTTGTCAGAATAGCACATGTTGCCGTTTGTAAGCAATCTAAATACTGACTAAATAGCCTAGGTTGATTGACCTCCCTAACCTGCCAGGACCATCCTGTTTAGTCTTGTAGCTCGCACTGAATTAGCGGATGATAGATGGTAGATTTCCTCACCCTCACCCACATTCCCAGTTGCTATTTCACTGGTCACATAACTCCCATACTCGGTAAGCGGGTCCCTCCCCATCATTATTAGCACACGCGCTCAGTCCACAGGTTGAGAGGGGATTGAGCCATTTTCTGCCACGCTGGCTCAGGAGAGTGAGATACATTCATTCTCCCACTGAGCTATCATGACCCAGGTCTTGGAGAGGACAGACAGTGAGATACATTCAATCTCCCACTGAGCTATCATGACTAACATTTCACAGATCCTAAATTTTATGAGCGCTGTTTACACCGAGTCTGTGACCGCCTCATTCAGTGAGTCACCAATCATTCTGCGAGAGCGGACAGGTGATTCAGCGGTAGGTCAGCGGTCAGCAGCAGGTCAGCCTTTCCACAACCTCTACGAACATCACAACTAGAGTGAAGACCCAATCACAGTCAGGGGACAGACTCCTCGCCCGCCCGCGCTTACCTCTGGTTTCGCAGCGACGAGATAACCACGATACTGTATTTCCTTTCCGTTCACCCACCGTGGATGTATTATCTCCAGATAGAAAGTCTTGGGTAGATTTAGCTTGTTGAGTGTTGCCCGTGTGAGCGGTGACCCGACCAGGTTTCCGTAGTGTTCTATACAGTGCGTCCGATCAGTCCTTTTGATGCTACCTGGATATTCACCAAACACATAAGAAGCCTTTGTCGACTGTACCAACGTCACATCAGGTGACGACTGTACCAATGTCACATCAGGTGACCGCCGATCGGTAGAAGTGGATCGAGGACTCTGGTTAGAACGCGTCTCCTCAGTAGTTTCTGTCGCGCTGGCGGTGCCAACCCTGCTAGGCTCCTCCGTAGTTGGAACCCGCACAAATTTCTCAGATGGTTGAGTCGTCGGCGTTGATAGTTGAGATTTTCCCGATGCTAGGTCAGCTGACTCGGCTGACTCAGCTGACTCGGCTGACTCAGCTGACTCGGCTGACTCGGCTGTCTGATGAGATTTTGCGAGAGTTGATGACGACTTGGTCTCCTCGGAAGTTGAAGCACTCACTTTTCCGCTCAGTTCAGACGAGCCCATTAGTGTTTCAAAAGTTGGCATAGACATATCATTCGCATATGATTTCGAAGACCTCGGCTTCTCCGCCCGGCCGGGCTGGGAAGGAGACGAAGAGAAAACCGCCTCGGGGTTCTGAATCAAATACTCAGCTTTCACGTCATCAAGGTCGACCAGACTAAACTGAAACTTGTGACTAAGATTCGCTCGACTCATAGAGCGTATAAGTTCCTCTTCCTCCTTGTAGCATTTCACAGTAGACAGATTCTGAAACTTCAGCTTGATGATAACTTCATGCTCGGGGCAAAACACCTTACTACCCCTGACTAGACAGGGAACCCTAGCTCCGTTAGGAAATCGGTAATGGCCAATGCGAGGGTTTACTTTCTCCGGTGAGTAGCTACTGTCATTCAGTATCAATTCGAGAGCGGTGTCAGGTACGGAGCAGACCTCAGAGATAGCCAGAGCCAATGGAATATCGTCCGATGATTCGGTGTCCTCCGCTTGGGGTTCCGTCTCGACATTCGATGACGGTTGAACGCTAGGTGGTGGCTCTACTATCGGCCCGACGACTTGGACGCTAGGAGGCGGTTCATATGGTGCATCAAGATCTGCTTCTATAGATGTGCTCCTCTCCAAGCTGGTCTGACTGGAGTATGGCGAGATATCTTCATAATCTGCCACCTGTACAAACAACCAAAGGAATTCTTACACTACTTTAAGTTTTTAGCATGCCCTCATATTGCTCCCTCTCTCCCTCCCCCCTTCCCCTCCCCCTCCTCCTCCCCCTTCCCCTCCTCCCTTCCCCTCCTCTTCCCCTTCCCCCTCCCCCTCCTCCTCCCCCTCAAAAGCCATTTGTTCATGCATCACCATCACCACCCTCCGAAACTCAGAGCCTCTTCACAAGAAGAGGGAAATGGATGTTTACCAACCGTGGAATGATCTCAACCCCCATTCACGTGTTGGGATGCCAATTTTGTATACCCACACTAGCAAAATGTTAAAACCACCACATTTCCATATTCTTGTCAAGTTGACATTTTTCATCCAGGCGAAATTTGTTTTTAATGCACAAACCCACCAAGGATTGCTTCATGTTTGGCTTGATTTTCGTCCTGGTCGGCGCTTGCTTAGTACGAGATTCTAAAAAAATCAGAAGCGTGTTCAGTAAACATAATTCACATGTATAAACGGGCATAAAAGACGTTTAATACTTTACCTACATGTATTTGGCGTAGGGGGTCAGGGTAGCTCAATTGGTAAAAATCCTGGAGTCTCCCTTGTCAGTGGAGTTGACTCCTTGATATGAGCCTCAAACAAGCATCTAACTCCGCGGTTGTCAAAGTTTGACCTTTCTTTGGTGCGGCGTAGACACATGGCTTAAGCCTACCCCCAACAACCCAGGGACCACCCGTTCAGATGTGTAGTGGATTATTAGGGCCACCATCACTCCACGGTTGTTAAAGATCCACGGGTCGGCGGGTGATGTGTAAACAAATGGCAGGGTTGACTGACTCCCAACCTCCCAGGACCATCCGCTTAGTCTTGTAGCAGGTGCTCCACACTGAATCAGCAGGTGTTCTGGGTGAGTGAAGCTGACTTTGGGCATAGTCAGCTTCTACTACACCAGCCCTGCCCAGGCAGCGACTTCATTAGTCGCGCTCTTTGTTACACTGCGACAGCAAGTTATCATTATTTTGTGTGTTGCTTACCTGGTTCTGTAGGCTTCTTGTTATCACCGATAAATCTCTTAATTGATGTCGACCATTTCTCCACTGAAGTCTTCTGATCTTGTCTAGCTGTCACAAGCTTATCGCTGTCAGTCTTCTGATTCGCCAGACTCTCTCGTTGCGAGTTTCGGTCGAATAAAGCCTTGCCGGCGAGAACAGAGTCCAGATACTCGGACGCGAATGTGGAACTCGGCGACCCGGATTCTTTGCTGCCTGGACTGACCGGTTTACTTCCGGCTACACTACTCTTCTCCGATTCCTGCTCCCATCCGACACCGGGAACTGGACTCGCTGAACCCGCCATTTTGTTCTCCGTTGCCTTCTCAGACTGTCTGCTGTTTGGTAGCTGTGTACTGTCACTGGTCAAACCATCGCCTATAATAACGCTCTTGTTGCTAGATTCATCTCCAACTGCGATAGCATCGGCATCGGATTCTATTACAGCCGGACATGACTGAGGTTTCGGTGCCACAAAGACAGTAGCACGATCCAGCTCTACAGTTACCCGCGTCGCGCCTGTTCGAATGGCTTTTACAGAGGTGATTGGCTCAGTAGTAGTCAGTACCATAGGCAACAGAAGTGTCCTGGCCTCATGAACTTTCGATTTTTCGGTACTGCCACTCACAGCGGGGGTCGCTACAGCCGGTGTTTTGGATGTATTAGCACAATTTTTGCCTGCCGAGTTCGGTTTAACCGCTGAAGTTTTCTCTTGCTGATTACCAACTTCTGTTTTTCTCAGGACTTCATCCGCATGTACCATCGGAACCACCTTTGTTTGTATTAAAGACTCTAGTTTATTAGGTACGGAGCCCTTTTCAGGCCATGCCGAGTTCGAGTCCCTTCTCAATAGAGAAACTTGCCCATTAGGTTGTTGAGAAGTGATGGCCTCGTTACTTGCCGCTACTTTTGGGCTGGATTTTATCGCTGTAGAAGATTTACTAGCTAATAACCCAGCCGCAGCTTTCTCAGCTATCAATGTTTCTACAGTCTTACGCGGCGGCTCCCTCGCCTGAATCAGTGACTGCTGCTTAGCGAACTCGTATTTCTTTCTCGCAAGGATAAGTTGTAGCTGTCGATCCTGTTCTTCGGATATGTCATTGATACCATTCGGTTCAACCTTAACTAGGCTAGTATTACCAGGCACGCTGTCACCCTTCTTTTGCTGCAGGGAAGGAAATCTCACCGACGAAGTAAGTTTGCTAGTAGCACCATCTGATTTAATCGTATCACTACGTTTTGTGATAGGATTGGATGATTCCGTACGTGTCACGAGTGCGGTCGCTGCTGCTGTTACTGGTGCGGCATTGGATGTGATGATCACTGAATTGGAAGGCAAAGTCGAGGCCGTGACAGAGACGACTGGCGATGTCACCGGTACGGTCTTGGAATCGTTTTCAGCAGAATGCTTTTTAACAAACGCGGCGATCATGGCGAGTTCCTTCTCCCTAACGCTTCTATTTTTTGTCATCGTCTTTCTAGCCGTTCGTTTTAGTTTTCCCGGTTTTTTGCTGTTGGTGGATTCTGTTTGGTCATTGGACGAGTCATTATGCACTGGAGATGGGCAGGTTGATGAAGAGCTGCCTAAAAAGACCAACATTACCTTGGAATGAATACATGCACTGTTTATCTTATCCATAGAGTTATCCCTCCCCCAGAGGATAAATATTGATCGTATCTCCCGATTCGGCTAGTAATTACACGATACCCAAGATGTAGATGTTTTCAATGCTGACCAGGACTGTCAAATGGACTCTGTTTACCGGACCAATGTCTTTGATTAATGCCTTTTTCACTTCATGCACCGTATTAATGTACAAAAGACTTATTTAAGCTATCCATGTAAAATAAAACTATCAAATCAAATCAAATCAAATCCCAATAACATAATCATGGACAGTCGGTTGACCCGCAATCCTTTCAGGATTTCCATCGCGAGACTCAGACTTGGACCCCTACTTATTCAATGGATCGAACCAGACCATACAGAGCCTTTTCTTGCCTAAATGGACCATCGGAGATGCCAATCGGAGGTCAGCCAATGCAGCGCCAGAACCAACAGATCTGACATAACACTATAATCATTCCGCAGCTCAGCATTGGCTCACCAATGTACTTACCACCACCTGTTGGTGAACTTGGTTCAGTAACTTTGGCTTTCTTTTTGATTGGACCACTATCTGTATTATCAGTCTTGTCTAAAATGAAAACAAAACCTTTACTCGATGACAAGCTAGCTTCATTTACACAGCTGATCCCATAGAGTTATCCACCCACTGCTAAATCCATGTCAACTTGGACATCTCCCAATCGGTTACCACTCCAACGTGACCTTTGTCACCCAAAACCTAATGACCCAGTTTTAACTCTGTCATGGTTAACACATACTATACTCTTCAAAAGTACCTACCAGTGATAGGTGAATTTGATTTGGTTATAGTTGAACTTGGCTTGGTAACTTTGGCTGTTGTTTTGATTGGCTCACTATCTGTATTTGGGTTACCTAAAACAATGAGGTTTAATGGTTAACACTTATCCCAAGACAGAGTTCTATCTTCTCGACAAACGCAAGACCTGCTGTTCCTAGTGCCTAGAGGCCTGTTAAATCAGAAATAAGTGCCTGTGTCAAGGTTTTCATCTTGTTTCTGCCACTCTCTTTATTACCATGATCTATAGGTCAAAGGGCGGAAGGCAAATCCTAACTACCCCATGCTGCATAAATAATCTGACAATAATTGCATAAATATAAATATTAAGACAACATTTGACAACTGGACAGATGGTTACTGTAGTAATAGAGTGGTTATAAGGATTAATGCGGCGAAACAATTAAAGCGCATAATTATTGATATATGTATCAGGGCGGATAGGATGTCCGACACCTAATTAGAATCTTAGATAAGTATGTCTTTGCTACATGGGGGACTTTCTGCCTTTACTTTCCGATAAACAGGCATGTCTAAAATTTCGCTTTATACACTCCTGATAAGATTCGATAACTCTAAAGTTCATACCAAGATAGGACACGAATTACAAGGGTCTCTTATGCCCTGTGTGATTCATATTACAACTAGATCCCAAAGAACTCCAACATCGGAACCCGAATGTGACGCTTATAAAAGTGGGTTAGCTTATTCACCAAGATCTTGCAATCTACGCACGCATTAGTAACAACCCGCTGTTGGGTGAGGGCTCTAGTTCTGTTGAACTTTGAGCCCCTACAAGACCCATGCATGCGCGCTGATCACCAAAGAGCGCCATGGCGCGCGCGCACGCACGCACACACACACCCACCATGACAATTCACCGGGCTAGTTCACATCCTTATACAAACTAAATATCGTATCCTATCTTAGCATTCCTTTGACCAATCTTTTGTTCATACATGTGGCATTGCAGACAAATACAAGACAGGAAACCACAACTACTTCCTTTCCCTGAATGTACAGACCCAGGATGGTTAACTGGCTGGCAATTCTCATGCATGCCAAACTCTGATTAGATACGACCACCTGGTACCCTAACCACAAAACACCAAGATCAGCCAAATAGGATTATTATACCGCTCGCAAAACCGAGCAACACTCGGCTAGTAGGCCAGACCAGTGTGATCATGCGAGTAACTATATACTAGGGTTCTCTTTAAAGATAAGAGTTTGCACCAGAAAAGATTATCCCTTATAATTATGTGGCCAAGCCTGCTCTGTAAAGGTGGGCGTCATGGACAGGCGTTGGCAACGAATAGTTCAAACTCTGATGACACAATAAACAGTGCTGGCTCCATGGAAGAAGGAAAAATCCATTCCGGAGCAGTCAATCCGCGGGGCCATATAAATGAAAAGAAGCCTGATAGTGGCTTATCTCTCTTCAGGCTGTCTACAGGAGGCCAGGATAGCTCAGTTGGTAAAAAGCCCGGATTTGTAATCTACAGATCACAGGTTCGAGCCTCACTGCCGGCGGAGTGTTTTTCTGGTGTGGGCCTTTAGCAAGCCTCTCACTCTAAATTGCTAGTGTGGCTTCGGAACAACACGGTAAGAATAATGGGAGGTTCCAACCAGTGAACAGTTCGAGTCAAGATTACTCCACGATTTTTAAACATCCACCTCTCCCTTTTCGATAGGAGTAGCCGAGTTTCGGCGGGTGATGTGTAATCTGACTTCGGCTGACTGACCCCCAACCTGGAGCGTTGATACTGACCCGCACGTGGTGCTCCGTGCTAAGCCGTAACTGGTGAAAAACAAGTATCTACCCCGGCAGCGCTGCCATATGCGAGAAGAAGGCTGTCTATACAACTAGGAAGACTGGTTATCTCTATCAGAGCAACTGACCTGTCTGATTTATAGGCTAACTAGGCCGGGGATATTTAGTGACATGGAGGTCAATAGAGATGCCCTTTCATGAATGATAGGATTGTTAGATGAATAATTGATTGGTGACAGCTGATAGAGCCCCACCTGCTCCTTTGTCTACCCTGCACCAGTGCTCAGAAACCCTTCAGTACACATTATGAAAGCTAGCCAAAATTAAAGGATACGTTCAAAGCGTCCTAAACTAGGCTTTCTTTGTACAGAATCTGATCAAAAATCAATTATGGGCAAGCAGCCATCAGCACACCTGACGTAATCACATCAGGCGCCAGCATTGCTGCATCTCACATCGATCTGCTTGCCACAACCCCATGATACCTACTTGCAAAGATATTTTTCTGTAAGTTAGTCTGAACCGCGGAGTTATCCTTCTCTACATGCAGGCTGTTTCCAATATCCTTCTCAAAGGCGAGTGGCTCTTGCACATTGTGTGGAATAAGCAGATCTGTACACTCAGTATGGCTACTGTAGCTCGGTCTCTCACTGCGTTTGGACTGTTTCCCGCTGGACCCTCGGCTATCACAAGAGTCTCCGGACACCGATCGTTCTCGGGTTATCGAGTTTCTTTGGGCTGGCAATGAGCTGGACAGACTCTCTACTTTGTGCTGATCTAATGTCTTTGAGCTGAGAGACAAAGAATCGCTTGGCTTAAGTTTCTTTGTTTGGGGCTCGGTCGACTCATTCAAAGGTCGTTTAAGTCGATGGACTGCGTCCTTTAGTTTGGTCTTGTCAAATTTGATCCTGTTCTCCTTTTTCTTGTCGGAGTTTTCCCGCACTGTTCTCGTTTTCCGCTCACCGATGCTCTCTTTCAATAACGCTACCGAGTTTACTGTCATGGGATGCCCCTTAACCCTGTGTTTTTTGCTAGTCTTGTGTTTTTTCTCTTTACTTAATTTCGTCTCCTCTAATGTTACCGACTCGGTCGCATCAAGACGTGACACCTCTTTGCCGGACCCCATCACCACCTTAGCTTCCACGACTTCTCTCACCCCGATCTTGATATCGGAGTAGCTTGGCACCAGAGTGGCATCACCGTGTCCTAAAAGAAAACCTACAGTGGATCGACACGCAAGAATCAGCTCTAGCGCGTGGAGAAAATAATCGCTTCGCTAGGATTGAAGAGTCGTATTAAATTGACATTTTCTATACACGCATCATATTACAGAGTCGCATGACCGGGCATCTAATTTAGAGTTTGGAATTATTATCGTTTCATAGGATTACTCTGGATGATACAGGTTTCTGCCCTTTACTTCGCCCGCCAGTGCTTCGTGAGCTGCGCTTGATTCAGAATGAGCCCCAATTACCACAGCTTTACAGCTATGCCAGATCGCGGTATTATTATACATCTGGCAGGAACTCAACCCTCAAGTCCCATCTAGACAGCTGGCAAGCGATCTACCATGCGCCGATCACCGAGCGCCGATCACCGAGCGCCGATCACCGAGCGCCGATCACCGAGCGCCGATCACCGAGCGCCGATCACCGAGCGCCGATCACCGAGCACTGATCACCGAGCACTGATCACCGAGCACTGATGTTGGATTTCATATTGCAGGATCAGGTGTATACAGTATGACATGCGTGGTATGTGCGTCATTTATATTCAGCTTCAGACCGTCTACAACTTAATCCCGATAAGAGCATGCTGTACTCATTAGTTGAGTGCGCAGTACCAACAAGTGGATTATTCATCTTCACAGTTAACGAATCTGTCTTTGCCACTGTTTTCCTCAGGGTTGTAGTGAATTTGTAACACTGGTTTTACATAAAGGGTGATAAAAAATTGGGCAGTCACAGTGACAACTGAAAACTAGCGATGATTGAATCTTCCAACATTTCAAAAGCTTTGTCAAACCAATTGCAGTCAGGTAATCTTCACAGCACCCAGTAATGCCTATAATCAAAGCTTGGTCTGGTCTCTTTGGAGGGATTGCTGTGAACTTTACACAACAGATTAACTGTGTGGTTGGGCAGAATTAGCATCAGAAGCAACCATACTAGCATATCCTGCCTCCGATCTTGGCCATGAATAATTAGCCCACACACTGGGCTTTTATGTACCCTGGTAGTGGTCGGTGAGCGAATGAATCAAGTGTTTTCATACAGTGATTCAGGTGTTGCTTATTCGCTTATTGCAAAGAGCCTCAATTTAGTTAAATACGGTTTTGAAGTCAAGAGAAAAATACCCATGTGTTGAGCTAGCTGTAGTCAACCCACTCAAACAAATGCAATACAAATGGCAACAAGAGGGAATTCCTTTCAGATCACCCCTTGCTCTCGGTGTGTGTGTGCGGGTGCGTGTTCCTACTCTAGGAGTAGGTCGGCCTATTCTCAAAGCCTCAAGATGGAATGGGAAATTGTTCAATACAGGTGGGACATTTAAAATCAAGTACAGGTCACACAAGTGATTAACCTAGGTTGCCAGTAGGTGCGTTCGCGTGCTCGGGTTTTAGCATCTGAAACGCGGTTTCAGATGCATTTTCAGTTTTTCTGCTCAAAAGTACGCGTCTGAAAGTGAATTGGATCACGCGAACAGAATTCTGCACCTGAAAGTAGGCATGCCAGCTTACAAGATGTCAAAGCTAATTATCGATCGTTTTCTTATTCTATGGCCGCTTCACGGGCCGCTTTGTTGTTGCGAAACAGACTGCACAACCTTTTGATCCTTAAACCCACAGGACGTTGAGAGTGGAAAACTCCAATGTGCCCGAAATTGTATCAGAAACCCTTGCGTTTTTTAACTGCGCCTACCCGTTCGGAGGCTCGCGAACATGAAAATTTGTTGTCTTCGTCTGACCGCAACCGCGCGAATAGACCTATTGTGATCATTGTGGCCCTCAACCTTCCAGTGCCGATAATAATAATTTATACACCAAAAACGGTACCCTTGATTCTAATCTAAAGTCCTTTTGAGACGAAAATCAACAAAATTGTTTAGTCTGGCTATAAATATAATAGCCATTGAGGCTTTAAGAATGGGCCTGCCAACATTATAATTAGCCACTTGACCATGGACTGAGGCTTTAAGAATAGGCCTGCCAGCATCATAATTGGCGGCAGTTAACCATGGACGATGGCTACACACAATGAATAAAGATAATACATAATTTTCTGTAACCATTCGGCTTGGTTATGAATACTGCTAACTTGAAAGGAATGAATAGACAATAACTATGTAATGCTAGATTATCAGGAAGGGCAGCAAGGTGGGTTATGTAATGGCCTACAACTCAAGAGTTGCTGGCGCCTAATTATGAAGAATCCATAACTTAGATGTCTGTTCTGATGTTCGTCATACAGTTCAAAGACTCATAATCAACATGGTTAGCTTGTAATTAAAGCACTCTCTGCGGTTGGTCTCT
>Ga0224501_10001213_pt1 | contig 19939 bp, 20 predicted proteins | sample SF_Oct11_sed_USG_4_FD_169105 | JGI IMG/M metagenome (GOLD analysis project Ga0224501, IMG submission 169105) | Sediment microbial communities from San Francisco Bay, California, United States - SF_Oct11_sed_USGS_8_1 | ecosystem: Environmental > Aquatic > Marine > Sediment | place: USA...
GAATCCGAACCGCCTGCCGCGTAGAAGAGCCAGTTCATCTTCGTTAAGTTTCGTGATATCCTCGCCATCGACGATAATAGAACCGCCGGTGGGAGAATCCAGCCCGGCGATCAGGCTGAGCAGGGTGGTCTTGCCGCTTCCGGAAGGGCCGGTCACCGCGACGAACTGGCCGTCGGGGACGGTCAGGTCGATGCCGGTGAGTATGTCCACCCGGTGGCCGCCGCCATGCAGGGATTTGGTGAGTTGTCGGATTTCGATCATCAGTTTTCCATGGGTACAGGCTTATGAATCATTGTTGCAAAGTCCGGCGCCTTATGACAAACCTTTTTTCCGGGTTTTTACTCGGAGTGATTTTAATGAATGCTTCATTGGGAATGGCCGCGGGGAAAGACAGGCCGGTGATTCTTGCCTTCGGCGACAGCCTCACCGCCGGATTCATGGTGGGCCCGAGTGAAAATTATCCCGCCCGTTTGCAAAAATTGCTGGATGAGAAGGGCTATCATTATAAGGTGGTCAATGCCGGGGTGTCGGGCGATACCACGGCGGGCGGCGCGGCGCGCATTGGCTGGGTGCTCCAGCATGAGCCGGAGATCGTCATCATCGAACTGGGAGCCAACGACGGCCTGCGCGGTCTGTCGATCAGCGAGATGCGCAAAAACCTGGGAACCATCATCGAAATCTGCCAGAAGAAAGGCGCGAAGGTATTGCTGGCGGGGATGGAGATCACCCCCAACCTCGGCGCCGAGTACAGTAAAGAGTTTCGCGAGTCGTTTATCCTGCTGGCAGAGAAGTATCAGGTTGAACTCCTCCCGTTCTTTCTGAAAGGCGTCGCCGCGCATCCCGAACTCACCCAACCCGACGGCGTCCATCCCCTCGCCAACGGTTACACCATCGTCACCCAGACCGTCTTCCACCACCTCGAACCGATGTTGAAGAAGAGATAGAGAGCTGAGCTTTTCTATTTTATCTTCTTTCTTTCTTCGATTAGGTCCCTCAAAAATTCTTCAATCCACTCTTTTAAATCTTCTTTGGTTGAGCTTGGCTTTTCTCCCTCCCAAACAAAATATTCTTCAATGCCTACAAGGTCGTACTCGTCCCAAAGCTCTATCTGAATCTCGGATAAATATTTAGTCCCCGTTTGATTTCTCTTCAATTTGGTTCTTCTCCGAGTAATTCCAGATCCAATTAGGTCGTCTTTGAATTTATCCAATAGAGCGAGTGAAAGACCAAGTATGTCTTTTTCGAAATCAATGCGGTCTTGAGTCATAAATTATTTACACTCCCTCAAATAACGCATCAAATTTTGGTAACAGTTGCCAGACATGAGTATTTGATGAGCGGTTTCGTATCCGCTGGGTACGTCCGGGAAGCGGCCGAAGAGGTAGCCGAGTGTCGCGGCTTGCCAGGCGATGAGGGGTGCGGCGGGTCCGCCTTTGCCCTGTAACGCCTGTTCGCCAAGTTCGGCCACGGTCTCCCGGCTGGCGGGGATTTCTTTCAACGCTGTAAACGCGTCCTGAATCTGTTGAGCGGTGGAGGCGTCCATCTCGCGGCTGGCATCCAGCTGTTTCTCCTGCACGCCCACTTTGTTCAGATGGATGAACAGTTTGGCGGTCTTGTGCACGCCATAAAGTGTCGATCCCTCCATCCCGTTGCCGACCACGGCGATGTCCCATCCGCCCAGTGCGGCGGCGGCCAGCATGGATTCTTCATAACCCGGATGAAAGTAATTGGTGGCGAGGTAGTTGGATCTGGCTTTCAGCGGCATCAGCAATTTCTCCATGGTTGCCAGCATGGGACGCTTCACGATTTCCGCGCGCAGATTTTTCAGTGCGTCCAGCCTGGGATGACTCTGCCGCGTGCTGAGATAACCGAAACCGAATTGTTCGATCAGCGTTTTTCTCTGCTCAAAGGTCTGGTCGGGTGAAACCCCATAATGATTCACCAGCAGGTCCTCGCAAGTGATGCCGAATTTAGGCGGCAGGGGCAGGGCGGAGTGTCCGTAGGCGGGAAGGCCCAGTTCCGCCAGCAGGGGAATCGTGTAAAAGGTAAAGATGGGTGTCCGCTCAAATCCGTCGAATGCCTCCGCAACCTGTATCAGTTTTTCAAACTGGATCTCTTGCGTGACGGTGGTGGCATTGAGCGCTTTCCAGTAGCCGATATTTTCTTCCAGGGTTTCCAGTTTCATGCGGGCGGCGATCAGGAACACCGCCGCGCGTTCGGTCGACACCTTATCGTTTAAAATGAGGGACAGGGCATCCTCCGCCTCGTCGCGGCTGAGGTCCTTGCTCAGTTTAGGGCCCGCCGCGATTTTCTGCAGGTAAGATTTCATCCGTTCGTTGGGGTCGGATGGAGGTGAATTCGCGTTCATAAGGGCCGCATGCTCTGGTTCATCAGGAGAATTTGGAGTATGATGATTAATCCTATTAATTTTTTGATTATATGATGGAAACGTCTGTTGAGGAACAATTAAGCGAGGTTTCCGGCGCCACGCGCCCGGTTAGCGTTCTGCTGGTGTATCCCAGCACCAGTGAGGTGGCGCTGGCCAATCTCGGCTTCCAGAGGGTTTATTCCCTGCTGAACGCCATCGACGGGGTGACCTGCGACCGCTTCAGCCTGCCGCCGGGATGGGACCCGGCCACGCCAAACCTGAAGTCGGACCAACTGCGCTCGCACGATCTGGGCCGTCCGCCGCTGGACTTCGACCTCATAGCGTTCTCCATTTCCTTCGAGCCGGATTATCTCAATACGGTATTGATTCTCGATTATTTCGGCATTCCGCTGGACCGCACACAGCGCGGACCGCAATACCCGCTGGTGGTGGCCGGGGGGTCGGCGTTGTTCATCAACCCGGAACCGCTGGCGGATATTCTCGACCTGTGCTTCATTGGAGAGGGGGAGGGGATGGCGGAACGGTTTTTTCATCACGTCACCCAATCCCAATGGCACGATCCACGTGAATTGTTAAAGGACCTGGCGCAACAGCCGGGCATTTACGTACCGCAGTATTACCAGCCGGTGTATGAGGCCGAACGTCAAACGGCACTCCAGGCTGAAGCGTTTGCCCCGGAGCGCGTCGAGCGGCACTGGGTTCCGGAGGGTTCGCCGGAGTTGTGCACGCATTCGGAACTGCACGAGGAGGCGACCGCGTTCAAGGACATGGCGTTGATGGAGGTGACGCGCGGGTGCATCTGGGCGTGCCGCTTTTGTACGGCAGGATTCATTTATCGCCCGCCGCGCGAACCGGATCTGACGCAAACATACGAATCCCTGTCGCGCGTACTGGTTGCCCAGGGGAGGGAAGCGTCGACCATCGGGCTGGTGGGACCGTCGGTGACCGATCACCCCGAACTGGTGAACCTGGCACGCCGGCTGGTGGCCGAAGATAAAAAGCTTTCGTTTTCCTCCCTGCGCATGGAAACGCTGACCGACGAGCTGGTGGACCTCATCATTAAGAGCGGACAAAAAACCGTGACCGTGGCCATTGATGCGCCGTCGGAGCGCATGCGCGACGTCATCAACAAATCGGCGAGCGATGATTTCGTTATCGACAAGTGCCGTTTCCTGACCGAGAAGGGCATCCTGCATCTTAAAATCTATTCGATCATCGGCCTGCCGACGGAAACGGATGACGACATCGATCAGTTCATCCGCCTGATCGAGAAGGTCCAGAAGGTATATGTGGAGGCCTGCCGTGCGCGCGGCAACATCGGATCGGTGACCATCGGTTTGAGTCCGCTGGTGCCGAAGCCGGGGACGCCGTTTCAGTGGCACCCGATGGAAAGCGTTTCGGTATTGAAGAAGCGGTTCATGAAAGTGCGCAAGGCACTGGGCAAATTACCGAATATCGAACTCAGTTTCGGGTCGCCCAACGAAGGCTATCTCCAGACGTATCTTTCGCGCGGCGACCGGCGGGTGTTGTCTTTCTTTCAGGAGTATCTGGTCAACGGCCATGATGAGAAAGCCGCATTGCAGAAAGCCGAGCCGCATCCCGATCATGCTGTGTACCGTCAATTTGAAAAGGACGACCACCTGCCGTGGGACATTATCGATCACGGGTACTTCCCGAAATTTCTCTGGCAGGATTACCAGCGCGCCCTGCGCCACAAGCACACGCCGGTCTGCGACACTGCCACCTGCAAAATATGCGGCATCTGCTGACGCCGGGAGACCCTCCATGGCCGATTCCATTGACCTCGACAGAATAGAGAAGTTACCGAAGGCCTGCCGCTTCTTCGATGTGAACACGCTCTGGTATTTTCCCAACCGCTGGGCGGTGCGCCTGTTGTATCCACTGCCGGTTTCCGCTAATACGATTACTTGGATTGCGCTGGTGATGGGCCTGGTGTCCGCCGCATTTTATGTGTCGGGTATAAAGACGGCGCTGGTGTGGGGCGCAGTGTTCCTGTATGGAAAACTATTTTTGGATAACGTCGACGGAAGCCTGGCGCGTCTGAGAGGGGAGGAATCGCGCCTCGGCCGTTTTCTCGATTCGTTTTCTGATTTTGTTGTTTCCGTGTTGGTCTATGGCGCGATTACTTTTCGTCTGGCGGAGGCTTCTTCACACCCCGGGTTTATCTGGGTGTTGGGCGGGCTGGCCCTGGTGAGCAGTCTCCTGCAATGCAGTTACTGGGTGTATTATTACGTCGGATATACCGACTGGGTGGGGTCGTACGAGAAAAACCGGATGGATGAATCGGTAACGGAGAGAGACCTCAGGAGGGTGGAAGCGGGAGAGATGTCCGCAACGATTTATTTTCTGCAGAGGTTTCACAACATGGCCTACGGCTGGCAGGATTCCCTGATCGCGACGTTGGACCGTTTCAGCCGCAAGGTGGCGGGCTGTCAGGAAAGTGATGAACACCGTGAGCGTTGGGTCGCAGACAAAACCTTTCTCACCCGGATGGGTCCGTTATGCGTCTGTACCAACACCATGGCGCTGGTGGTGTTGTCTTTGCTGAATCAACTGGAACTGTTTCTGGTTCTGGTGGTGTTTCTGGGTAACGGATACCTGTTAGCCCTGCAGGGCTGGAAGATTGTTCGATTCAAAAATTTTGTAACCCTTTCCCATTAAATTCGATTTCAAGGCAAGCGACCTGGCCACCTGGAAGAAGGATATGGTCGAGCTCTCGGGAATCGCTTATGGCGGACTAACGGGACGGAAATGATTTTTCAGGAATGGAAAGATTTAATGTAGATAAATTTGGAAAAAGCCTGCGGCTGGCAAATGTACCAACCGCAGGCTTGCACCAAGGGAGGTTAGTTGTCAAGTTTCTGTGTTAATGCCGAGGAAGGTTGTTCAACCTTGCCGGGCTGCATCAAGGGTTGCTTGGTTGCGCGCATGATGCGGTTGCTGTTATTCCAGTTGCTCAGGCATAATCTGCCACCTTTAGGACATTTCCGGTAGGAACAGCCCTCATCCACCACGCCGTTGCCGTTATTATCCACTTTGTCGCAAATTTCCCGGGCCTCGGGATATATTGCGGGATTGGTGTCATCCATATCCGCCATGAGGTTATAACCATCGCCGTCGTTATCGGGGCAAACAGTAACGTCTTCCAGTGCGGTTTGCATGTTGGGGCGAACGGTTACATTTTTCATGGAATAGAGGACTCGATCCTCATGTTCAAAAACCAGGGTATGGTTTCCAGCAGGAACGGATAAGAGTTTGAATTGCGAGCTGGATCCCAGTTTGGTGGAAATCGATATATTAGGGATATGGACAATCAGACCCTGTGGTTCAAATTTTCCCGAGCAGCTTTTTACCGAGCCTGAAATCTGCCCGGTTTTTTTAACCGGTTGGACCAGGTCCATGAACTGAAGGTTAACATCGGCCATAGCGGGGCCTGTGAGTGAGACCATCCAGAATACAAAAGCAGTTAACAGTGTTTTGAGTTTCATATCGTCTTCTCCCAATTATTCTCTCTTGAAAAATAATTCCGCCTTTGAGCAAAGCGGCTTTTCTTGATTTCAAAATATGATATTGGGAGAAAGAGTAATATCGTCTGGATTGCGATTTTTATAGTGTGTTTTGTTTCGATACCGGGTCGAATAAATACGACAAGGATTCTGGTAAGTGTATGAATTTAAAGTGATCTCAGGCGGGATTAGGAGACCAGGCCATGTTTGATGGCGTAATGAATCAGGTCGGCATTGGTTTTAAGGTCCATTTTTTCCAGGATACGTGCGCGATGGGTGCTCACTGTGGTGATGCTTAAAGAAAGTTCTTCTGCAATGTCTTTTAATTTCCTTCCGCCTGCAATCCGGCAGAATACCTGGAACTCCCTGGTGGAAAGTTTGTCATGGAGTTTTTCGCCTGTGTTACGCCCCATGTCCTGAATCAGAAGATCCGCCAACCTGGGACTGACATATTTCCCACCTTGATTCACTTTACGAATGGCTTCCATAAGAGTGGCTGGTTTGCTGGCTTTATTGAGGTAACCAGCCGCTCCGGCTTTGATGAATCGGGGACCGTAGTGTTCTTCGGGAAAAATGCTCAGTATGATGACGGGCAGATGGGGTTTAATGACTTTTAAATCCGCCAGGACATCCCAGCCTGTTTTTTCCGGCATTTCGACGTCCATGAGAAGAACATCCACGTCCAGCTGCTTAATTCTTTCCAGAACCTGATTGCCGTTTGATGCCTCCCCAACAATGAGGATGTCCTTGGCGCGGGATAGAACCTTCTCAATTCCTTGCCGGACAATATCGTGATCGTCTGCGATGAATACTTTAATTTTCGGATCGCTGGGCATTACAAATCTCCCGCTGGAATTTTTGCGATGACAGTGGTTCCCGATCCAGGCTTACTTTCTATATGAACGGTTCCGCCCCACACAAGCAAACGTTCCCGGATGCCCAGCAAGCCGATGGATTTGGCGCTGTTGATTTTTTCAGATGAGATTCCGATTCCATTGTCACGCACTTTTAAGATGGTGTTTCCGTTATCACGGTATAAATGAATGATAACTAAATTGGCCTTGGCATGGCGGAAAATATTGGTAAGGGTTTCCTGAAATACACGGAACATTGTGATGGCTTTTTCTTTACTCAGAGGAACCTTGTCGTCCACTCCCGAGCATTCGAAATGAATTCCTGTTCGTTTTTGATACTCATTAGTCTGCCAGAGAATGGCTTCTCCTAATCCAAAGACGTCTAATATCTGGGGGCGGAGTTCGGTAGAAATGCGCTGAACCGCCTGAATGGTATTGTCCACCATGGTTCCAATGCATTGAAAGGACTCCTTTTTTTGTTGTGATTCCATTCCGGTTTCCAGCTCTTCTTCCAGGTAGTTCAACTCCAATTGAATTGCCGTCAATTGTTGTCCCAACTCGTCGTGTACCGCTCTGGAAATACGTCCCTTCTCTTCTTCTCTGATGGTTTGAATGCGTTGAGCCAGATTTCTGAGTTGTCCCCGGGAAGCGGTGATTTCCTCGACCATGGGATTGGTGAATCGCCAGAATAGCAGGATGCCCACTAATATAACGGCGCAGGCAATCGCTAAGGTGATGAATCCCGCTTTGTAAAACGGCTTGCGAATTTCCTCCAGGTCTATTTTAGCCACAAGTCCCAGATTTAATATCTTGATCGGCTCATAAGCCGCCAGGACCTTCACATTCCTGTAATCGGGTCCCACCATGGTTCCAGATTGTCCTTCCAGTGCCCGGTGCATGGGAAGCCCCAGTGGAGAATCCAAGGGCAGGGATTGGGGAATGCGTAAATCGGAGTGACGATGACTCAGTATAAATTCTATTGTTTGGTCTTTTTTGCGTGCCAGCAGGAACTCACCGGTAGTTCCGAATCCTTCAAACTTTTTGTGAGCTTCAATAAATTGACTGAGAGTGGCGGCCTCAGTTCCTTCAGGATAATTATGGCTGTATTGCATATCGAATCGTGCCACGGCTTCCATTAACCGGGCCTGACTTTGTGCGACTTCCACCAGCCTGGATTTTTCCTCCTCATATGCAGTTTGATAGAGAAGTGAAATGGCAGTAAAGGTCATCACCATGGCAACGCCGGTCATGATCAGAATCAAGATGATCCTCTGCTTTTGTGTATCCTTTATGCCTTTCCAGGTACCCTGATCCATAAGCTGTAACGGGAATTCTCTGTGTATGTCGTTGAAAACCGAAGTTTATCACAGAGCGTAAAAAAGGCGGGAAGTATTCTAAAAAGAGGTTTATGCCCCCTGCTCAGTTCAAGCGGGAGTCAAAGCCCTTCTTGGCGAAGAGGGCTGATTGATGGACGATGCGTTTTTTGAGGTCGATCAATTCTCCGATTTTCTGATAACGTTTCAGGACATCCAGCTCCTCCAGAAAATGCTGCCGCTCACTCAATTGCTGGTCAAAAAAATAGGCGACGCGGTCGACCATCTCACCCAGTGTTTTGCAATCCTGAACGTCCATTTCAACGTTCTGCGCGTTGTCGAGCGGCAGTTGACTGGTGAAGGCGTGGAAATTTCCAATTAATCGCCTGTAATGCTCAGAGGAAGGATCGACGCTTTGATCGTTGGCATTGTGGAGCAGTTCGACTTCCGCCTGGCGGTAGAGGGTGTCGCCCACTTCGCGGATGATGCGGAAGCGGCTTTGCCCGCGCAGGACGATATCGTATTTGCCATCGTCGTGCCTGTTCCATTGTTCCAGGCTTCCGGCGCATCCTATGGGATTGATGTCCGGCGATTTGTAGTACTCCTCCTCGTATCCCGGTTGCAGGAGCACCATTCCGATCCATTGTCCCGAATCTATAGAGTCGGCCACCATTTGACGGTAGCGTTCTTCGAAAATATGAAGTGGCAGAACGGTTCCGGGATAAAACACGGAGTTCGGCAGAGGAAACAATGAAATAGTTTTCAAAGATGTCTTAGGTTGGTCCGGAATGTTCACAACAGCCTCAATTGCGTTATAATGACCCGGATTATAGCATTATTTACTACGGCGTATGAAAGGTTTTAAACCACGGTACGACTTCATTATGAAATTAAGAAGATAGAAAGCGGATTTTTGCAACTTTATGGAGGCGCTTGCATCCCTATAGGGCGGGACAAATCCGTTCTTCTGAATCACTGACTCATTCATGTTAATCTGATCCCATGATTGCCACCCCTGAACACATTTGCGCCGATATTCAGAATTCTCTGATGGAATCCGGCCTTTATTCCCAGCAGGCCGGCGACGGTGAAAACACCTGGCGTATTTCTCCCGATGCTTTTCATCTGTCCCCCAACGATGCGGCTTTTTTCCGAGACCTCGGCCAGCATTTACTGAAATTTTACTCCGCGCTCAATCAATTGTATTTTGACAGCGTGAAAGGCCGTGCGCCTGCCTGGGTGGCAGATTATCTGGACCGGGGCAAGCCGGCGGAACTGATTGAATACAGCCGCATGAAGCGGTTCAAGGCCCAGCTTCCGGGCATCATTCGACCCGATGTGATTGTCCAGGAAGATGGATTTGCTGTTACCGAGCTGGATTCAGTCCCGGGCGGTTTCGGGCTGACCGATCAATTGATGACTCTGTATTCCAGGGAAGACAGAAATATAATCGGGGCCGCTGAGGGTGGTGTTCCTTCACTGTTTTACCAAATGATCGAATCCGTCACGGGTGAAAAGGGGTGCTCGGTGGCGATTGTGGTTTCCGATGAGGCCCAGGATTACTGGAGCGAGATGGTGTTTCTGGGAGAAGTTTTGAAAAACAGGCAGTTACCCGTCTACGTGGTGCATCCACGAGAAATTTTGTTCAAGGAAGAGGGATTATTTGTAATAGAGGGCGGCCGCGAGGTGGCCATTGACGCGATATACCGGTTTTTCGAGTTATTTGACCTGAAAAACATCCCCAAGGCGGAATTACTGATGTACAGCAATAAAAAAGGCCGTGTAAAGACCACTCCGCCCTACAAGCCACATCTTGAGGAAAAACTGATTTTTGCTCTGTTGCACCATCCGGCCCTCATTTCTTGGTGGGAAAAAGCGCTGGGGGTTGAAACCTTTGCGCTTCTGGCTCATCTAATTCCAAATACATGGGTGTTGGACAATCGACCGTTGCCGCCCCATGCGGTGATTCCCGATTTAAAGATTAAAGGGAATTATGTATATGATTGGCAGAACCTGTACTCCCTGACTCAGAAGGAGCGGGAACTGGTGATCAAACCCTCGGGTTTTTCACCGGAAGCGTGGGGAAGCCGGGGGGTGGTGATGGGGCACGACGTGTCGAGCGAGGACTGGGGCAAGACCCTGGACCGGGCTCTCACGCAGTTCCCGCATCAACCTTACATCTTGCAGGAGTTCCACAAGGGCAAGCGGATCGAAACCGCCTACTGGAATTCCAGGACCCAATCCATGGATACCATGGAGAGCCGGGCGCGGTTGACGCCCTATTACTTTGTAGTAGAAAATGAGGCGCGGTTGGGCGGTATTCTCGCTACCCTGTGTCCTCACGATAAAAAGAAAATTCATGGAATGGCAGATGCGGTCATGGTGCCTTGTGCAACCGGACCGGAGAGCCCGAATTAAACAATGATGAAACTTTACAATATTGACGGATGCGGTTATTGTTCCATGGTTATTGATGTTTTAAAAAAACTTCAAATCGAGTTTGAAAAAATTGACGTGCCGTGGCCGCATCACTTAAGGCAGGAAGTCCTCGAAGTATCCGGTCAGACCCAGGTCCCTGTGCTGGTCGATGGCGACGTGGTTCTCGATGATGAGTATGACATCATAGACTATCTCAAAAAGACTTATCCCATTCATTCCTGATCAATCATTCAAAGGTTCACTATGGAGCGCTGGCAAAAACAACTGAGCGATAGTGCGGTAAAAGTGGAGGATATGCCCTTTGTATCCGGATCCAAGGAATATATGGAAAAACTCCGGAAGGTTTCTGAGATTTTTCCGATTCGGATCAACTCCTACTTTTTGAATCAAATCAAGGAAGCGAATGATCCCTTATGGAAACAGGTGGTGCCAACGGTTGAAGAGCTGGATGATTTTCTGAGTTCCGAGGAATCTTTGGATACCGATCCTCTCCATGAAGAAGAAGACATGCCCGTTCCTGAGCTGGTTCACCGCTATCCCGACCGCGTGTTGTTGATGCTGAATAATCAGTGCCCGATCATTTGCCGGTTCTGCACACGCAAGCGCAAGATTGGTTTTCCGGGAATCGTAACGCGCGAAACCCTGCGGCAGGGCATTGAATACATCGCGCAGCACACGGAAATACGCGACGTGATCATGTCCGGCGGCGATCCTCTGCTGGTTCCCGACAAGGAACTGGAGCGCATTTTGCGTGCCCTGCGAGAAATCGAGCACCTGGAGATTATCCGCATCGGCACCCGAGTTCCCGGCACGTTGCCGGAACGGATCACCCCCGCCTTGTGCGATATGCTGAAACAATTTCACCCGCTTTACGCCAATCTGCATTTCAATCATCCAGCTGAAATCACTCCCGAAGTGGAAACCGCCTGCAACCGGCTGGCCGACACGGGCATTCCGCTGGGCAGTCAGACCGTTCTTCTTAAAGGAGTGAACGATGATGTAGAGGTCATGAAAGAGCTGGTGCATAAACTCCTCAAGATACGGGTTAAACCGTATTACCTGTACCAGGCCGATATGACTCTGGGGACGGATCACTTCCGGACCAAAATTGAAAAGGGACTGGAAATCATCCGCGGTCTTCAGGGCCATACTTCCGGAATGGGTGTGCCTTACTTTGTGATCGATACGCCCGGCGGAGGCGGTAAAGTCCGTCTTCTGCCCGATACGGTGGTGGAATACAACGAGCGCGAAATATTGGTGAGAAATTTTGAAGGTAAGATTTTCCGTTATCCGCAGCCCGTGGAAAAATCCCAGAAAAAAGCCGTGGCGGCATCTACCCTCGTAACCTCGTCCGGCAAGCTGTGTGAAATGGCGTGATGGATCCCTACCCGGTCCGCAATTATGATTCGCGGTGACCGCCGCAGTTTTACCTCCTACAGCTTCCCGGTTTTGACAGAAAACCTCCCTTAGCTTAGAATAAGTTAAACTTATCTTCCGGGTATGCCTTGAAACACTATCTGAAACAAACCATGATCGCTGGCCTCCTGGCGATTATTCCCATCGGCCTCACCTATATCGTGATGGCGTTCGCCATCAACAAGCTGGACCAACTGATGGCTCCCGTGGTGACTTGGATCATTCTCCGCTTTCAATTGCCCCTGCCGGAGGATTTTCATCTTCCCGGACTGGGATTTATTTTAATCAGTATATTTATTTTTATGGTGGGTCTGGTGACCGCCAATTTCTTAGGGAGACAACTGGTTCGCGCCTGGGATTACTTAATGCACCGGGTGCCGTTTGTCCGGGGGGTTTACATGACCATCAAGCAGGTGGCTGAGTCGATTTCACGGCCGGACAAGTCGGCATTTGAGAAAATGGTTCTGGTGCATTATCCGCATCCGTCGTCCCGGATGATCGGGCTGGTGTCCTGCGAAACAGAAGGGGAGGTGGTCAGCCGGACCGGCGAGGATCTGGTCAATGTATTTCTTCCGCTTCTGCCGAATGTGACGCTCGGATTCATGCTGGTGGTGCCGCGCGATCAGATCATACCGTTGAAAATGACGCGGGAAGAGGGCATTAAATACTTAATGTCGTTTGGGATTGTCGTTCCGGGAATGAAGAATCAGGGAATGAAGAATCAGGGAAAACCCGCCTGAAAAATTTAGTTGGCTTCAGTTTTCTTGCCGGCGATTTTTTCGCTGATGCCTTTGGCGATCCGGGTGTTCATGGCGCCCAGCACTTTGCCGGCATCCCGGCTTTTCATGCGCGAAATAATAATGATGGCGATGCCCTGATCCATCCTCTCCAGAAGGGCGGCGGCTTGTGCCGGCTTCATGTTGGAATAGGCTTTGACCAGCGACTTCACATTTTGTTCGATGAGGTCTTTCTTGATACCCACCATTTCTTCGCTTCGAGCCAGCGCTTCCTCGATTTTTTGAAGGTCACCCAGAATTTTTGTTTCCAGCGCTTTAAGATTTTTTTCCTTAAGAAGTAATTCCTCCTCCCGTTTTTTCAGCTCCCGGTTTTTGCGCTCGATCATTTCAAGGAGACGAAGTGTCTCCGGAGAAACCGTGGCAGGCTGGGTCGGCAGTTGCGGCGGTTCCACCTGGGCTGGTGGGGCGGATTCTGCCGGCAGTTCGCTTGGTGTATTCTGGGCGTAGGCCAGCGATCCGGCCAGTAAGACACAGGCACAAGCGTATCCGGTAATGGTTTTAAAGGAAAAATGCTTCATAAACTTCCCCTCTTCCATCGGGTCGAGGCGATTTCATCCATCATGCCGATTTCCTCTTTCAGCATCCCGCGCTTCTTTTTCAGCAGATCACGTTCCTTCAGGATTTCCAGAACGCGCCGCTTTCTCATCGCTTCGATCAATTCCGTTCGTTGGGCGTTCACTTTTGCGCCGGTTTCTTCGATCAACCGGTTGTAGACTTTGGATTGAATGTTCAGTGACCGGAAATAATCGCTGTACAAGCCCAGGGTTCTTCCGGGAATGGACTGCTGGAGGCGGGTTTGCAGTTCCGCTCCATTTTCTTCGCCGGTGACTTTCATCTTCTGCAATTCATTCTGGCGGGCGTACAAATGAATTTGCATTTCCGCCAGAGCGCGCTGTTGCAGATTTTCCGCGTTTTTCCGCAATCTCAATAGCGATTCAAAACGAAAGGTCATGGTCCCCCCTCCATGACCTTTTTAAGCTGGTTGATGCTGTCTGTCATGGCGGCCGATTCCATCATGTCCTGCCGCAGAAATTGGTTGAACGTTTCAAATTTTTGAATGGCCAGATCGATTTTCGGATTACTGCCCTGCGCATAGGCGCCGATGTTGATCAGGTCCTCCGCTTCGCGGTAGGTGGCGAGAATATCCTTGAACCGCATTGCCAGCTGGTTTTGTTCTTTGGAAACCACATCGATCATCAAGCGGCTGATGCTTTCCAGCACGTCGATGGCCGGGTAATGATTGTGCGAAGACAATCTCCGTGACAACACAATATGGCCGTCCAGAATGGCCCTTACCGAATCGGAAATGGGTTCGGTCAAGTCGTCCCCTTCCACCAGAACCGTATAGAGTCCGGTAATGGTTCCTTTTCCGGAGGAAGTGCCGGCGCGCTCCATTAACTTCGGAAGCAGGGAAAAGACCGAAGGCGTGAACCCGCGTGTGGTCGGCGGTTCTCCGACGGATAACCCGATCTCCCTTTGGGCCAGGGCGAACCGGGTAACTGAATCCATCATCAATAAAACATCCTTGCCCTGATCGCGGAAATATTCGGCGATGGTGTGGGCGATGAACGCGCCTCTCAATCGCACCAATGGCGGCTGATCTGAAGCCGCGGCGATCACGACGGATTTTTTCAGCCCTTCTTCGCCCAGGTTTTCTTCGATAAACTCTCTGACCTCGCGTCCCCGTTCGCCGATCAGCGCAACCACGTTGACATCCGCCGCCGTGTTGCGTGCGGCCATGCCCAACAGGATGGATTTCCCTACGCCGGTGCCGGCCATGATGCCCAGCCTCTGGCCCTTCCCGCAGGTCAGCAATGCGTTAATGGCGCGGATGCCGACATCCAACGGCTCCCGCACCCGGTCCTTTTCAAGCGGATTGAGGGGCGTGCTGAAAATCGGGTAATCGACTCCCAGCGGAATCGCTCCCTTGCCATCGAGTGGTTTTCCCGTACCGTCCAGAACGCGGCCCAGCAGGCCGTCGCTGACATTGAGCAATGGCGATTCGTCCTTGGATTCGATGATGCTTCCCGGCTCGATCCCGGCCATTTCTCCCAGCGGCATCAGCAGTATTTTATTGTCGCGGAACCCCACCACCTCGGCATCGACCGTCTTGTCCCTTTGATTGGAAATCAGAGTGCAGAGACTGCCCAGGGAAACAGGAGGGCCGTCACCTTCAATAATCAATCCTGTCACCCGGCTGACACGCCCTCTTTTTTTGACGAAAGAGATCGTTTCGACAAAAGACTGATATTTCTTTAAATTAATGGGCTCGTTCATAATGGGGCTCAGGTGGAAACTTCAGGTTCGTCCAGGTCTTCCAGATCAAACGGTTCGTCCGGATCCTCCGGGTCAACGGATTCTTCCGCTTCCAGGGGCTCTGCAAATTCTTCCGGGTCATCCAGTTCCACTGTTAGGTCTGGATCACCCAGATCCAGCATTATCTCGTTATAATCCGTTTCTTCGGTTTCTGCGGAATCCATCGGTTCTTCAGCGTCCGGCATGTCATTCGCATCCAGAAGCTCTGCAAATTCTTCCGGGTCATCCAGTTCCACTGTTATGTCTGGATCACCCAGATCCAGCGTTACGTCGGGATGGTCTGTCTCTTCGGTCTCCTCGGAATCCATTGGTTCTACCGCTTCCGGTATGTCCTCCGTTTCTATGGGTTCGGCCAAGTCAGGTGTCTGGTTCGATTCCAGAGTTTCTTCCAATGTTTCCGGTTCCACAGGTTCAGGAGAAATGTCCGGCTGAGTGGGCGGCTCCGGGGCAGGGGGCGCGAGATGCAGGATTTTTTCAATGTGTTCGTCGAGATGATTCAGCCCCGCTTCGACGGTGCCGAAGTTCGTTTCCACGATACAATTACCGCTTGGAACCGATGAATATGTTTCGAATGATACGTTCTTGATATCGTGAAACAGTTGAATCAGTTCCTGACCGTAATCCTGCAGTTGGGAGTAATCATCCGGGTGTACCTTGATGACCAGCGATTGCCGGTCCAGCGCGGATTCGACCGCCATGCGAACGATATCCCGGATGGCGTTGTCCTTTCCGTTCAATTCAGCGCGGACCACTTTCCGTGCAAGGGTGGTGACCATTTCCACCATTTCGCGCTCCAGCCGGGGGTACAGGGTCCTGCGGGAAGCCGACAATTCGTCGATTAGATTTCTCAAGGTTTCCAGGGAAGATTCGAAACGCTCCCTGATTTCCTGCGCACCTTCCTGATAGCCTTTTTCATGACCTTCCTGGTATCCCCTTTGACGCGCTTCCTCCTCGGCCTGCTCGGCCTGGTCCTTCATTTTCTGCATGGCGTCGGAAAAAATTTCATCCACGCCTTCCCTGGCCTGCAGAACATTTGCTCCCTCTTTAATTCTCTGCTGTTCCAGGTCTTGAATGAATTCGGATTGGAGAGCCTGAGCTTGCCGGACAAAATCGTCCAGAGCAAAATCTTCAACGGCTCCGGAACGCCTTTTGGAAAGCTGGTCAGGAACGAAAGTGACGGGATCTTTATACAAGTTCTTCTCCTCCTCCGCCTACGACAATACGGCCTTCTTCTTCCAGGCGTTTGACGACGGAGACGATTTTCTGTTGGGACCGCTCCACTTCGGTGACCTTGGTGAGGCCCATGGCTTCCAGGTCTTCCTTCAGCATGGTGGAGGCCCGCTCTGACATGTTGGAGAATATTTTATCCTTTAACTCGTCGCTGGCGGTTTTCAAAGAAATCAGTAAATCTTCCTGGCTGATTTCCTTGAGCATCATCTGAACACCGTGGTCGTCGATCTTCAGAATATCTTCAAAGGTAAAGCGGAGGTTGCGGATCTCGTTGGCGAGGTCGGGGTCCACTTCATCCATTGCAGTGAGGATGGACGTTTCGGTGGCTCGATCTATCGTGCCCATGATCTGGGCGACGGTTTCCACCCCGCCCATTTTACTGCCGGACACGGCGCCGGAGGAGCGGAATTCGGATTGCAGAGCCTGATCCAGTTCTCTCAGCACCTGCGGCGATACGCGCTCAAGCGTGGCCAGGCGGTAGACGATTTCCATGCGCATTTCCTCAGGGAGTTCCCGCAGGGTTGCTCCCGCGATAGCCGTTTCCAGATGAGCCAGGACAATGGCGGCAGTTTGCGGATGCTCATTGGTGAGGAAAAGGGCGATGACTTTCGGCTCCAGCATGCGGACCGTATCCAGTCCGCCGCCCAGGTCTTCGCCGGGGGTGGTGATGTTGTTCATGATTTCGGTCGCCTTGGCGGGGTCGAGCGCGCGCATCAATGTGGATTTTAAAAAATCCAGGCCGGAGATGCCCAGGCCTCCGCCGCCTTTGCCGAGATTGGAATAAAACTCGCGGGTGACTTCATCCACCGATGACAACTCGACTTCGCCGATGGTGGACATGTAGTTGCCGATACTCTGGATTTCGCGCTCTTCCATTTCGGCCAGAATTTTGGCCGCGCCTTCCTGTCCCAGAGACATCAGGAAGATGGCCGCCTTTTCGGGCCCGCTGTATTTTTTTGGGTCTGCCATAATTAATTTAAATCAGGTTCGTTCCCGCATCCATTTTCGGACAATGGATGCCGCATATTTGGGATCGGTGTTCACAAACTCGCCGACCGATTTACGGATTTCAACATTCTCCTGGGATTGCCGGGCCAGCCGCATTTCCTCTTCCATCGTTGCCAGCTCTTCTGCCGTGGGAGCGGCCAGTTGTCCGGGAACCACCTCGACGCTGGTGGTCACCCACCGCACCAACGGAAGGAGTACTTTGTACAAGAACCACAATACGAATATAGCACCCAGTACCCATTTTGCAACTTCGTAGCCCCGCTCGAACCAGCGGTCAATCGCCATTTCTTCTTTCTGTTGGGAATCCAGCGATTTGTCGAACCGGATATTTTCCAACTGTACCTGGTCGCCGCGTTTTTCATCGAAGCCGACGGAGGTTTTGACCAGTTGGAGATACTGCTCCATTTCCTCTTTGGTGCGCGGCTCATACTGTCCGGTGGCCCCGTTCATTGCGCCGTCGACCAGCACGCTTACCGAAAGCCGTTTGATTTTGCCGGTGGTCTGTGAAGTCTGTTTGACCACTTTATTGATTTCAAAATTCAGCGTCTGTTTTTCGTTGTTGCGCGTCGGTGGATTGCTTCTGCCGGGCTCCGGCGTTCCTTCTTCATCCGGCAGTAACGATTCCACGCCCGGCACACCGCCCGGCGGGGCCGTGCCGATCATCGACTCGGTCGAGGTTTGTTCACTGCGCACCACCTGCGAATCGGGATCATACAATTCCTCGGTCTGCACCACCTTGTCGAAATCCATATCCGCGTTGACCCGGGCAATCACCTTGCCCGCGCCCAGCGCTTCTTCAAGCATCAACGTGATACGCTGTTCCATTTCGTTTTCGACTTTACGCCGGTGCTTGTAGTTGGAGGCGGTGAGCATGACGTCGTCGGAGATGGCCTTGTTTCCGGAAAGCAGGTTGCCTTTGGGATCGACCAGCACCACGTTGCCGGTGGGGATGCCCGCGACACTGCTGGACACAAGGTGGACGATACCCTGGATCTGGCTCTGCGACAGCGTCCGGCCGGGATGCAGTTTCACCATGACCGACGCCTTGCCGTTTTGTTTCTCCTTGACGAATAACTCTTCTTTGGGAAGTACCAGATGCACGCGCGCCTGTTCCACCGCCTCGATGGATTTAATGGTGCGCGCCAGTTCGCCCTGCAGTGCCCGTTGAAAATTGAGTTTCTGAATAAAATCGGTCATGCCCAGCGGCGTGTTTTCAAACAATTCAAGCCCCACTTCGCTGCCCGCCGGCAATCCCTGACCGGCGAGGCTGAGGCGGATCTCATGAACCTTGTTGGAAGGCACGGATACATTGCGTCCCTGATTCGTGAGCTTGTGCGGAACATTCTGCGTGCTCAACTGCTCGACCACCGCCGCCGCGTCCTGATCGGACAGGTTGGCGTACAGCAGTTGGTAATCGGGAGTCTGAACCCATAATGAAATGGAAAACAGCGCGCCGATAACCAGCGCCGCTCCGCCCAGAGCCACCGCCTTGTTGACAGAGGGCAGGGCGAGAAATTTATTCCAGAGGCTTTGAATGAATTGAAGCATATTTTCCATAAGCGAATCGGGTTCCGTTTATAAGTGAGTTACCGGCGGTGATGGCGTCATCGCCCCAGATCGATCGCCCTCAGCGCCATCGACTTGGCGGCGTTGACCGATTGCACGTTCGCCTCGAACGAGCGGGTGGCGTTGATCAGGTTGACCATCTCCTCCATGAGGTTGATATTGGGCATGGCGACATAGCCCTCGGGATCGGCGTCGGGATGGCTCGGGTTGTACACCATCGTGGGCGGCGATTGATCCTCCACTACCTCCGTCACCGCGACCCGGCGCACCTGGTCGGCCAGCGCGTCGTTCAGCGTGTTGGCGAAATCATCCAGCGGCAGGGCGGTGAACATCACGTCCTTGCGCTTGTACGGTCCACCTTCCGGCGTGCGTGTGGTTTCGATATTGGCCAGATTGCTGGCGATGGCGTCCATGCGCTGGCGCTGGGCGGTCAGGCCGGACGCGCCGATCTGCATTGAAGTCAGAAAATCCATAAAAGTTCCCCTCTATATAGAGCCTAAATCAGGGTTCAAAGCGTTAAAATTCCCCACATCTCAGGGATTTTCAATAAGTTAGAGCAATTTCTATACCAAACCCGGCAGGTGGGGCGAGAAGGGGGCCTGGTGGAGAAAATCAGGTAACCTGCCATAAATACAGGGGTTCAGTGCTTTTAAGGGAGAGAAATTCAAAATAGGGCCTGGCCCGCGACGCTCCACAGGGAAAAATATGTCATGGATTTGACGCCACCCGGCAAACTCCTCCCCAGCCAGCGTGACGCTGGACCCCATTGGCTGATAGTTAATTGCGATGGAGAATCGCTGGGCGCAATATATTTCAGGACCCATGTCACCCTGAGCCGATTAACCTGTCCTGAGCTTGTCGAAGGAAAGGGGGACAGGCAGAAAAGAGAAATTGTTTACTGAAACGTTCCAAGGTCGAGGGAGCGGTTGCCGAGCTGGATGCGGTAGTAGTTGCGTCCCCAGTCGCGGTTCTGGATGGGTTCGGCGATCTCCAGATCGAACTCGGCCGGCCCGGCCTGCACGTGGTGCTGGTCGGCTTCAAACACCGGGGTGATTTCGATCAGGGTGAACGGGATGGTGTCGGT
>Ga0224501_10001214_pt1 | contig 19933 bp, 13 predicted proteins | sample SF_Oct11_sed_USG_4_FD_169105 | JGI IMG/M metagenome (GOLD analysis project Ga0224501, IMG submission 169105) | Sediment microbial communities from San Francisco Bay, California, United States - SF_Oct11_sed_USGS_8_1 | ecosystem: Environmental > Aquatic > Marine > Sediment | place: USA...
CGCCCCAACCCCCCCATCTGACACACCCCAATCCCCAACGCCCCCAACCCTGAACACCCAGGACATTAACATCCAACTGTTATGATACATCTCTTGCGTTGGACCATGGCCATCTCTGCTTAGCAGGTGAGGCAATTGCTTATGCTACTTTTTTTCACTTCAACCGAATTAGGCACAAATCAGCCTCGTCAACTATCTGGTCTTCTTCAAGAGCCAAAAAGACCAACATTATTATTTATTATTATCACATGTATGATCAATTACATGTGCGCATGTGAGTTTTTGACCTAAAACGGAATAAGATGATTTGGCATTATTTAGCCATGTAATTTTTTGTCATCGGGATGATTCATAGTGTGCCCCATAGTGAAGTTCACCATTTGGGCAAGCCTCTTTTATTTAACATTGCCATCCAAATCCATCTAGTGCAAATCAGGATAGCGGGATAACTCAATAGCTACCGCACCCAAGTCAAGATTGAAAGTTCCTGGGCTGAAGTCCTAGTCATAATGAGGTCCCATCCATAGTATGAGCTCTTCACAAAGTTTCTAGCTCTTACCGCTCCAACAAGCTTCAGGCTTAGGAGCTCCGTCAGATAGGATGGCTAAGTGCCCACGTAGAACAACAAAATATACAAATCCGTGCAACTATAGTGCAAAAGTGCAAGGCGCCTACTATAAAAAGTGCTTCGGACTGCATCGCAAGGGGACTTCCTGTTACCTATACTCTAGTTAGAGCCTATAATTTTCCGCCCTAATTTCTGATTGACTGATAAAACGATCTGCCCTTCGGCTTATGAATTAGTACTCTATCCATAAAGAACCATCGCGAGTGGTTGGCATAGGTCTGACTGCTTTCATCTAACAAGGGCATTGTCAGCAAGACAACAAGTAAAATCTACTCTGAGGAGCTCATACTCACAACAGGAGCCCATGATGACTAGGATTCGAACCCAGGTTCTTACGGTTGCGAGCCCAACGATCTAACACTGAGCTATCCTACTTCTATCTGTATTCCTGCTAGTTTTATACACAGTTATCAATCTACTAAATACTACATAGACAATCGATGACAATCTCCACGTCGACTAACGACCTCATGTCAGCCTGGTTGAAAGACCAACTCAGTGTGACTTTTTAGACTGCAAAATTGCGGAAAATGATTGAATGGAAATTTGTTTTGATCAATAGTTGACAGTTTTAATCGGTTGCATAATTAAGTCGATGAATGACTGCATGCAAACCCAGAAATCATATTTTGGAAATTATAACCACCATGATAACTTTCACCTGCTCACTGTAGTCATCTGTTGTAGGGTAGAGTCCCACAGGATATTGACTGGGGAAGCATGCTTCCTGGACAGCAAGATGATTTGTTGAGATTTGTGCGTTTTCTTGAAGCAGGAGGGCTACAGCAAATGCATCCTCAAATGGACAGGATGTGAGTATCACAGTATTCCATCTGAGAAGAACACTGAAAACAGTTAGCAGGTTCTTGATGTCTTCCGAGATCATAAATACCCCACAGTGATATCGGAGTATGTCTCTAGAGGTCATGTAGACCCCAAATAGAACATAATAGTTGAGTATTGGAGTATGGATGTAATTTATGTGTACACCAATGCATGGAACATGCAGCCTCATTCTAGGAACCAGGGGCCCTACAGTTCTTAGAACATGTGCAAGCGATAATGATAGCCTTTATGGAAGGCAGATCTTACTCATATTATTTGCGTCTCAGATATTATTTCTTTTTAATTAAGGAGTCATTGTAACACCTGTCAGGTAAGCACACTTACCTCGCCTCGCCTCGCCTCGCCTCGCCTCACCTAATCTCGCTTCACATCACCTCACCTTATCTGAGTCCACCTGCTTCTGAACTGTAGGTCAAATGAAAGTGGCAGCGAATCAGGAGGATCCTCGTCATTTGGTACTGAAGAAAACATGGCGGTAAGCGGTACATGACCCCGCCTCAGAGAACCCAACTCCACCTCCCATTCTCTCCACTCATCAATAACAATGCATTGGCTGCTAGCAGAGGCCTGTTTGGATGCCGAAGGACCTAGGAATCATGCTAGGACCTTGTACTCACAATGGACTCCCAGCTTGAACCTAGTGTTTAACGGTCTCAACCCAAATGGTGTGGACGCTGAATTATCCCGCTAGACCGCAGTTACCCTCACATATTCTTGTGAGTGTCTAAAAAATATAATTATTTTGTAGCCTTTACAACCCAGAATGCAATTGAGCAGACAGACGTATGTAACAATAATTTTGGAATAACAATACCAATATAGACGGAATAGTGCTGGTGTTGGGATTAAGTATCATGTTTGGCATCTAGTGGTTGTGGATATTCAAGGAATAAGGCATCGAAAAGCTTGTCGTTTTTTTCTCACACTTGCTTAGGTTGTGTTGGTGAAAAATTTCTTCAAAAGTTGAACTCCGTATACTGGATCTGCCACAGGTAGATGCTAGGGGATGTTAGTTGCCAGTGTGAAAATACTATTATTTGATTGCATTCAGTGGGCTATTCGCAGACTGCAGAAACTCAAAATTAAAAGTTTTAAAAAACCCGTTACGAATCCAGCTAATCTTGGTTGTGTTAGAATCCATATACCAAGGTAGCTACATCTGTCAGATGTTCACTTTCTTTAGCTGAGTTCTTTTGATTATAGGTGGTATTTTGAACACATAGACAGAGATAAGGGAGAACAAATCCTAAATGGAGCAGTGCATCATGGAAATCTGCTTGTGAGACCAAGCATCACAAGAAAAGGCAATTTCGTAGTCCAATTTCGAGCCATCAAAAAGTGGTAAGTTGGCAAGATCGACAAAGGTTCATGATTTTGCCTATCTTTCATGGATTCTGATGTTAATTACGTTAAACTATACATGTGATACAAACTCAATGTTGCGGCAGAAAAACTGCCATCCCTCTTATTTCCTGCCAGTGTACTTGGGCCTTGAAGTTTCAGCCAAATTTGATGAAGGAAAAATTTTTGTCTATTTAGTGTGTTTCAATCCTTGCACTTCCTTATACGCCATAACCATTTTTGTTGTCTGATTGGTTTCTAGGGGTGAAGCGCAATTCTACAACTTTCTGGTAGAAAAGATGGCATCGGGATTTAGCTTAGTGATAAATGATGCGGAGGTGCCTAAACCTATTTGGGAAGCTGCAGTGAGTTCCTAGCTACCCAAAGCTATCGTCTTCTTCATTTGTGTCCTGAGTAGAGCTGAAAATATTTTACTATAAATCTGTTTCTATTGTTCTACTCGAGTATTTGGCCATAATGGCAGAAGCTAGGATATATCTGCAGACCCCAGGAGCCCGTTGTGAGCAGGAATTGAACCCAGGTTGTCACGGTTGCCCAGTGTCCTACCACACTGAGCTATTCCACTATTCCACTTACTCAGCATTTCCCACAATGCATCATTAGGAGAGTTTCTACTTGCGCTTGTATACCCTGTAAAAATAGTAGTTCTATGGGCAAACTTTCTTCATTTAGCGTCTCAATCCAGAATCATCGAGGGATGTAGGGAATCGAACCCCACACCTACGGTTCCCGGTTCAGTGGAACCGAACTTAGCTTGGCATAATGAAGGAAACATAGCTCAATGCCTAACCATTATGACGGTGACCCAATGCTCACAGTTTCATGACAAGTCAAAACAGCCATATCCATTCCTAAAATACGGCAATTTGATACTTTTGGTCATTATTAAGTAGTAAAGAATATGATCACTGGAACATTCCGGACCAGTTGTGGTGCGCTCATTATGACTGCTAGTATATGAAAGTCGGTATCACCCACTGCTAATAGCCAGACCGGAGAGCATGCACTCCTTTGCTTTCATTTACTCTTGATGTCCAGAAGCTCATCAATGGTGTAAACAAGATGATCTGTTATATGTTTCAGATGACACCTAAACCTACTGTTTTTGATGTGCTGAACTTTTTTGTCGAGCATGTCAGTCGTTTCCTGTCAGTGACTGAACCAAAGCCAATGGCAACGAACAATCTGGATGAGCTTGGAATATGGGGTGAATACGGTTCTCAATTTAATGATGGTGAGTAGCTACTAGGCCAAGTAAGCGGCCATAAGTGTTGGTCAGTTGGCCGCTAGGGCAAGAAAAGCATTCAATGCGAGCTCTCTAGCCCCACGAGGTCACCTGCCACGAAGGGTGGAGCAAAACAGAAGGGTCAAGTCACCTGCGTACTTGAGCCTTTGTATATGTTTGGGAATTGTCCTCCCTATTAGAGCTCTAAGGGGCTTCATGTAGAAGTCGAGTACTCTCCAAATGTCAAATTATTCTCACTGGCATCATAATGGCAAGGACAGCATGGTGCGTTTGTATAGTACATATGAGACCATAATTCTCAATTCGATACTTACAGCTACATTGAAAGGTAAAGTTCTACACCAGACTATAGATACTAAGTAAATTTATTGATCTCACAATAACGTAGTTGCATAGATGTACACATACCCACTCCATTCCTAGTCTCATCTATCCACTGTTAAACCACACCAGATTTCTACTAGCAACCCGCATAAACACATGACTTTAACCAGTTCTTTCTCTGGTTCTGCAATGTCTTGTACCCCATATCATCAATGTTTTGTGTTACAGCGACAACTTTACAGAGGAATCCGCGACCAGAACCCATAAATCCAGGTAGGACTATGAATGACTAAATGGGAAAGTGGGATAATGACTAGAGGGCTTTGCTCAAGATTTGAAGATCCTGGGTTCTAGTCCTAGTCACACTGAGCACCCACTGCGTTAATTAATGTTTTGCTCGCAGCTCTTACCGTTCCAACAAATCTCATGCTTAGGAGAGCAGAGTGTCCAGGTAGAAAAAGAGACAGTTTCTACGAACTACGGTTTATACAGTCTGCAGTGTATTTACAACGGAAAGGAAAGCAATAAGATTAAAGAAACATTCGGTTGTTTTGATGTTTAGCCGAGAAACAAGTACCCAAAGGGCGGAGAGTAAGGTTTGAGACTAAACCAGGACATTTTACCGAAGAGGAAGATCCTGATGAGCTGCCACCACCTCCAGCTTCCACACTCCCAGATGAACAGAGTCAGTACTGGATGATGGGAGCTCACCTTACCTCTCTAATATACACCAACTTGTCCTGCAGTGTCCTCACCAGCACACCTTCCGCTTCCAACGTATCATGCTGATCTGCACTCTGACGCGTGCACCAAATATATACACGGGGCCCGGGTAGCCCAGTTAATAAAAGCATGGATTTACCAACGAAGGGCTGTGAGTTCGATTTCCAATCCTGGCAGAGGTTTTCATCAGTGTGAGCCTTTAGCAAGCCTCTGATTACAGTTTGCTAGCGTGGCTGTGGAACACCACAGTATAAATAGTGGAGGTCCTAACCAGTGAATAAAGGTCAAGATCATTCCACGACTTCACATGAAAAGTAGCCAAAGTTTGATGGGTGATGTGTAAATAGATGGCTAAGGCTGACTTGAACCCAACCGAGAACCTGGGGAAGGCAACGGGAGACAACTTCATTACCATCCCACGCCATGCACCAAGACAATGATATAGGTCATAAGAAACCGCCTTCTCATCATCACTTTGTGATGGATTATTGTAGTGAGTAAAGCTACAAGAGGTTTACCGAGAAGAGGCTTCCCAATAGCGGAAGACTCAGATGACGATTTGTCTTCTATACCTCCTCCACCCCATGACCCCGCACCACCGCCTCCACCAATCAAAACGCCGGAAGCCAGATGCCCTTGTAAGTATGAGGAGCTCAATGTTCATACAGGCGCTATAAAACACAATTACTTAGTACAGAAATCCCGTTGATATAAATAATGTATGGATCGGCAATTGCCAATCACAAGGTCAAGCAAACTGATTCACTTGCGACACCATAACTAGACGTAAACTGCGCAGGAATCGGTACAATTATCATGAGCTGTCTTTTCTTTATGTCAAGGAGCAAACACCTCCAAGTAAGCTTGTATCCAACATACAAAATTGTCTTTATTTGTCATAAAATTATCACCGAGTTCAATGAAAAATGGTATTCCGTTTTGATGATATTACCACTCAATGAGATTATTCATGGGATCAGTTATGTACTGCGGACTCATGACCATATAATAATACATGTCGATAGTAATATCAAAAAGATTAACTATAAAAAAAAAGCAACTGGTTGAGATGTGTGGCTTGTGTACTGCAGAAGCCACGGGTGAAAATCCAACAAAACACCTTATGGCAACAGAAAGGGCCTCCCACCATAAATCGCAGGAGCAGTTGCAAGACGACCATGTGCCTGGTTTAAGAGCCCAGCTAATCATTCCATCTATTTTATGATTTTACTCCGTGGCTGCTAAGATACCAATCGGTGGTTGTCAGCGGTTGTAACAATAGAGCAAATTGAAATTGTGCCAGATAATTATTTTTGGATGGAAATGTGACTTGATCATTTAAAGTGGTTATCATGGAGTTAACCGCCCCTAACTCTATGGTGGCAATAGACGGAAAGTAGATCTTTGTTGGTGAAACCTATTGCTCAAAGTGTAACACTGATTTAGCTGATCCTGTCCCTCCCCCACCACAAGCTCCTCCACCACCAATGGATAACAGTGATGAGGATGATATGCCTGTCAACGCACTGAGTCTTCAACTCAAAAAGGTGAAACTGAGAGGAGCATCCACTGACAGTGCTGGTGAGTATTACGAGACTCATAGTGACACTTTCGTTTCTCGTATAAGTCTTCACTGTTATAGTGAAACTGCCGAGTAAGATTCTCGCTTTTTACCAGTTACGACTTAGCATGGAACACCACGAGCGAGCGAGGCTTGCTTGTCCAGATTTGCCTGGTTTTTATTGCATGGGTTATAATTTTAATAACCAGCCATGCCAGCATCGCCTATCACGAGCAACTACCCCCTCAATGAACAGTGGGCACCATTGGCAGTGTATGGCAAAAGAGTGCCCCTTCGAAGGAAACTACCGGGCCAGCGAAACGCTATGAAAACGAAGAGTCGGAAATGCCAAACGGCGCACGCGCGGCCTTAGGTTGAGCTCGCGGGCTTAAGCCAATTGGTTCTAGTCCTTGACATCTAACTCAGGCTGTTGTTACCACCGCCTGTCAGTAGCAACGGTGCTGCGTTCCTACAGCTATCAACGGCCCCTAGAGGAGAAGGCCGCTGGCTGAATTTGCAAATTCAATGCTCGCGAAGAATTTTTTACGCGAACATCGCAACAGCCGCTGACTGGCTCTCACCGGTGTTGGACCTACTTTGAGCAAGCAGGCACTAACGGCACACCAACTTAATGCCGCGATGCGTGGGATCTATCCGCTCTCGTACCGCCCCAAGTGTAGCGTAATCCGTTTTCCCAGCCACTCCGTACATCGGACATTGGGGCACGCGCCGCTGTAGCCAGGTACGTTTTGCGAATGGCTTAGCATTGGCTGGTATTGGCACCTCTATTGAACTAGACCCCTTCTCAGACCCTAACTTAGTTACGTTTCCTTCGAAGGGGTGATAAAAGTTTAGATTGCATAGACATAGAAAGGCGCTGCGATGGCCAAATAATGGTTAATTTATATGACCGAACTGAGAGGCACACCTCTCAGCACTGTGTGCTGATAGGTGTGCCTCTCAGCACACAGTGCTGAACACCAAAAGTGGTGTCCTAGCATGAGCCAGGCCAGATAGCGCAGCGACAATGCCATGTTATTTTCCCTGGCTTGCACCAGGGACTTTTGACTCAACCCGTACTGGCGAGTAATTTGGAAAAAGGGAGGACAACCCCTCATTACAATCTGGGATTTTGGGCTTTTTCATGGGAGTTGCCCCGTGGTGGCTTCCCTCTGATTATCATGTGACCCTCCCTTGATCTTCCATTCTAAGAAATTCTCAAATTCCTACTGACAAATAAGCTGGATTTCTATTCAAAATAAGGCATATAGAACATATTTCTGCCCCGAAAATACCCTTATCGGTTTATATGTGTCGCAGTCATCGTAGAGTAAATCCTCTGTACATGTTCTCTTTCGCAGATGGAATGGACCCAGATGGCTTATCTAATGGTGGAGGCAACAGATCAAATGCTAGTAAGTTTTTGTTTATAATGATAATAGGGATAGCTACCGGGCTACAAGAGAAGATAACTCTATGTGAGGATATGCCATGCACAGGAACAAATTGAGGTCGGAGTCTGAGGCATGTTGGAGCGATAGAACAGGGAGGGGCTAGGGATAATGTGAGGAGCTCATACTCACAGTGGCCTCTCAGCAAGACAACCACTTGAAACCCTGGATCTTTCGCTCTTGAGTCGAGTGTTCTATAGTCAACTCATCCAACTCACCAAGATCTACATTCCGACTCCTTCATTTGTAGAGCCTCCGGTGATGGATTTTCAAGATGAACTTAAGAAGAAGCTAACGAGACATTTTATATATGAAACTCCCGATCAATTCAAAGCCGCCAATGGCCAGTAGCTGCTTTGAAACCTATACAAATAAAAATATAATATTATCGCACTATTAATAGAGCACACTATATGTCACCATACTGGGAGGGGAATTATATTTTGGTGATAATATAATTATATAAATTTATTTGTTTCTACCTGATGTTATAATTCTGTGATGAAGTATGCGATAAGATTGTGTCACACTCACTGTGAGGCTGAATAAAAACATCAATATGATTATTTATGTCTTTGTTTTGCTTTATTTTAAAAATGAACACTATGAGTGGCTGGCAGGCTTCAGTCCATTCGAAGCTCTAAAGCAGATCGAAATTCTTCAACTCTAATCCTTGATGAAGTTCAATGACAAAACGATATTCAGGATTTTCAGCAACTGATTATCTTCTTTCAAACTGATTTAATGAATGTGTCTCTCTTTAATTATTGAAGCTAGTTTGCCATGATGGTTGCTTCTATGGTCATACCCCTTTATACTGTTCAATAAATGCTAGATACGAGGACCTCATACTCACAGCCGCATAACCAGGCTTTTAAGCTCAAACTCACACGATTGCTCGGTCAGTGTTTTACTGTCAAGGCGGCCCGCTATCTCTCATGCTGTTATAATGTGAGATATGCTTGGGAGTGAAGCAGTTTAGAAAAGCCGCTCATGCTTTCGAAGCTTTTGTCTTCGTTGATGGCCCAAAATAAGTTATTTTATCGTAGAACCCTGACCGGAGCATCTGCACACATTCACTTCGCTTCTCCTACTAACCGATCAATAGGTGAGCTTATTTAATGTTCTTTGAACTGGGACTTTCTCCAAAGTTTTTTTATCAGAACCATGACCTTGGTACCTATTGGGGGGGTGCGCATGAGGAGTCGTTTTGTCTTACATACCTAATGTCCTTTCAGAGGGCTTAGGATAAATGTTAGCATTGTTAACGGCTCGCTGTGAAATCTCAAAGGAAAAAGTGAAAACTATTGGGATAAAATCTGTTGTGAATGGGGATCAACCCTAGGAAACCAGACATTTTCCATTGGTCATGTATTCATATAAACCAACATCAGGATCTTTTACTTCACAATACTGCTTTGGCCATCATTTTTTTTACCGCAGAGCATTATATAACCAGTTACCTTCTGACTGTGACAGCCTTCCGGTACCGCGTGGTGTGACTGATTATGGAGGAACCACATTCCGAACTCGAATCCGAGTGCAGCCTCTGCTGGCTTAGACGTAAATCCCATTTCCTCCGGAGCCCTGGTGAAAAGGACAGCGAAGCTCTTATGTTCAATAATACCAGGTATACAAGATACTGTCTTGAACCATTTTATGTTTTTATTCATCAAGGTAAGCACCGTGTCTGAATGGTTAGAGCACTCGCCAATGGCACCGACTCGAGTTGGCCACTTTCCCACACAACCATTGGCAGGCACATTGCCATTCTATAAAACGTACTTCCTTATCCGCAGTCTTGTTAAGAAGTTACTCGGGCTGGGTGTTATGTGAGAAGTTCACACCCACAGCTTGGGTCTGGCATGTCCGGGACTTACAGCCAAAATCTTTTCTTTATTTTTGCCACAGAGCCACTCCGCTATTCCCGGTGTCCTCTTCCCTGTCCTTGTTATTACACCTTCTTATGCCTAACAATCTACCTTCTCAATGGAATCAGATCGAGTCCAGATTCATTTACACCTCCTTTCGAAGCCTTGTTTCATCATAGAAACCCTTCAAGCCATATCATAGTGCTGAAGCCGCTAGCACCACTCCCCTCTCAACAAAATCTCTTTGTCACCTCTTGAAAGTCATTTGTACTTTTGATCGCTTGACTTTTCAGAGAGGATAGCTTCATTGATCAAATAGTAGCTGAGCAGCTTTCCGAGTCTTTCGATGTGCTTTGTATTTGGTGTTTGGAGGATGGAAAGACCCAGCCAGCTATGATACGGTGTACCAATTGCTTCTCTCCGCTGTGCACCCAGCACCAAGAGGTTTACTACCATACTTTTCCCCTCATCGGGTCCGGATAGCGATGTTAAATAAAGGAGGCCCACTCATATAGAATATCAACTTTGTGAGGCTTACCATAAACCATCTTGAAACATTGGCTTAGTGATGCCATCCACGTAAAACAAGATGATCCTAACTTATACAACAAAAGCTAGAAAGATCCTGTATCGTTTTGCAGATTTCCTAAATATTCATACTTTTTGGTATGAAGTGTGATGTCACGTACTACAATGATTTAGTTTTCAATGCTTAGGGTCAATCGCGACATAACCTTAGCCTATGTTGTGAACCTAAAGATTAATGGCATTACACAGGACCAGAAATAGGTCAGAGAACTTTGTCAGAAAGCAAAGAATACCGGTACCACTTATTTAAAATCATAATATAATTTTGGAGAATAAAAGCGCTGCGAGCAGCGTTATCCACTAAGAAAAAACTTTAACTCTATAGGAATAAGTGAGTTATCTACATATGACTAAAGATTTATCTAACTTTATTGTATAGATCTATAGTGTGGTTGAGGATCACACATCGCCGAATGTCAGTGATCAAGATGATGAAGATGGCACAAGTGAAGACAATGGAGGTTTGTCCAGAAAATAAGGCAAAACCATATTATCCAAGCAGTGATTCATTGGATAGCACATGGCTTTAGTAGTAGAATGGTCCTCTTATCCACTTTCAGTTCAAGCACCATTTTGTCATTTAAGCCCTGTTGGAATCGGATGGCGGCGTTTAATAACGGAAATCAACCCATAGAGGTAATTACTTTCTGTATAGGGCCCAGCATTGGATAGTACTGGAAATAAGTTGCTGACTTAGTGATGCTATCTGTGTTTTCAGTTTTATCTATTCTACTCCCTCGAATTTAAGCACCCCATATAAAATCATATCTAAGCAATTTACCACGCTCTAATTTTAATATAAATCGGGCGTCTTGCATGTGTACCATTGTGTTATAGAAAGCGGCAATGACTATAGCAAAGATTGGACATATTTAAAACAGCTCGATAATGACATTCTGGATCAAGCAGAAGAAATACAAACTCTCTGCGCTAAACTGTTTGCCACTGAAAAGTCAATCAAAAGAAAAATTTCTGAAAGAGCAACGAAGGTGGAAGAGCTTAGACATCATATAGATGAAGAATTAGCTAGACGGGTACGTTTTGTGTCTCTTCATTTATAGCTATTGTTGGTGGTGGGAGGGGGGTGTTGATTGTGGCCGCGGCAACGGTAGCGGCGGTCGCGGTAGCGGTTACAGTAGCGTTAGTGGTTGCACCCACTCATTAATAAATAAGGGGGTTATCTGACAACGAGAATGAAGGAAAGAATCCTCGAAAACTGTAAATGATTTTGACCCTTATCTACCTGTTAGGACCTCCATTATTTTTACCCTGGTGTAGCGATAGCCTAGTGGATAGCGTACTGGGCTTTGGACCCGGAGTCCCGGGCTCGATTCCCAGTTCGGGCAAAAACTTTATCTTTAGCGACTCCCTCGTCGGTTTCGGATCCCTACTGACGCGCCCTGGGAAACGCTGAGCCTAAGACTCAGTAGGTCAATTTCTGCACCACTCCTGACAGTTACTCTGTCATGGATATATGATGACGGAAAATAACCCTGGTATTCCGAGGCCAGGGTAGCAAATTGGAGTGAGACGCTTGATAAAGGGCCATACCAGAAAGACATTCCACCGACAGTGGGACTCGAACCTGTGATCCATAGAATGCAAAAATCTGAGCATTTACCAATTGAGCTATGCTGGCCCCCTATCCCTCTTATTAATCATTCCTGGTCATATTTGACCCCCTATACAGAATCAGAGACATCTCTGTACCAAATCTAGGACTTCTAATTACACAATGGGTTTTTTCGTACAGATTGCTGAGCTTACTCAGGAAACAGAGCATAAGAAGGCGGAGCTAGACTCTTATATAGTTGTGGTCACAGATAATGCAACCTCACGAGGTCAGGATAGCTCGACCAATAAGAGACGAAGGCTGGATAACAGCCAATCAGATTCCACGATCGTTATCTCTAATGTACCGGGCCTGGCTGCCAACAAAAATACTATCAAAGATAACCAACCGGTAGAGATTCACTTGGGAGCTGGCCATGCCCAAGGTCAGTTTCACTTTTTCAGAACACCCGCTGACATATTGTGAAGCACGAGCTACCTTTATTGCCAAAATCTGAATCAGACAGGGGTGAAACGCAAAGCGGTGCCCAGACCAGGAATTGAATCGGGGACCATTGCTCCTAAACCCAGTGCACTATTCGCTGTGACTCAGTATTTAGACCGTGCATCACAAGCACAACACAAACACTTTGTCTTGAGATCCATAGGGTTAATAAAATTTTACGAAGACGGTGGCGGCCCTGCAATACACTTCTCCATCGATGGAAGTCTATTTGGGGATTGGTTTCCATCAATGTCAATCAATGGAATCATGTCAGCGTGTCAAGATCCTGAAGAGGGGACGGTAGTTGTAATTACATTGAGTTGTGACACTCTTCTCTATAGCTGTTTGGATAGGCAGCAAGTGATTGCCAAAATGGAATGACCTAGACGGCGGTGTGTTTTATGCACAGGTACTTATGATGGCTTGGAGTTGATCTTTGGGTGGCTATCTTGATTTGATTATTCGGATCAGCAATTTCTAAGCCCAAGGTTAAGCAAGTCAATTTGCTTCCAACGTCCTAAATGAACAAACTATATCTAGGAATCGCTGTATACAACTATATTACTACCAGCTGTCTTTTCTTTACGTTAAAATTCAAACTACTTCGATTTCACGAGCATCCAGTTTATGGAGTTGTCTACCTTTTACATAAAATTTACAGCAAGTCCAATGAAACTGTTTTGTTTTGATGACATCCGAACTAAATGAAACTGTCCGCGAGATCAGCCTTGTACTGTGGCATGGTTGCAGATTCATATATTCATACCAATGATTTGCTACTATGAACTGATTGATCACGGCATACAGGGTGGACTGGGTAGATAGTCTGTATCACAACTACTCTTCCTAGGGCTACAGCAGCTTCATTCTCATCTATGATCTACCATAGTCTTTTCTTCTACTCAGACATACTCAGACACTTGTCCATCCTATTAAGGAACCTCCTGTAGCTTCATTGTTCTATTTGGCCTCTTATCTTTTCTAACTAATAAGACTTCCTAAGCCTGATGCTTGTTTGAGCTGTAGGAGCTAGGAGTTATGGAAAGAGCTCTTTGTCATTCTCATAGTGGGCGCTCAGCATGACTAGAACTTGATCCCAAGATCGTTCGATCGTGGGACGAGAGCTCTAGTCATTTAGCTACCCCACTATCCCCTTCTTTCAGGTGAAATACTGAAGACTCTCACTGATACAAACCTTCGGATCGATAGATGGTCAATAGATATACCACGAGGTCCAAGAGACTGTACCCTTCTATTACTGGCGGTCTTGGGACAGGATGAAGGCTGCCACGTATTTCAGGTATGAGGTGCCATGTGTATTTTAACCTGTGTTATTCATTATTTGAGGGTTAAGAACCGAAATGGATATGAGGGGCAGGAAAATGAGCTTACAAGGCCAAAAATGAAGGGGAGAGGATGAACTGAAGACCTTAAAAAATCAATAACAAGTCAGAAACTGTATAATTAGATTAAAATATGGTATCTTTACACGCGGCACCTTATATTCCAGGTCCAATTCTAGTGACATTAGTTATAATGTATCAATAATAGCTATGCGATTTTTCAATATCCGAAGTTTGGAGTAAATTATTTTTTTCAAGGTTTTGCACAGAAGTATGTATCTGTACATAATTCATCTTGTAGAACACCCATTTGTGTGTTAATAAAAAACATTTTATGAAAACTCTCTTCACCTATGCAGGGCATGGGTGCTCAATTCTCCTCAGAGTCGGCCAAAATGAAGCCGCTGAGGAAGATGACAGTGCCCAACCTCAATTGCATCATTGTCAGAACAAAGTGGCTCTCTAACAACCACTTCCCTACATGGCCATTGGCTATGGGACCAACCTTCACACTTCATTTGGACACTGCCAAGTTATTAAAGAAACTGGCAACACATAGACTCAAAACAAAAAAGAGAGAATATCAAATCGACTGCAGCAAGATAAAAGGGGAAATATAAGTCTTGTATAGATATCTAGTGAATTGGAAGTATCAACTTGGTTTAAAATACATGCTCGACATAACCATTGCATGACATGTAATTTCGGCAGTTGTCATTGAGTGCAAACAAAGTATGGCAAAACAGTATCCAGGACGAAAACTACTACTTTAGAAAACTACTTTAAGAACTCAATTTAAAGGGTCTCCTCTTTCTCCAATGTTTAGTTCTCATCTGGTGGTTTGATATGAAATAGAGCACCCAATGCCGTGAACAAAGCGCTTATTGATGTAGATATATCATACTCAGTGGGAGAAGGAATGTATCTCGGCTGTCTGTCCTCTCCGTGGCCCTTATTCAATTACTGACCATGGCAGAGTATTTCAAGGGATTTTTTCTTGGGTGATCACACTCTGCAAACGCGTGCTGAGTCAGTGTGGTTGAGGTGCGAGGCTACAAGCTAGCACAACTTGGTGCCGGTTCCAAGCCTGGGCCAAAAGGAGGAGGTTTGATGCAGGAAGGACATCCGGTTGTTAGAACAGCGCCAAACTCATGCGCTGCGGACCTTTCCAGCCACAAGAAGTAAAAATATTATTGTACATACAAATGCATTCACTATGAAAAAACGGAAGAAACTACAGCATGCATTATGGTCAGTACTGGTGCAAGCGTATTTCTCTCCACTGTATTAATCACCTGCCCCACTCAACAACACCCTCGTCCTTGCTCCACCTAATCTCAAACACTTGGGCCATAGGTATCACTTCATATCAGGAAATAGATTGAGATAATGATGGATTTTGACCCTAATTCTAGCCTAAGCACAGGTCCTCCAGCCTATCAACGCATATAGAGAGATTTACTTTCAGTGAGCGGAGTACGCAGTGTCACACTTATTAACCCTCATGAGGGAGAAGATAAGGGTCCCAGATTTTTCCATTTTATCAGCAACACAAAGCAAATTTGGCATTTAGCAGCAGGTGCTAAGCGCAACCAGACATGAGGCTGTTCGCTATCTGTCTTTGCAGCTTTCTATTGCTGTTTCAGGTATGTTCATTCATCTGAGGACTTCAAACATTGTATAGAGAATTTAAAAGCACCTTTTTTCACTTCTCTGTCAACAAAATTAATTGTTATAATGAATATGCAGTTTTCCAATAGTTTTATTCTGGGGTGAAAAGATGTTCTAAACTAAAATTAAAGTAATGGTTTATGCCGACTTAGAGTGGGGTAGCACAGTAGCTAAAACATTCGACTCAAGATGGGGGATTCAAGTCCTAGTCTTGCATGCTGAGCGCTTGCTGTGAGTATGAGCTTCTCACAAAATTCTCAGATCAGACTCGGGCTCATAGCAGGCCAGTCTATGGCCAAATTTACGGTTACATAAGCATGCAATTTATTTTTTATTTATTTATATTGCTGAATGACATATGCCACATAGCGTCTCCACAACAGACTCTCCCAGCTTTTTCCAGTTGATTCTGTTCTTAGCAGCAGCCGCAGCTTCTCCCCAGGATCTCAGTCCAGCCGATGCCATCTTTCTCGTCATGAACCCAGGTCTGGGCTGCGGTTCTCGCCTGCGTCCTCCTAGCTGAAGAATTGTCTGTTGATGAGTTTCTGTAACCATTGTCGTTTTTGCGTAACTGGATGGTTAGTCCCGTGAACAACTTCGTTATACCGCGAAGGACTCGGTGTGTGATCAGCCAGGGAAAAATCCCTTGAAAATACTCTGCCGTGGCTGGGAATTGAACCCGGGCCATGGGGAGGACAGACAGTGAGCTATTCCACTGAGCTATCATGACTGATTAAGCATGCAATTTAGAGCAATAAAAAACTACCTCCTCTATCATGTTGATGATTTTAGTTTCTTATCTTAGATAAGACCACAGGTCATTTTTAATGTGGTTCATAACAAATAGAAATATAATTAATAGGCAGAAAAAAAGAGTCTAATTGGCGGTCTAGGTTGAAATTTAAAAAATATACAAAAGTCCAATGCTATCCAACATGTTTGTAAAGAAGAGTCTTTTCATTTCAGCCATGGTCTGTCCGTGGTTGGACGTAGGGGAGATTGAGTCATTTTTCTGACCCGAGTGTCCCGGGAGCATCAAGAGAATATCTTATTGTTTGTGTAGGATGCCTTGGCTTACAAGATGGTGTGCTATTTTGAGAACTGGGCTCAATACAGGAAAGGTGATGAGAAGATGTTACCTAAAGACATAGACCCTTTCCTGTGTACTCACGTCATCTACTCATTCGCTAAGGTGGAATGGGATCATAAACTGGGACAGTATGAATGGAATGATGAAAGTAAGTCCGTTATCGACATTTATGTCATACTGCTTCCTTCGCATCAGGGGTCTTCGGAAAGGCTAACGTTTGCTGCGCACTGCCCTGCTACCAATCCAACACACCGGCAACGAGCCGTACCGCCCGAGCCGTACCGCCCGAACCGTACCGCCCGAGCCGTACCGCCCGAGCCGTGCTGCCCGAGCCGTGCTGCCCGAGCCGTACTGCCCGAGCATACCCATTGGAGTTTTCTGCTCTATCAGACAAGTCACCCAAATGTATAAGAGCTTGAAGAAAGGCGATAACATGTTTTACAGAACTGTACGCAGAGACGATGGATCTGAAGAAAATCAATCCCGAACTCAAAATTCTGCTGGCTGTTGGAGGATGGACCCATGGCGTCGTTCGGTTCTCTGCTATGGTGAGTCCACTCATTCTAATTTAGCTTCTGAATCAGCGGATGTTCTGGTTGGGTGTGGGCAACTGAAGTTGGCCTTGGACATAGTCACCTTCCACTATGCCAACTAGCAACTCGTTGCATGGTATAGTCGGGCCTTTATGAATGTCTTTTTGTCAACTATTTAAAAAGTCCTGTCATCACGTCATCTTAAAACATGTGCACCAGACTGATGGGAGGTTTATCAATCACAAGAGTGCAAGCTCTTGTCCCCGCGATTGTATTTTTTGCATATTGTATACAGGCAGCATCAGAGAAGAAACGGGCTATCTTTGTGGATGATACACTGGCCTATCTTCGTAAGTATGGGTTTGATGGAGTGGATCTGGATTGGGAATACCCTGCTGCTAGAGGAAGTCCACCAATTGACAAACAGAGATTCACCTCGCTCTGTCAGGTTTGTGAAGGTGAAATAAGGGGTCAAAGACAAGGAATTAGATTAACAAAAGATTAAAAGTAGTGCAGAAAAAGTTGTTAAGAACGTAATAATCTTAGCTTGCTCTGAGTTTTGGGAATGCATTACAACAGGTCTTTAACAGCTGTTTTATTATCCTAGCTGCTAGGTATCCGAGCATGCCCTAGAGACTAGAGAAGTAGTGTTTAGTGTTTAGAGAGAGCCAAACAATGCTCTTCAAGTTCTCCAGAGCGTTTTGGACACATCATGTGTCCTAATGCTATCTAAATGTCTCTGATATACATGTGAATGGAATGTATATGGTAATGACAGGAGCTGAGAGCTGCTTTTGACAAAGAAGCATCGGGCACTGGGAAAGAAAGACTGCTACTGACAGTAGCAGCTGCCGCTGGTTGGAAAACTGCTGAGAAAGGTTATGAAATGGACAAACTCGCCAAGTAGGTGAAATGCTTGATATTTATTTAACTACATGCAGTAGCTATAAAACCTCAGACCAAAGAAATCTCAATTTGAGGAACAACTGTGATCACATTGAAAATCTAGACAGCATTATTTCGTCTTCACAATTTATACTCTATAACAGCCCATCAGTAATGATAGCTCAGTGAGAAAATGAATGCATCCCACTGTCTACATGGCTTGGGCTCAATTCCTGGCCATAACAGGGTATTTCAGAGGAGGTTTCCCTTGATGATCACACTTTGCCAACCCATCCTAAGCCAGAACAGTGGCAGAAAATGGCTCCAATCACTCGGAGAGGAGATGGGCGCCACCAAAGGATCTGAGGAATGCGAAGCATTACAGCTTCATCTGCCCACAGTTCCTCTCGGCGATCAGCATGGCCATGGGTCTATAAAACACTTCATATTATTATTCCCAGTGTGGGGTCATCGAGTTTGCTTCCTGGTTAACAGCGAGACTTTTTCATTGAAGCGATATTGGATACCCTGAAACCACCATTGCATGTCCTTTTTGGGATTCGAACCTCACCCTCACTCCGCTCAATGATGATATATTTGAGTCCTGAGCTTCCTTTAGACAGACCGATCATAAGAGAGCCCATATTTTCTCATTATATGTTTAGGTTTGTAGCATCACTGTAGCAGGTTTTTAATTACTACCTAGTGCTTTAATCCAGTCTGATCAACCCTTTGGTAGACTCACTATTCTCATGTTCACCCAGTCACACTACTTTTGTTCGCAGGGTGATAGACTTTCTGAATTTAATGACATATGATCTTCATGGTGATTATGAGTCATTCACTGGCCATCATGCTCCTCTTTATGGGGCCAATGGAGACAAAATCACTGTGGTATGTGGCATTCATTTGTCCGCCCACCTGTCTGTCCGCGTGTCCACTCTCCCATTCAACTGCTCGTCCGCTCGTCCGCCTGGCCACCTACCCGACCAACCACCCACCAATATTGAGAGACAATTGTAGAGAACCTGCAAGGCCAAGGCAGAGTCATCAGCCTAGGAATAGTGCAAGAATACTGTAGTCTTGCAAAATTGAGTTTTCAGGACCAGCTAGGTAGCGCTATTGACACCCGGATTGGTCAACTCAATCGAAACCGACATAAAGAAATTATTTATAAGTAGCCCACTAACAGCTCAATCACCATTGCACTGGGTGCAGACTCAAGACAATGTTAGACCAACCATTTGTTTGCGCACCATAATAATGTAAAACAATATAGTGTGTGATTTTGAGCAGCAGACTACTTACCTTATGTGTAATGTGTACACATCTGCTTTAAAGACTCTTCTGATTTCTTATCACAGAGTTACGCAGCAAGCTTCTGGTATCAAGGCGGCTTTGCTAAGGATCAGATCATAATTGGCATGCCTATCAACGGAATTACCTGGACACTCAAATCAGGTGCTAAGCCTCTTCTCGGTGCAGCAGGAGGAACGGGCACTGGACGGGTAAGGGCCTGTCTATTAGGCTAATAAAGTGTATAGAAGCCATATGGATAGTGTCAGTCTATACCCGAAGCTGTAGGTTCGCGAATCACAAAAAGTCGATTAGTGGTAGGAATATAGAAAGTTTAAGATGCGAACAGTATGCCCAAACGGTTTGCTCCAACCATTGGCCTAACGTAATTGTTATGTATAGAGAGGTTAAGATACCAAAATCCAGCATAACAGTCAACGAAACTCTTCGACAAATGAT
>Ga0224501_10001216_pt1 | contig 19919 bp, 13 predicted proteins | sample SF_Oct11_sed_USG_4_FD_169105 | JGI IMG/M metagenome (GOLD analysis project Ga0224501, IMG submission 169105) | Sediment microbial communities from San Francisco Bay, California, United States - SF_Oct11_sed_USGS_8_1 | ecosystem: Environmental > Aquatic > Marine > Sediment | place: USA...
GTTCTGGGTGTCCGAGACGTGTACCTTGATATTATTGGTGAAGTCCTCAAGTTCGGCCACCATCAGCAACTTGAACGGCCCCAGGTCCGGGTTGATGCTGATACCCAGGTTATAGGTCGAAGGGACCACCAGTCTGTCAGGAGGGTCAACCGGGTTTTGAACCGTGTTAGGGTTGTCCAGTTCCAGCCCGCCCAGGTTGTGCATGGTCATCCCCCACTGCCCCCGGAGTTTGCCCATGAACGCCAGACGCCAGATTATCCCCAGGTCAAAGGCCCTTGTTTCGTAGGAATATCCATCCTTGGGCAGGGAAAGGGTCATGGTGTCGGTGAACTGCTCGGTCTTGGTGCGTTCTATGTACGTCAGATCCTTCAGCCCCAATCCCAGCAGAAGCTGTCCGTCCTTGGTGTGAAGGGAAAAACCGTACAGCATTCCCTCCACAGTTTTATGCTCGGTGTACAGGTTGTCCGGCGGGGTCTGGTTTAAAATATCGAAGGTGCCGTCACCATTGTCGTTAAAAAACAGCTTGAGGCGGTCCTGCTTTATCATGCCAACCCCGAAACCGAATCCCATGGCACCCAGGTTGGCCACCAGGTTGTAATATCTTTCCCAGCGGAAATGCTGAGACTCCCCGGCGTATTCATCATAATAATCAATGAGTCCGAGTGTGGTATTCCGGTTTTTGACAACTTTTAGTTTTTCAAACACATTCATCAGCTGGTCCATTCCGGGGATGGGCATCAGCTTGACGGTATCGGTAAGGAAGTAGTTATCCTCCATGTCCAGGGTAAACTGGCCGGCCACCTTCACCCCCATCAGGTACTGGGACAGTCCGGCGGGATTGTACAAAAGCGAAGACTCACCCCGGGCCACCGATGTGAAGCCGCCTCCCATGGCCAGCGCCCTCAGATCCGACTGCATGAAGCTTTGCAGGTCCAGGTGTTTCTCATGATGGCTTGCCAGCACAGGGGACGCGGCCAGGGTTACCATCAGCAGCAATGCCGGTACGGCTCCCTTCAGCCAGCACCCGGGCCGCCACACGCCTGAAAATGTCTTTTTGGTATTGTTCTTATTTTTCATGTCCATGCTTTTCACAGCTGATAATGTTATCGCTTTCCTGCCGGTAAAATTCCGTTTTGTGCTCTCAGGCCATATTACATATTTTAAAAAAAACACGGCGGCAACCGCCCCGGTCATGAGCCATGGGCCCTGCTATCCGCCAGCACCTTCTCCACAGGCCTTGCTGCAAGAACTCTTCCATGTAACGTCCGTATGCAGCCCGTGGCCACCTGCCCGACAGTTCCCGCCAGGGGGCAGGGAAGTCTTTTCACTGGCAATGTCTATGATTCTACCATGGAAATAGCGGGTAATAAATTCAGAGGCCGGAATATGACGTCGGACGGATTGCCCTCCACAGTCAGAGTCAGGTGGATCTGCCGGTCCCTGAAGCATAAACCACAGCGGCACCACGCGGCTGCCAGCTTGCTGTTGTGATAGATTTACTCACGGCAACCGGCCAATCCGCCCGGCAACCGGCTGCAGCCCGCAGGCTTGAATACATAAATAAACAACGACTTTTTTCACGAATTACCGGCCCCGCTGGATGGGCCTGTGGATGGGCCTGTGGATGGGCCTGTGGATGGGCCTGTGGATGGGCCAGCTGGAAAACCTGTTGGTGTCGGCATTTTTCCAGAGGGGCTTCAGCGGGAAAAACAACTGCCGCTAGCCGGATTTTTCTGCGCAGCAACCTCACCGAAAATACACGCCCTGCTGATTTTCCCGGTTTCCAATCCGGGCCTGATGACGTGTTTTGTTGTAATATCGACACGGTTGGGAGGCGAAAATGCATCAGTCCCCTGCCTTCTGTTGCCAATTCCTGCCTTCGCCAGCCTTCCGGAAACCCTCCGGGATAACGCTGTAAAAGGTGGGGTCTCAAAAACCTGTTGCCCCGGACCGGGAAAACCGATGGAAAATCCAAACATTGGCTATCTGCTGGACAGAAAACGGAATATTCTCCACTCCGAATCCGGAATGATTCTGCACCCTGAAAGCAGAACCTGGAAACCCGGCACTACCGGAGAAGGCGGGAAAGATCACCGTCTCGACCCTGTCAGTCCCACGGAGGCCGTGGCCTGGCTGCAAACACTCAGCGGATACCCCTTGAGGACACCCGTGGGGGTGATCGGCCCGCGGGAGCCCGACCCGGAGCAGCTGCAAACCGCCGAACTGCTGGGCCGGCGCCTGGGGGAAATGGGGGTGTTCATGCTCTGCGGAGGGCGGGGCGGGGTAATGGAAGCCTGTTGCCGGGGCACCTCCGCCGCCGGTGGGATAAGCATCGGGCTGCTACCGGACGAGGAGCCCCAGGAGGCCAACCGCCACGCCAGCATCGTGCTGGCCTCCGGCATCGGCCCGGCCAGAAACGCCATACTGGCCCGGGCGGCTCTGTGCCTGGTAGCCGTGGGAGGTGGAGTGGGCACCCTTTCCGAGATGGCCCTGGGCATTCAGTTCAATCGCCCGGTAATCTCCCTGTGCAATGCTCCCCATGTTCCCGGGGCGATCCAGGCGGCCAGCCTGGATGACGCCCTGCAGCAGGTGGCCGCAATAGCACTGAACTTTTTTTCACCTGCCTGAGAGTTCATGGATTTATCCGGGGCGCCATGGTAATATTTCGCCCACAAAGGCTGAGGAATGTTTAAATCCGAAAGGGGTTTATTCCGGGTTGATCAATCTGTTATTATGCTGTTTTTCCACTGCGGGCTCTGCACATTTTTTATTTTCGGCCGGACCCGTGCATCTGAAAACTACCACGTGGCCATTTTTTCTCATTTCCTTCAATGTCCCCTAGCAAGAATTCCACCGAAAAAAAGTCCACCGCCGAGTTGCAAAAACTCAAGATGGAATACATCAACAAGCTGGCCAGCACCTACCGGCCGGGCCTTGACAGGGTGATCACCCCGGAAAATGTCTTCCAGGAGGCCGTCACGACTGGCAGGGACGTACTGGAGGAACTGCAGCACGTCCTGTTCCTTCCCGGCTCGGGGGTACAGGGGCTGGAAAACCTGGATGACTGCCTGGCGGAAATACAACGAGGGAAAAGCGTTCTGTTTATGCCGGAACACCGCGGAAACTTTGATGTGCCATCGTTCAACGCCCTGCTGCGCTGCGAAGACTCCCACTATCATGAAGTGCTGGACCGGCTTATATATGTGGCCGGACGCAAGCTCAACGAGTCCTCCGACCTGGTAAAGATGTTCAGCGAAAAATACGCCCGGCTGATAATCGTTCCCCGCCGGGAGTACCCGCAGGCGGCGGATCAGGAAACGGAGGAACAGCGTCAGGCCCGCGAGGAGTTCGAAAAAACCGCCTCACGGATAAACCGGGCCGCCTTCCGTGAGATGTTACGGCTGAAAAAGCAGGGCCGGATCTTCGTACTGTTCCCCATGGGAGGACGCCTCAAGGAAGGCCACCACAACCGCCCCGTCCGCGAGGCGGCCAGCTATCTGGAAACCTTCGACAGCGCCTATCTGATCAGCATGGACGGCAACGCGCTGCCGCCGTTAAGCAGGATGGAGGACGAGGTGCCCATGCAGGACAAGGTGGTGTTCCGGGTTGGTCCGCGACTGGACACCGCTGAGTTTCTCGGGGTTCAGCGGAAACTCTTTGCCGATTTGCAGGCAAAGGGCGATGTTTCCCCGGATATGGATGCCGAAATGTTCACCATGGAAAGGGTCATGCAGATGCTGGAGAACCTTCGGCTCACCGGCCGTTACGAGAGCTGACCCGGAACCGGCCCGCACCCATGCAATTTCACGGACATCTAAGGGGAGCCTTCCTGGCCGCCGGGGTCAGCGCGGGGGTGGCCCTGGCTTCCGGATATGCCCGGCCGGACAGCGGTGCCCTGGCTGAATTTCTCACCGACCCGCTGGCGCCGGGAGATGTGCGCACCCTGGCCGGTGTGGCCGCCACGGCCTGGTTCATGGCGCTCTTTCCGGACCTGGATGTGGCCTCGGTGCCCCAGCGCTGGTTCCTCCGGGGCATGTTCGCGCTTTTGGTGGTCTGCTTTGTGGCAGGCCGGATGGAACTGTTCGCCGTGCTGGCCTTCGCCGCCCTTTTGCCGCTATTGCACCAGCACCGGGGCTGGTCCCATCATCCCACCGCGCCATTCGCGATTTCCTTCCTGCTGGCCCTGGTTCACGAGTGGCTCCGCTCACGCTCGGCCTGGATGCTGGGGTTCAGCTGGGACAATATCGCCGCTGTTCTCACCGGCTACTGGATGTATGTGCTGGCCGCCGTGCTGGGTCACTACACCCACCTGGCGCTGGATGTCCGCCTGCCACGGCTGTTCGGGGGACGCCGCCGAAAGCGCTGATGGCCGCTGTTTCCGCGACCCGTCAGGCTCCCGCAGTATCCCGGGCCTTGCGAATCTGGTTGAAGAACCGCTCCCGGGCATCGGCCACCTTGCGGGCCTTCTGGGCCGCTGTCATCTTACCCTGGCCGGCCGGGGCCTCGCCGTCGAACAGCTCACGGTCAATTTCCAGCAGAAACCGCGAGGGCTCTTGTTTCTCCTCCTTGCCCCAGCGCTTGCGCGTTTTGGCCATGGAGAGCACCAGTTCGTTGCGGGCCCGGGTGAGGGCCACATAGAACAGGCGGCGCTCCTCGGGTTCGCCGCCCTCGGCCAGCGAACGCTTGTGGGGAAACACCCCATCGGCCAGCCCCACCAGATACACCCGGGGGAACTCCAGTCCCTTGGCGCTGTGCACTGTTAGCAGGGTCACCATGGGGGCGCCCTGCTGCTCGTCGTCCTCCGGCAGGCTCATCAGGGTCACATGCTCCAGGTAGGTTTTCAGCTCCGGCCCGCCATCTTCATCGCTTCCCCGGGCGGTGAACTGGTCAATGGCAAACTCCAACTCGTGAATCAGGCTCACGGCGCGGTCCTTGGTCTTGGAGTCGGCCTTCTCCTTTTCCACCGCCCGGTGGAACTCCAGCTCGCCCATCAGTTCACGGAACACCACCCCCAGGGGCTCGGCTTCAAAGCGCCGTGCGTAGCGCCTGATCAGGCTGGTGAAGCGCTCCATGGCAGTGGCCGACGCCGGGGAAAATTCGGCGAATTTGCTGGCCTCCTCCATCACCCGGAAGGGCGGGCGTCCCTGGTGGGCGGCATATTCCATCAGGCTGGCCTGGGTGGACTTGCCGATGCCCCGGCGGGGGAAGTTCATCACCCGCTGCAGGGAGACCTCGTCGAAGGGGTCCACCATCAGCCGCAGGTAGGCCAGGGCGTCCTTGACCTCCTTGCGCTCATAGAACCTGGTGCCGCCCACCACCTTGTAGGGGATGCCGTCGTCGCGCAGGGCCTCCTCCACCTGCCGCGACTGGAAGTTGGAGCGGAACAGGATGGCGAAATCCCCCCAGGGAGAGTTTTCCCGCATGTGGGCCAGCCGCATGTGCGTCAGCACCTTTTCCATCTCATCCATCTCGCAGCTGGCCTCCAGCCACAGCAGCAGCTTGCCCGGCCCCCTGGTGCTGCGCAGGGTTTTTTCCTTGCGCTGGGTGTTGTTGCCAATCACCTGGTTGGCCGCGGAAAGGATGGTGCCGGTGGAGCGGTAGTTTCTTTCCAGGCGCACCACCCGCGCACCGGGGAAGTCCCGCTCGAAATCCAGAATGTTGCCCGGCTCGGCCCCCCGCCAGCCATAAATGGACTGGTCATCATCACCCACCACGCACAGATTGCCATGGGGACGGATGGCATGGCGGAGCATGTCATACTGGGCCCGGTTGGTGTCCTGGTACTCGTCCACCATCACATGGGAATAACGGGAGAAAAACTGTTCGGTCGCCGCCGGGTGCTCCCGGCACAGTTGCAGGGACAACTGGAGGATATCCTCGAAATCAATGGCGTTCATGCGCTTGAGGGTATCCTGATATTCGGCCATCAGCTTGCCCAGGAACAGATCACGGGGCGCATCGCGGTGGCTGGAAAGCTCGGCGGCGGTCTGCCCCTTGCTCTTGGCCACCTGCAGGGCGAAGTGGGCGTCCTTGTGGGAAATCAGGGCCTCCTCGTAGTTGCCCTCCTCAATCAGGGTGCGCACCACTGCCTGCTGGTCCTGGGTATCATAGATCACGAAGCCCGGACGGTATCCCAGCTTTTCGATATGGGCCCTGAGCAGCCGTACGCCCAGGCTGTGGAAGGTGCAGATGGTGGGCCGTTTGGCCGGCGGGATGCGCCGCCCCTTGAGCAGGGCCTTAACCCGTTCGACCATCTCGCGGGCGGCCTTGTTGGTAAAGGTCACCGCCAGGATGCGCTCGGAAGGCACTCCCTCATGGGCCACCAGATAGGCGATGCGCGTGGTGATGACGCGGGTCTTGCCGCTGCCCGCACCGGCCAGCACAAGCAGCGGCCCCCTGGTGGTGGTAACCGCCTCGCGCTGCTCGGGGTTTAACGTTGTAATATCCAGCTTCATCCCTGAGTTGCCTTACTCCCTCTGACCGGATCCCTGGTCATTATTATTTCAACCTGACTTCAACTTGATTTCAACTCCAGGCCGGATGTCCTGTTCCGGCGGCTGCCCTTCAACAGGCCAGCAACCAGTATCGGCCAAATCCAGGATAAAGAGCAAGGGAGGAAATCGGCCCTTGCCGCCTGCAAAAATCCGCATTGATAAGGGGATGTTTTTGAAAAGCCCCTGGTAAATAGCTGGAACTATTAAACTAAACAAAAATAACATGCGTCGTTTATCAAAGGCAGACGCAAGATCCGGAAATGCCAGGTTGAGTTCTCCGGCCTGTACGCCAAACCATGACTGGGAGCCGGCTGCAGGTGATCAGGCCTGGCCTGTCCGGCGCTGGAAAAACCAAGCGGATATTGTTCGCGTAGAACCACCACTAGCAGGTGTGAAGCAGTTGGTTAATATCAATTCATAAAGATTGTTTTTATTTTCTTGCTTTTTATTATGGGGTTCATTAATACCTGAAGTAATGAAGCAGCAAAGCCCTGGGCCGAACGGTTTCAAGCGAAATCATTCGAGCAATATCACCGCCTGGGAAAAGCTCCTGCCAAAGCGGCCAAAGGGGAGCGCGCCATAAACCACTGAACATTCTGTTTTCTTTTCGGGAGGATCACCATGTCCGGGTTCATGCTGAAGTCTGGAAGGCTCACCTGTTCCATCAACAAATTGGCTCTTGCCTTTTTCACGGCCCTGACCATTTTCGCGCTGACCGCCTGTAACAGCCCCACTGAAGAGGAAACCCCGGCGGCTCCCCTGCCGGATCTGATCACCGTCACCCCGGCCAATACAACCATAGCCCTGGGGGTGACCCTGCAGATGACCGCCCAGGCGACCTTCCCGGACGGTTCGGTGGTTGATGTCACGGAAGAAATGAACTGGGCCTCCAGCGACGACACGACGGCCACAGTGCAGACAAGCGGCGACACCACCCCCGGCCTGGTGGCATCCCTGGCCGTGGGCACCGTGACCATCACCGCGACCTATGGCGAGGACATCGTATCCGGCTCCACCACGGTTAGCATTACCGCCGCGGAGCTTACCGCCATCACCGGCATCGCGCCGGCCAATCCTTCCATCGCCCTGGGCCGGACCCAGCAGTTCACGGCCACCGGCAGCTTCACCGATGGCAGCACGGGCGTTGATATCACCGGCATGGTCAACTGGTCGTCCAGCGATGAAGCCGTGGCCACCATCAATTCAACCGGCCTGGCCGACAGCGCAGCCGAAGGCCCCACAACCATCACCGCCGACTATACCGGCCTGACGGGCCAGTCCACCATTCTGACAGTAACCGCGCCCGAGCTGATTGCGATTACCTCCGTCACGCCCGCCAACACCACCATCGCCAAGGGCACCACACAGCAGTACTCCGCAACCGGCAATACCACCGACGCCACCGGCACTGATGTCAGCGCCATGGTAAACTGGTCGTCCAGTAGTGAAGCCACGGCCACGATTGCCACCGGCGGACTGGCCTCAGCCCTGACCGAGGGGGAGACCACCATCAGGGCCGAAAGCCTGACCGATTCCAGCATTTTCGCCGAAACCACCCTCACGGTGGGGCCGGCAGCCCTGGCAACGGTAACCGCCATCTCGCCGACTACCGCCACCATCTATCTGGGGGAGACCCAGCAGTTTGCGGCCACAGGCACCATGACCGACGGCACCACCGGCGTGGACGTAACCAGCCGGGTCACCTGGAGCACCAGCAGCAACTCCATCGCCACCATCAACTCCGCGGGTCTGGCCACCGGTGCCGGGCAGGGGACGGCCATCATCACCGCAGCAGCCCCGAGTGGAAGCTCCGTGGAAGCCTCGCTGATCGTGAATCTGCCCACGCTAACCGCCATTTCCACGGTCACTCCCGCCGCCACCACCATCGGCCTGGGTGAGACACTCCAATACACGGCCACCGGCAACACCAGCCTGGGCAACGATTTGAATATTACCAACCAGGTGATCTGGGAGAGTTCCAACGATGCCTTGGCCAGCATTGACGCTACCGGACTGCTCACCAGCAAATCCCAGGGAACGGTGACGGTCACCGCCCGGAACCAGGACAGCAGCCTGAGCCAGAGCACAACCCTGACCATCGGCGCGCCCAAACTGACCGCCATCACCTCCATTATCCCGGATACCCTGGATCTGGCTCTGGGTGAATCCAGGGCCCTAACGGCCATGGGCAACACCACCTATCAGACAGACGTGATCGTATCCCCCCTGGTCAACTGGTCCTCCGACGACGAGGGTGTGGCCACGCTCTCGGGGGCAACCGTGAGTTCAGTGGCCGAGGGTTCGGCAAACATAACGGCCTCGGATCCGGGCGGAGTTTTGGCTTCGGTGTCCATCCAGGTCAACGTGGGCCCGCCGGCCATCTCCACCCTGGAAAGCCTGTCTCCGCTGGGTGCAACAGTGCCGTTGGGAATAAACCAGCAGTTCACGGCCCTGGCAACCCTGACCAACGGAGCCACCGCCCAGAATGTTACTAGCACGGTTATCTGGCAAAGCAGCGATGAAAGTGTGGCCATCATAGACTCTGCGGGAATGGCCACCACTGTGGGCGAAGGCACGACGGACATCATCGCAATGGACCCCCGGGGCCAGGCCGAGAGCATCTTGACCTCCTTTATTGTGGGGCCGCCGGAACTGGTAGGCATTACCTCCATTTCCCCGGCAGGGCCGCTGACCCTTGCGTTAGGAGACACACAGCAGCTCTCCGTTTACGGTGACACGACCTTTGAAACAAACGTGGTTATCAACGACCTGATCGTCTGGGATACGACCAATTCCGAAGTAGCATGGGTGAACGCCACCGGGCTGCTATTCACCGAGGCTCTTGGCACAGTTACCATCTCTTACGGCGAGGCCGGTGACTTAACCCATTCCTTTACCGTGACGGTGGAAACACCCCCTCCGCCTGAACCCGTGGGAGTTTCCATCACTCCGGCGGATGCAACCGTGCCTGTGGGAACTAATGAGTTTTTCACGGCCTGGCTTGTTTATTCCGATGGCAGCCAGGAGGACATCACTGCTCGGGTATTCTGGGATCTGGACGACTATTCCCTGGCCATGTTTGACGAATTCTCACCGGGCTTTCTGAATACATTCTGGGAAGGGGAAACCAACATCACGGCAGATGACACGGCGTACTCAGGGTTCACCGGCACAACATCCCTCATCGTGGGCCCGCCCATAGTAATCTCTGCCGGATTATATCCCAGCATGGCCTACATGTTCGTGGGCGATACCATTCATTTCGACTACGTCGAGAACATGTCTGACGGATCACAACAAGTGGCAGCGCTTGATCCCTCGGCATACTCCCTGACGGCGGGGGGGGCGGCCAGCCTGACCGACGGCTCGGTCACCGCCAATTCGGTCGGCAGTGAGACCCTCACCGTCACCGTGGGTGAGGGGGCCTATGAGGTGGGCATCATCATCTCCGATCCCGCAGCCATGACTTTGGATACGCTGACCTCTGACATGGGCAACACGGGCACGGCAACGCCCATGGAGCCGGTCGAGGTTATGCCCGACATGTATGACCCGTCAATTATGGCCGTTTTGGACCAGACTGCGGGCCCCGGCAGCATGATATTCATGGCCCAGTACTCATACTTCGAGGGTATGTTTGATGAAACCCTGTTCATCACTACCGAAGGCCCAGGCCCCGGCACCTATTGGGTAAGTGAAGCCGGGTTCACCATGGGTATCTATTTTGGGGTAGAATCAATGTTGTTTGCCAACTCGGGAGTGGTCAACATCACCCAGGGCTCGGCCCAAGATGACGTATACCTGATCAGCTTCTCACTGGAAATGTGCGACATGTTTACTGGCTGCGACGCCGGCACCACGCCGCTTTCCGGCAATATGAGGGCCACCAGGTCAATGCCCAATATAGGCAGCGCCTATTACCCGGATCAGTTGGATACAGATTGGCCCCAACTGGAGACCCTGAACTCCATCTACGGGGGCAGCCTCGCCGCTTATCCCGATGAGATCAACTTCTACACCTTCCTGGCCAACTCCACCGGAGAGTTCCAGGTAGTGCTGGACAACCCCAACGTGAACCTGCAGGAGTGGACAGACTCTGCCTACACGGCCCAGGGAGACGCCACCTGCACCACCGTGGACACTTTCAAGATTTGTCCCATCTTCGTCTCCCAGTACCAGCAAGGTACGTTCTCCCTCAGCGGAGGCGACCAGACCGTGGAGGTAAACATCATTCCTCCGGTAAGTGGCTGGTTCGGAGGCGGTATGTTCGAATCTTTTATCTATCCCGGCATTGACCGGTGGATTTTCCTGCAAGGCGCCTCTCCCGGCTACGCGGGTTATTTTGGCATCTCTGGATTTGGAGAAGATTACGATCTGTATGTATACCAGGAGGATGGAACAACCCTGCTCTGCTCCTCAACCACCGTGGGACCAGATGACGAAATGTGCTCCGATATAGTTACCGGGAGCAGCGTGGTGATCAGGGTATCGTCCCCCACTGGGGTAGTGGGAGATTTCTATCTGGATGGTTACCAGGAATGATGAGCACTGGGCCGCAGGGTCCTTGCCTGACTGACTCCCGGCCTCGCCGGCCGGGAGCCTGAACGCGCACCAGGAGGCGCACCAGGAGACGCACTAGGCCACGGATCATCCGCACGAAACACCAACCCCCGGAGCACCAGGGCCGCTGCCCACGCTGCCGGGGGTTTTTTTTTTACTTTTTAAAAGGGGATGGGCCTGTCCGGGGCGCCCCGGATTGGCCGGTATGCGGAGGCGGATTTATTCCTGCCGCGGGCCGCCGTTCATATGCTCGGCCAGGTAATCAGCCAGTTTATCGAAGCCCACGCGCTCCTGCTGCATGGAATCGCGGTGGCGCACCGTGACGGCATTGTCCTCCAGCGAGTCGAAGTCCACAGTCACGCAGAACGGTGTGCCCACCTCGTCCTGCCGGCGGTAACGGCGCCCGATGCTGCCCGCCTCATCGTAGTCGCACACAAACCGTGCCTGCAGGCCCTCATACACCTGCATGGCCTTCTCCTCCAGTTTCTTGCTCAGGGGCAACACGGCGGCCTTGACGGGCGCCAGCCGGTGATGCAGACCCAGCACCACGCGCTTCTCGCCGCGCACCTCCTCCTCGCGGTAGGCATCGCAGAGGAAGGCCAGGGCCAGCCGGTCTGCGCCCAGGGCCGGTTCCACCACATGGGGGATGTACTTGTCGCCGCTCACCGGGTCCACATAGGCCAGTTCCTTGCGCGAGTGCTCCTGGTGCTGGGTCAGGTCAAAGCATCCCCGATGGGCGATGCCCCACAGTTCGCCCCAGCCAAAGGGGAACCTGTACTCGATATCGCTGGTGGCGTTGCTGTAGTGGGATAGCTCGGCCTGCTCGTGATCGCGCAGCCTGATTCTCTCGGTGTCCATGCCCAGGCCCACCAGCCAGTCCCAGCAAAACTGTTTCCAGTGGGTGAACCATTCCTGCGAGGTATCCGGATGGCAGAAAAACTCCAGTTCCATCTGCTCAAACTCCCGGGTGCGAAAGATGAAGTTGCCGGGGGTGATCTCGTTGCGGAACGACTTGCCGATCTGGCCGATGCCGAAGGGCACCTTCTTGCGGCTGGTTGTGCAGACATTCTTGAAGTTGACGAATATGCCCTGGGCGGTCTCAGGACGCATGAACACCGTGGATGAACTGTCCTCGGTCACGCCCACGAAGGTCTTGAACATCAGGTTGAACTGGCGGATGGGGGTGTAGTCCAGATTGCCGCAGGTGGGGCACTTCAGCTCCTTTTCCACCAGGAAGGCCTGCATCTGCTCCTCGCTCATTCCCGCAGCCTGGGCGGGGTTTTCGCCTTTTTTCTCCAGGTACTCCTCAATCAGCTTATCGGCCCGGTGGCGGGTCTTGCACTGGCGGCAGTCCACCAGGGGGTCCGAAAAGCCCGCCAGATGCCCGGAGGCCTCCCATACCCGCGGATTCATCAGGATGGCGCTGTCCAGGCCCACCACATCACCACGGTCCTGGACAAAGTTTTTCCACCAGGCCTGCTTGATATTGTTCTTCAACTCCACTCCCAGGGGGCCGTAGTCCCAGGAGTTGGCCAGACCGCCATATATTTCCGATCCCGAATATACAAATCCCCTGCGCTTGGCCAGTGAGACCACGGTTTCCATCGTAAATGTCATCGTCTTCCGTATCTGATTGTTTTGAGTGGTAATTGGCTCGATTCACCGGCCATTTTCCGGGTTTTCCGGCCAGTGGGAATTATCCCTGTACAGCTTAACCTATCGGAAATTGAAAAGGGAGTCTTTAAGACCGCTTTAAAATGCTCCTGATGTTGACCACAAATCGATCACCAGTTTTAATAATAAATTTTTTGAAATCCTTTGCAATACGCTGTCCCTGTGATATAAATCTTCAGGCATTCTAAATATAAAGGGTTCAAATAAAGGATATAGCGAAAAGGCGGTCATTTTTAAACCGGCAATCCATAAAGCCGGGTGCGGCAGAAAAACACCAGCCACAACAGATGCTTACACCCAGGGCGCAGGGTTGTAGAAATATTCCATGTCCGGCCTTTGCAGGAAGGTTTTCAGGTTGCAGGACCAGCACTCCCGGGGGCCGCAGCATCCAATGCCATCGGGCCTGGCCTGAAAACAAAAGTTTGCCCCTGTGACAGCGGCGCCACACTACTCTCCCCGTGGCGCCGCTCCTTTTTGCCAACGGCACCCCTATTTATTCGCAGTACACCCCCACCTCCGGGTCGGTATCGGCTTTGCCAGATGTGGCAACACTGTTATTCTGATTAATAAGCGGCTGCCCTGGTAATCACCGGCTATTATTTATTAACCGGCAGACAGCCTCATAAACCAAAACCTGATCATATGCATAGCCGGGCCTGGAGCCAGACAGGACGGCATTCAGGATTATTTCACCACATGCTTTTGTCCTGATGCCTTTACCCTGTGGCTTCTCCCTGTGCATTTACCCTGTGCATTTTTCCTGTGCATTTTCCTTGTGGCTTTTGGCAGAGTCATTCATGACCACGGAGCCTGGATCAGATCTTAGGAAACAGAAAAATTATGACGGGAAAAAAAGCAGCGCGCCTGGCCCTTCTCATGGCCATTACCGCAGGAATCGCCCTGGCGCTGACCTACCGTGACCGGTTTTCCGCCCAGAACCTCGAGTCCCTGGTGGGTGAACTGGGTATCTGGGCGCCCCTTGTTTATATTGGCATCTACCTGGTGGCTCCGGCGCTGTTTCTGCCGGGAAGCCCCCTTACCCTGGCCGGCGGGGCGCTGTTCGGCTTTGCCTGGGGCTCCCTGTACACCTTTGTCGGAGCGGTGGGGGGCTCAACACTGGCTTTTCTGATCGCCCGTTTCCTGGCCGCGGACTGGGTGGAAGCCAGAGCCGGCGGGCTGGCCCTGCAGATCAAGCAGGGCGTGGAGCGTGAAGGCTGGCACTTCGTGGCCTTCGTCCGGCTGGTGCCCCTGTTCCCGTTCAATCTGCTCAACTACGCCCTGGGGCTGACCCGCATCCCCCTGGGAACATATGTGCTCACCTCGGCCATTTGCATGCTGCCGGGTATCTTTGGCTATGTGTACCTGGGGTATGCCGGGCGCGAAGCACTGCTGGGCGGGGATGACTGGGTGCGCAAGGCACTGCTGGGTCTGGCGGTCTTCGCGGCCCTGGTGCTGCTGCCGACCATGATCCGGCGCTGGCGTGGCTCCGGCGGGGAAAAGCAACCGAAGTGATTCAACCCTGACCGGACAGGCTACTGGCGGCACTCCCTGCACAGGCCAAAGATACGCAGGGAGTGATGTGACTCGCGGAAGCCGTATTGGCTGCAGATGCTGCTCTGCATTTCCTCAAGGCGCGGGTCGTGGAACTCGGTGACCTTGCCGCAGGAATTGCAGATCAGGTGATCGTGGTGGGCGTTGGGAGATACACTTTCATAGAATGATCGGGCGTTGCCGAAATCAAGCTTTTCCACCAGCTGGCATTCCTGGAGAAGTTCCAGCGTCCTGTATACCGTGGCCCGGGAAACCCTGGGGGTGGCCTTTCTCATGCGCTCCACCAGTTCCTCGGCCTCAAAGTGTTCCTCGTCTTTGAACACCTCGTTTAGAACCGCCCGCCGCTGCCTGGTAAGGCGCAGGCCCTTGGTGAACAGGAGCTTTTCAAAGGCTTCATAGCGGGAAGGGCCGTCATGGGCACGCCGACTGCCTCCGGCGTTTTCACGATGATCTTTTTTTTTGGTTCCTGCCGTCTTTTCCTGGCCTGTCATCTGTCACCGTCCCGGTCTTTTACCTGCCGCCTTCCTTTTCGCCTGTCCGCCTGAATTAACCCTCGGGGTCTTCATGACGGTGAACACGGGTTCCCACTGGACGTTTTAAAGCTGAATAAAAGCAAGGGTTCCATCCGGCTGCCGCAAACCGTCTCCACCCGGATCAGCCGTCCTGGCCGATGGCCTCCACCGGACATGACTCCATGGCCTCGGCGGCCAGTGAGCGTTCATCGTCCGTTTCAGGCTGCTTTTTCACGAAGTCATGCCCCTCCCCTTCGTTGACCGCGAATATCTCCGGAGCGATCTCCGAACACAGATTGCAGTCAATGCAATCCTCGTCAACATAATAGGATCCTTCCGCGTTCTGCGGCCATTTCCGGTTCCGGTCAGCCATTTTTCTCCTGCGATGTTCCTGAGCTGTCGTATGGTTTGCCTGGTTGTTGCTACAGCCCCATTCCCCGTGGGCACTGATGTCATATCTGCCGGTTATTATAACCGGAAAAGAAATGTAGTGGAAACCGGTTTTTCCCGTTGAACAGCAGACAGCCCCACCAGCCTGCACCTGGTGCTGATAAATCGCCATGTTTTACTGAATTGCCGGTTCGGGCCGTATATTCCGGGTGAAGATGGGACGGGTCCGCCACCGGGGGTCCGGAAACAAAGCTCCCGGTCAGAGGCTGTTTTTACAAGCAATTTTGAAATAAACAATTTGGGGGGTTCGCCCACCCCTTCCGGGTGGTGCCGGGGGGCAGCGCCCACCGGCCGAAGCCGGCTTGCTCAGCGGCCGGCTGTAAGCAGATGGGGAAATTTTTCCTTGGCAACCTGAACCATGGCCACGAACTTCGGCACATATTCCGCTGTTTCCTTTCTCAGTTCCAGATCAAAGAAATCATATGTGCGCTGGGACTTCATTTTTCCCTCCATATACACCGGGCCGCCGTTATAGGCCGCCAGGGCCAGAGCCCAGTTATAATTGAACTTCTGGCCCAGCATATCCAGATACTCAGCTGCGGCGATGGTGGCCTTTTTCCAGTTCAGCCGCTCATCGGTGAAGGTTCCCACCTTGAGCCCCATATGTTCGGCGGTCTGCTTGGTGAACTGCCACATTCCCCGGGCACTGCCCGAATCGGCATTGTTGATGAAAACCGACTCCAGCATGGGAAGAAAGGCCAGCTCCAGGGGCAGACGCTTTTGTTTGAATATGCGCTTGATGGTGGGGAGATACCGCTGACCGCGCTCCAGGGCCTTGCCCACGGTTATGGTCCGGTTGTAGTACTCGTAAAATTCCCGCACCCGGGGATGGGTGGAAATCCACAGGGATGGCTTATTGTCCTTGATGTACCCGGCCCGGTAATTGGGCAGGCCCCGGCCCTTGTTGCTGTCGCGGCCCGATTCCCCAAACGCTGGAGACTTTGTTCCCCCATATGTCCTGCCATAGCGGCTGGTGGCGCATGAGGTCATAAACATTGCCAGCGTGACCAGCAGCACCAGATTCAACAATAACTTCCCTTTTTTATAAAATTTTTTTCTCATTATTCGCTCATTCCCCAGGGCGCAAGGTTGGAAGTATCGCGACCGACCAGCCTGAACTTTTGACCTGCTTCAATCCACCGGGGCGCATCCGGGCCCTTGCAGGAACATTCATAACTGGTCAACCACCTGCTTATCTCGTTTGCACATTACAATGCAAGCCGGTTGCCATCATTAGCCGCTCTCCAAATTGGGGCCCCCACCGGCAAAGCCCAAATCATGAAATCCGCCCGAAATTCCTGCTTGGCCTGCTGGCGGATTCTTCCTTTTTCAAGGGTCAGGAAAAACTGCCGCCCCTTGCCAGTGTTTGTTTATGTCTGCGGCATACATCTGTTATGAATAGCTTTTATGGAGCCCGGGGATTTGTTGTTGTTGTTTTCTGCAGAAACAACATTGATATATTCCGCGTGTTGTGATATTTTTTTTAACTGTTTTTCTGGACTGTAATAATTCTTAGCATCCATCACTGGTGTTCAGAAAGCGGCACTGCGGGACGGTGGCGTAAACCCAGAGGGGAAACCAACACAAAGGGAACCTAGGAGAAGAAATGCATAAAAAGGTAATTTGGTTTTTTTTAACTGTTGTAATGGCTCTGGTTCTCGGAGCCTGCGGCGGAGAAGCGGAAAAGGAAGAGCTTAGCTCGGTCACCATCTCTGGAACGATCGACTTCCCCTTCTGGCAATCCGGAGGCTATCTGCTTGCCGCCCTGCCCGATGCCACCGCGCCCGGCAGCGGCAGCGAGATAGCGTACTCATATGCTCCCGGGGGAGCCAGTTCGACCTTCAGCATCAATGTTCCCGGCAACGTGGGGAACATCTATCTGGCGGTTGTCAGTGATGCCAACATGGACAATGCTCCAGGACTGGATGAATATGGCGTCTGTACTCCTGCCATTGCGGTGGCCGATGTCGATATCACTGGCATAGGTGTTACAGGGTTTGCCATCCCGCATGGAGGATGCCCCGCGCCCCCTCCGACGTCAGTCACCCTAAGCGGCACTATTGAAAACTCGGCATATGTCTCCGGAAATTACCATATCTTGGTCTATCCCACCGGGGTTGGCATGGGTCCGGGGAATGACATCTCCAAAGTCGCAGTGCCGGGAGGGAACTTGCAAACCTACGCGGTGACCGTAGCTGCCAATGAAGGCTCGGTATACATCAATGTTTTTGAGGACCAAAATGGCGATGGGGCGGGCCTGGGTGAACCGGGTGCCTGCATAACAGGGATCAATGTGACCACATCGAACCTCAGCAATCTGGACTTTTTCCAGAATCTGGCTGTTCCACCCACCAACTGTCCGGCCCCCTAGGCTCAGAAAGCCTAAGCGGCAGCAGATATTTTCTCATCAGGCGCGTTCCCGGGTTTGCTTTTCGGGGACGCGCTTTTATTATCTCCTGTCAGCCATGCAGCAGTCCGGCCCAGTCTGGCGCGCCGGACGGCCCGGGCAGCGGAGCAGGCAGCAGGGCGTAGTCCCTGCCGGGCTTGGCCTTGCCGGCGGCCGGGTTGCGGGTGGCCAGGTGGGCCTGCAGGGCGTCCAGAAAGCGGAACGGCAGGTCATGGTCGCGCCCCCGTGGAATGCCCAGCCGCGGAGCCCGCAAAAGCATCCGGGGGACCGAGCCAGTGTTGATGATCCGCGGCGCTTCCGGCGTGGCTGCGTCCCCCAGGGGCTGTCCGTCCCACTCCTTCACCTTCAGCCCCAGGGAGCGGCACAGCAGGGTCTGGCCCGAGCAGAGCCGGTTATCCGGACGGAGCGCCCCGGAGGGCAGTGGATTCAGCCGGTGCATACCGGCCAGCATGGCGGCGTGGTCCTCGCCGGGCAGGGCCTGGGGCACTGCGGCTTTGATCAGCACCGCATTGCCACGCCCCCGGCAGGAGATATTGAAGGAGTCTCCGCCCCGAGCATAGTACATGTATATCGTGCCCGGGGAGGCGAACAGTGCATCGCGTTTTGGCGTGTGTCCCAAAGAGGCGTGGGAGGCCCGGTCCCAAAGGTAGTAGGCCTCCGTTTCTATGATCCGGGCGCTGTGGAGACGCCCGTGCACCCTGTGCAGCAGCACCTTTCCGATCAGGTCGCAGGCCACCACCTGGGGATCACGGTCGAAGAAACCGGCCTCCAGAATGGCGAACCCATTGCGGTGTGATCCAGGCATGGCAAACCCGATACTAAGGTGAAAACCCGCTCTCCACCGGACCGGTTTGCCGGAGCATCTGCCAGGCGGTAAACCCGGGGCCCGGTTTTACTTCAGGGCCTTGAGCAACATCTGCTCGTATTCGGTCTTGGAGTGGGCTCCGACCTTATAATCCACCACTTCCTTGCCCTTGAAAAGGGCCACGGTGGGGATGGACATGATGTTCAGGGCACCGGCCACCTCCCGGTTTTCATCCACGTTCAGCTTGCCGATTTTGGCCCGTCCGCCGAATTCTCCCGCCAACTCTTCCATGGTAGGACCCACCACCCGGCAGGGACCGCACCAGGGGGCCCAGAAGTCCACCAGCACCGGAACATCGGATTCGGTGACCTCCTGCATGAAGTTGTCGTCGGTAAGGATAACGGTGTTGGATTGTTCCTGGCTCATGTTGTTCTCCCGGAGCCCCTGCCCAGGCGGCCCCCGCTGTAATTGTTTCTTTGTGCCCACCGGATCTCTGCCGGCAGGCCTTGTTTTCAGACTCGGCGCTCCCGGCCCTGCCGGTCGCCGCTTCCGGTTACAATTACAGTCTAGAGGAAAACCTGCGGGTGAATCTGTGACAAGTTTACACTCCCGGCGGCAGGGCACCCGGCTAGGCCAGGATTTGCTCAAGGGCCTGCGGCAGATGCGGATGCCTGAAGCTGAACCCGGCCCGGAGCAGTTTATCCGGAATGACCCGCTGCCCCTGGAGCAGCAGTTCCCGGCCCATTTCACCCAAAAGCAGTTCCAGCACCAGGGCGGGCAGGGGCAAAACAGCCGGGCGATGCAGCGCCCTGGCCAGGGTGGCCGTGAATTCCCGGTTGCTCACCGGATGGGGGGCGGTGGCGTTCACAGGCCCGGCCAGGCTTTCGTTTTTTACAGCCTCCTCCATGCAGCCCAACAGGTCGTCCAGGTGGATCCAGCTCATGAACTGCCTACCGCTGCCCAGCGGGCCTCCCAGGGCCAGCCGGAAGGGCGGCAGCATCCGGGGCAGCGCGCCCCCTTCTGCGGCCAGCACCACCCCCGTCCGGAGAGCCACCACCCGAATCCCCTGCCGGAGAGCTGGCTCCGCGGCCGCTTCCCAGTCCCGGCAGACCCCGGCCAGGAACCCTTCCCCAGGGGGGCTCTCTTCGCCGAGCCGCTCTTCGCCCCGGTCGCCGTATATGCCCACCGCCGATGAGGAGACCAGCACCCGGGGCGGCCGTTCCAGGGCGGCCAGGGTACGGGCGAGAAATCCCGTGGTGCCGACGCGGCTGTCGTAGATGGCTTTTTTCCGCGCACTGTTCCAGCGCCCGGCGGCGATGTTTTCCCCGCTGAGGTTTATCACCGCGTCGTGGCCCTCCAGAAGGCTCATATCCACCACCCCGGCCCCGGGGTCCCAGGTGATTTCCCCCTCGGCGGCGCGGCCCCTGACCATCCGGCTCACCCGGTGGCCCCGCATTTTCAGATAG
>Ga0224501_10001217_pt1 | contig 19917 bp, 16 predicted proteins | sample SF_Oct11_sed_USG_4_FD_169105 | JGI IMG/M metagenome (GOLD analysis project Ga0224501, IMG submission 169105) | Sediment microbial communities from San Francisco Bay, California, United States - SF_Oct11_sed_USGS_8_1 | ecosystem: Environmental > Aquatic > Marine > Sediment | place: USA...
AAAATACCGACAGCTCGGAGGTATGGCTATCTCCAAGTGATTCATGTTTGGAAAGCCGCATAACGTGCCCAGGCTTAAAGGCTCGCAACAGGCCGGAGAGAGGTGTCCAGATGCTTTTCTCACAACTGCAACCAAGGGGCCAAACGATCGCCGTATTTGCGATCTGCTTTGTTTTGCAGCTGACGATTGCCGTTGCCATCACCATCATCACGGACGTGATGGTAAAGGCCGACTTCTATTCAGACATTGCCGTCAATTTGCTCAACGGGCATGGGTTCGTGGGTGAACAGGGTGGAGACCCGATCCTCTGGCGCGCCCCGCTGTACCCGGCTTTTCTTGCGATGGTGTTTGGCCTGTGGGGAGAGGAAAACGCTGCAGCCGTTCTGATCGCACAAACATTCTTGTCCGCTACGACGGCTACTCTTGTGTGGTGGATAGGAAGGCGGCTCTACAGCAACGCTGTGGGATGGCTCGCGGCCGTTGGATTTGCCGTTTATCCGTTCTCCGCCTATTACACTGTACGGTTTATGCCTGAGGCTTTGTTCACACTGGTCCTCACGGGTACGATGGCGACTCTCCTGTGGGCCGTGCATTCCGGCAAAGCCGTACATTTCGCAGGGGTGGGGGCGCTGGTTGCACTTGCCGCGCTGATCAAACCGGTGGCGCTCGGATTTGCACCGTTTCTCGTGCTGTATCTCCTGTATCGTGGGCGAGAAGAGCCGCGACGCGCCGTTTTCCAAAGTGCCGTGCTCATGGTGAGCTTTGTCATGGTCGTGATGCCATGGACGCTGCGGAACTATGCCATAACCGGAACCGTTATCCCTGTGGCAACAGGCGTAGGGTACAGTCTCTGGAGCGGGAATCAAACCATCAGCGACGGCCGCGATGAGCGGGAAATGGACGAGGCTACACTCCAACGTATGGCTGAACGCCGCCGAACCATCCTTGCGACACATCTCGGTCAAAGCATCGAACAGGTTGAAAACGATCTCCCACTGCCACTCACATATCGAGACATCGTCAACATCACTCCTGAGGAAGACAGAGCCCTCTTGTGGGCGGGGTTGAGCGAGATGGTTTCACACCCCGTCTCGACGCTGATTCTATGGGGAAAGAAATTCTATCGGTACTGGTTCGATATCTTCTGGCCACAGAACCGATGGGCCCAAGGCTATATCATTGCGATGCAGAGTGTGTTCTTGGGGGTGGCCTGTATTGGATGGTGGCGGGTGCGTAAGGAAAAGCTTCCCGTATGGCCAGTGCTTCTGCCGATGGCATATTTCACCGCGATTTATGTCATCACGTCCGCGACACTTCGCTATAGCGTGCCGATCGCCCCTCTGCTCATGTTATTCGCCGGGGTCGGTCTCTGTGACTTATATGGCCGATCTCTAGGGAAGAAGAAACCGTTCGGAATCGGCGCAGTCGATTTGCAAACAACACTTGTGTTTCCTGCGGCAGGTCCTTCTGCCCTGAAGAGGAACTGATCCTCGCTCAGGCTTTGATTGTAACCGATCGACTGTCCCGCAGATTTCGCTTATCACGAACCATTGACCGCATGCGAGCGGCTCTGGAGGCAACGGAGTGACATGATGCTACTATCCAGTGGACTCGCCACATGATGCGCCCCCTTCGAACGTTGATCATCCGTAACTGCCGCGGCATCACTGGGATGACGGGCGGAGAGACCTATCTGCTGTCGCTGCTACGGGGCTTCGATCCAAGCCGATGCCGCTGCCTTTTGGTGTGCATCGTGAACCCAGACTTGGGCGAAACGTCTTGGTTGAAAGAATTGAAAGCGACGGGGTTCGAGTACGTGACGATTCCCATTCGCAATCCATTCGACTTCCACGATGTTGTCCAGGTCGTCAAGCTCATCAGAGAGTTTGATGCCGATGTGGTGCATGCCCTAGATCACCGCGCCGATCTCGTGGCGGTCCTCAGCGCGCGGTTCACCGGGCGACCTGTTGTCGCCTCGTTTCTGGGATGGGTGAATTTTGCCAAAGGTTCATGGCGTGCCTCCCTCTATCCATGGATCGACCGCATGATCCTCAAACGGTTCGACGCGGTCATCACGGATTCCGTGGCGATCGGGACCGAGCTCCGGATGGGTTCTGCCGATCCTCCGGTGGTTGCTATTCGCAATGGCATCGACACAAGTTGGTTTGATCCGAGGCGAGCACTTGCACCGTTGGCCGTCACGACGTTTGCGAAGGGCGGGGAGTTCGTCTTTGGCATGGTAGGCCGCGTCCACCCTGTCAAAGGGCATCTGAATTTCCTGAAGGCGGCCCGCACCGTGCTGGACCGTCATCCGCGCACGCGCTTCGTCATCGTGGGAACGGTCCTCCCTGGCTTCGAAACCTATCGGCAATCGCTCGTAGATTTTATTGCCGAGCACGATATGGCCCATGCGGTGTTGATGGCCCACGTCGCCCTGGCGGAGATTCCTTCCGTTTTTTCGAGCCTGGATGTCTTGGTCGCACCTTCCTTCGCGGAGAGTTTCAGTTTCACGATGCTCGAAGGCATGGCGATGGGGAAACCGGTGGTCGCGTCGAACGTGGGTGGAGCTTCGGAAATGATCGTGGATGGTGAATCAGGGTTCTTAGTGCCACCGGATGATGTGCCCGTCTTAACCCAGGTGCTCTGCTCCCTGATCACTGATCCCGACAACATCAGACTGGTCGGAGAACGGGCCCGTGCCACGATCATCCAAGATTTCAGTCTGGAAGTCATGGCCGAACGAACATGGCGTGTATATGACCGACTGGTCGAGGCACGTCGAACTCCTGACAGGACGCCGGTTGCGCAAGGCCAACTGAGAAGACGCCTTGAAGAGATCGGCTGCAAGTAACGGTCGCCGTCGATAGGGCCACGCAGACGCCGTGATCGATAGGGAAAGTGGAGAATGAAAAAGTGCAACGCAAGAAAAAACTCTTGATCACGGGATGCCACGGATTCATTGGGAGTAGTGTGGCGGACTATGCCATTCGCCACGGTCATCACGTATTCGGTGTTGATCGAGCCGAGCAACATGGTGCGGTCATCGGCATGGACGTGTTGCACTGTGCTCTCGATCAACCGGAATTTATCGATCTCCTGGCTGAGTATCAGCCCGACACGGTGGTGCATGCGGCCGGATCAGCATCGGTAGGATATTCGTTCACCGAACCACGCGAAGACTTTCACATCGCTGTGGGGACATGGGGGGCGCTCTTGGATGCGATTCGGAAGGCCGACCTACGACCCACCGTGATCTTTCCGTCCAGCGCCGCAGTGTATGGCAATCCACAACGGCTTCCGGTTTCCGAACAGGATCCGTTGCGACCGATTTCGCCATACGGTTTTCACAAGGTCATCTGTGAGCAACTGGCACAGGAATATGTTCGGTGTTTCGGCTTCCACGTTGTTGCCGCTCGCCTCTTTTCGACGGTGGGGCCTCGGCAGCATCGCCTATTGGTCTGGGAGTTGTTTCGACAGGCCGTAGAAGACCATTCCTCTGTCACGATCCAGGGATCAGGACTTGAATCGCGAGATTTTCTTCATATTGAAGACATCGCCGAATACTTTCTTGGACTCACGGAGAGACGATCTGAAGGTTTCTTGGCCGTCAATATTGGGTCAGGAATTGCAACCTCGGTGCGCGAGGTCGCAGACCATATTCTGAAGTCTGTGGGGAGTACTAGACGGATCGTGACGCTCAACAAGGAGCTGCCCGGAGATCCCAAAACCTGGGAAGCGGATGTCTCGTTGCTACACAGTCTGGTTCCACATCGGCCTCGGGCGATTCATGAAGCCATTGGAGCCTGTGTCGATCGATGGCTTTTGGAGGAACCACCCGGGCAAGCGGGAATGCCCCGAGTGGTGAGCGGGGTCGGCGGTGAGTAGTGACGTTCGAGATCAAGCTCCTAATAAGGCTATAGGTCAAGACAGCTCCATTGCCCTGGGACAGGAACAGGATGCAAGTTCTGCCACACCCGCACAAGTGCACGAAGCGGAGGGTGAATCCTGCGTGCCTGTTGCAAGATGGAGCATCGCAACGTTGTCACGGCAGACCGCACTCGTCTTCTCGGGGAAGATGGTTGGTGCCGGTCTCGGCTTTTTCATCAGCTTGCTCGTCGCCAGGTGGCTCGGTCCTGAACAGTTCGGCTTATTTTCTCTGTTCATCGTCATTTTGATCCTGGGTAACGACGTGCTGGGAGAAGGGCTCAACCCGGGGGTGGTCCGATACTACACGATGTATTGCAGCTCAAACCCCACGAGGGCGTCTGAGGTGCTGTCCAATGCGTTGATACTCCGGGTGGCCTTGGGCATTCCGGTCGTCTTGGTAGGTACGGCTTTGGCTATCGGTGCGAACGAACTGTTTCACGATCCCCGGTATGCGTGGCCCGTCATTCTCGGGCTGATTGGGTCGTGTGGTGCCGCCCTGGTGAGCTTCTCTCTTTCCGCCTGGCAAGCGCGACAAGATTTCTCGACATATTCAGTCATGGCACCGTTGGTCAATGTGTTGCGCATCGTGAGCTTGGCAGGCCTCGCCTTGGTGGGGGCGGTGGCACTCGAACCCATTATCGGATTGCACGTGGCTTTTTACTACCTTTGCACGGCCTTCGGTCTCTGGCTTCTGCGCCCGCACCTGGGGAGCCTTCGGTTGGACAAAGAGTTGTTGAAGGAACTCCTGCGGTTCGGAAAGTGGCCTGCGATTGCCAGCCTGTGTTTCGTGCTACAAAGCAACCTTGCGGTTCCCGTGCTGACATACACCTCTGGTGCGAGCGAGGCCGGCTTGTTCGCAGCCGGCCTAAGTCTCTTGCTCGTTGTCGACTTCGTGACCGCCAGCCTGGTCACGACGTTGCTGCCGAAGGTGGGATATCTCGTTGATCACTCGCAGTGGCGCTCCTATATCAGACGATTTCTTCCGTTGTTTCTCTTGATGGTCATCGTTCTCTTGCCCTTCGTGTTTGTCGCGCGACCCGTCGTCTTGTGGTTGTTCGGACCATCCTATGAAGGCACCGTCCCTGTGGTTCAACTCCTTTTCTTGGGAGCGCTCGGAACCCTTTTGACTCATCCGCTGTATCCAGTGCTCTATGCGATGAATCGTCCGTACCTGTTTACCCTGACTCAGGGAGTTGCATTGATGGGGTGGATTCTCGCCGGCTGGTGGCTCATCCCGTTGTACGGAGCGCTGGGTGCCGCAGAAACCACACTCTGGTCACGCCTGCTTCAATCCATCGTCATTGTCGTGGTGCTCCGATATGCCCTCGGGTCGACATCGCACGAAGGCTCCGGGGCTCTTGTGCAGGGAGCGCGAGGAACATGACACCGGCCGTCACGACCCGGATGATGCCCGCACTCATCGGGATGGCGCTAGGAACCTCGGTCCTCGCGTTCTCCGTGAAGGCGCTTGCGCTGCTGCTCGCGGCCATGATCGGTATGGTGCTGGCGGCCTCGTCAGTTGCAGCCTACTACGCATTGGTCGCAACCGTTCCCGTTCAGGTCGATTTCCTGGGAGGGTTGACCGTCACAAAACTCCTTGTCCCTTTCTCGATCGGGGTAGTGGTGTTCAATGCGCTGACCCGGCGGGGGCCTTGGCCGGTCCTTTTGCAGGGGCCGGCCAGTTATCTGGCCTGGTCGTTTTTTGTCGTGTCCGTTATATCTGTGCTCTATGCCGAAGGGATTGGTCAATTTCCCGGAGAAGCTGCCAAAGTGCCCGTGTTCGCCAGTCTATTTTTTTTCACGCTCACGTTCATTCGAACCCCGGAGCAGTTCCATCGGTTACTGTGGGTGAATGCCATTGCGGGGACGGTGGAAGCGGTGATTACGGTCGCCCAGGTGCATTTTGGTTTCATCATGCCGGGAGACTGGCGGAACAATCTCGGGCTTCCGATCGAAGGGGCGTTGGATGGTGGGGCCTTGACGGCAATGCTAGAGGGAAAAGTTCGGGCTGAAGGGACAACCGCCCACCCAATCCTATTGGCGAGTTACTACCTCATGACCATTCCCTGTACCATCTGCTTATTCCTGCTTGAAGAGAATCGATCGAAGAAGCTTCTTCTTTCCGGGATGGTTGCGCTGATGAGTTACGGCTGGTACTACACGTTTGCGAGAAGTTCCATGATCGGTTTTGCGTTGATGATCGTGGTTGCGCTCGCCTTTTACTCGAAGGCCGCCCGTGTCGCAATCTTCATGGGTATTGGGCTTGCTGCCACAGGATTCTTGAGCTATCAGGCGATCTCAGACACACTGTCGGCTGGAGTTCAAACCATTGAACAGCAAGGATGGTTCGCAAGCGCGGATGTGAATTCTGCAAATAGTAGTTGGCAATTTCGCCTCGAATCCATCGTCGGTGGCTGGAACCTCTTCCTGGCACACCCGTGGCTCGGAGTCGGATTTGGACAAGCGCTCTACCACTACACGACGTACCTGCCCTCATGGGCAAATCACATTGCTCATCCATCAGTCATTCACAATGTCTTTCTCGAGGTCGGAAGTGAACTCGGCGTCTTTTCACTCGCCGCATTTTTCAGCCTATTGATGTGGGCCTTTGTTTGTGCAAAACGTGGACTCCATCTGCCCACATTGCGCCCCTATGCCATCTTGATGTGCTGTGTTCTGGCCGGACAGATCGCGTTCCTCATGATCACGCCGATGGTGCGGGAGATTTGGTTGACAATCCCGATGGCGGTTGCACTCGGCCATATGAACCGGAAAGCGGAACCATGACGAGCCTTATGGCCCCTGCGGTCGGACTATACCGTAGGAGTGTATCCGGCCAAAAACAAACTGGATCAGGAAACCCCGTTCTTGATGATGGGGGAGAAGTTCAATGCAGATCGTCCATTGAGTCGGAGGAGGGCCGTATGAACTTGGGGAAACGAGTCTCGATTATCGTGCCCGTCTATAATGGCACAGCAACGATCACTGAATGCTTGGAATCGTTTGCTGCGCAGTCCTATCCGGGCCACGATATTGAAGTGTTTATCGTTGATGACGGTTCGACTGATCAGACGCCCGAATTCGTAGAACGTTTAGTAGGACAATGGGACGGCCAGAAGCCTCGTGTCACGGTGCTTCGTCAGGCGCACCAAGGGCCGGCGGCGGCTCGCAACCGAGGAGCGGCAGCAGCCACGGGAGAGTTTCTCTTATTCACCGACGCCGATTGTGTCGCGGAACGTGATTGGGTGGAACAGATGATCATGCCATTCCAATCGGATGAGGTAGCCGCAGTCAAGGGTGCATACAAGACACGTCAGCGCAGCCTCGTTGCCCGCTTTGCTCAGGCTGAATTCGATGCGCGATATCGTTTGCTTGCCGCAGCACGATACGTCGATGTGGTGTTCTCCTATTCGGCCGGATTTCGCCGTGAGCTCTTCATCTCAATCGGGGGCTTCGACACTACGTTCCCGGTCGCCGACAACGAGGACACCGAATTGTCGTACCGAGTTGCCGCTGCGGGGCATAGGATCGTCTTTAATCCACACGCAATTATCTATCATCGGCATCCCGCCACGCTCACACAATACCTTCGTAAGAAATACAGCCGAGCCTATTGGCGGATGATGGTGTACAAGCGGTTTCCCGGAAAGGCGGTGCGGGACTCCTACACTCCGCAGAGTCTTAAGATTGAGATTGCGGCAGTCTATCTGGGTTTGTGCGGCCTCCTGCTGCTGCCGATGACGATGGGAGGAGCCTACGCAGTGATGGCTGCAGGGGTGCTCTTTGCAGGAACGGCCCTGCCATTTGTATGGCAACTCCCTCGCGAAGATGTCGTCTTGAAACTGGTTTCACCGTTTCTCCTGCTCTGTCGAGCGACGGTCATGGCTTCGGGACTGCTTCGCGCCATGCCGAGGCTCTTGGGCGGGACATAATTCGTCACACTCGTATTGATTTGTAACGATGGAGGACTGGCATGTGGTGGATCGTCAAAGTCATGGCTTCTGGATTCATGGTGTTCGTTACTGTGAGCGGTATAACCGGTGTAAGGGAATCCCAGGCTGCTGAAGCAGTATCTCATGAGTCTGGGAAAAACGGATCGTTTCGGCTGGGGGCCGGTGACGTGTTGAACGTCTTCGTATGGAAAAACAAAGAAATGTCGGCCATCGTGACCGTTCGCCCAGACGGCATGATTACGTATCCCCTTGTCGGTGAGATCGACGTGAATGGACTGACCATAAATGAGGTTGAAGAACGTCTGAACAAGCAACTCAAGCGCCAGATCCAAGACCCTCAAGTGACCGTCCTCTTGCAAGCCACGCACAGCTTCCGGGTCTATGTGTTGGGGGAAGTGCTGCAGCCGGGTGTCTTTGAGTTGAAGGGGCCGGTCACGATCGTACAAGCGCTTGCCATGGCCCGAGGCCTTACTACCTTCGCCTCAAAGAGCAAGATTTTCGTCGTGCCAGCCGGAAAAAGCGGGCCACGTGTTCCATTTAACTACGACAGGTATGTTCAAGGCGAAGATGTCGAACAAAATGTCGTCTTGCGACCCGGTGATACCGTCATTGTTCCGTAGCGTCAGCAGTGTTCAACGCCTTACACACGATGAGTATCGTTGGGTGCAGGGATGCACTTATACAGTCGTACGACATAACGTTGGTGGAAGGTTTCAAGATAGTGGATCGATCATTGACCGCGATGGGGACTGGAATCAGGATGGGACGATGGGTTTGTGGCTGGAGCACCTGGACTTTGTCTCTCTGTCTTCTGCTGTGGCCTGCACCAGGATTTGGAGAAGATCCCGTTGGAGGGGAATATCAACGGGGGACGCGGGAATTCGGGGAACTGCTCTCATGGCAGAATCGGCAGGCGCTCGACCGTTTACCGACCTCGGAAAAGCTGCTGTTGGGTTTCCCGCTTCGACGCGCGGGTTTTACGCCTCGACTGACCGTGACCGAGGTCTATACCGACAATGTTTTCTTCACGGCTGATCGGCGCAGCACGGACTGGATTACGAAGATTTCTCCAGGACTCAACTACCTCACGAGCGGACACCAAGGACACCTGTCGGTCGACTATTCGTTCGAATCCAGGATTTATTCGAACAATACCGACGAGAACACGGCGTTCTCTCGACACAATGGAGAAGTGTTTGGACTTTGGAATATGTCGAACCGGACGACGATGACCCTGTTCAACCGATTCGAGTCCTTTCAAGACCCGACGGAGCAGCAGACGCCCGGTGTACTCGGAACATTCGGTCGCACGTCCATCAATATCGGCGCGGTGATGCTCAAGCATCGTTTATCCTCTTCGCTGGATCTCCTGGCCAGTTATGGGAACTTTCTGTGGTCCGTCGATCGACCTGGAGCGGTCAACAGCATGACCCATGAAGGGGAGGTCGGACTGAGGTTGCGTGAGACACAGCGAGGGCGAACCACCGCCAAGTATCGATTTCGGTTCTTCGACTTCCAACGGGGACGCGATTTTCAGGCGCATTCGGGATCGCTCGGGCATGAAATACAGGTCTCCGAAACGCTCGTGATAAACGGGGTGGTCGGTGTGATTGGTGTTCAGCCCAATCCTTCGACCATTGATGTGCTCGCCCAAGCCTCAATCAAGAAATCGTTCGAGAATGGATTGTATGAGGTAGGTTATGTGCGAGACGTCTTCCCACCTTCGGGAGGTCTTAGTCAACCGATCGTCGGAGACTTCGTGCGTGCGTCGGCCAAAGTCCGTCTCGTCGACAGCGTTCACTTCGATGCCGGGCTGGTCTGGATTCTATCCAATACGAGTTCCAATGATTTTACCGTGCACACACTGAAATGGAATGTGGGGATCTCTTACTCACCCACGTCCTGGCTCGTTACACGAGTGGGGTACGACATGTTTGATCAACGGGAAGATATCTTGGGGACATCGGCGGATCGTCTCGCCAATCGAGTCAGCTTGCGGATGACCGCGACCTATTAGCAACATGCACATTCTGAAGCGGTGACATATCAAGGCTGTGTCGTCGGGTAGGGGAGCAAGCCAGATGGAGACACGAAACCACGGACTTCGTATCTTGTTTATTGCACCGGCTCCGCGTGCCGGAACAGTGCAGTACACCCACAACCTGGCCAATGCATTGGTGCAACGAGGCCATTCTGTGACGCTGGTTACGGGAGTTGGATTTGAACTGGCCGCCTATCCGAAGAGCTATCATGCAATGGAAGTGTTTGATCGATATCGACCAAGGCCGCTACGGCTCGGGCGGTTCTTATTGCATTGCCTGACCTTCCGGCCCCAGGTCATCCATCTGCAAGGGGCACAGCATCCTGCGCTGTATATCATTTTGTGGGCGCTGCTCAGGATGCTCGGCGGCGCCTGTTTTGTGTATACCCCGCAAGATGTCTTGCCGAACTCATTACGCCCATATCATATTCGCGCCTTTCGTTTTCTGTACGCTCGCATGCGTCACGTGTTTCTGAATGCCAAACAGAATGAGCCCCTGGTCATCGAACACTTTGGGGTGCCTCGCGATCGAATAACGGTGCTCCCGATTGCAGACCTCACGGCGTTCGTCCGGACTCAGGTGACAAGTGAGCCGCCGCACATCCCCGCCGATGCACGAGTCATCTTGTGTTTCGGATTGATTGAGCCCAGAAAAGGCATTCATACGCTTCTTTCTGCCGCTCCTCAAGTTCTTCGAGAGGTACCGAACGCACTGTTGCTGATCGTTGGGAAGCCCTTGATGGACATCGTGCCATTAGAACGCCAACTGACTGAGCTTGGCTTGCAGGAGCGGGTTCGGCTGGTTCCCCAATATGTGACATTCGCACAGATGGCTGGGTACTTCACTGCTGCACGGGTACTGGTACTGCCGTACGAAAGCGGGTGGAACAGCGGAGTGATCGCGTCTGCTTTCGGCTTTGGTAAGCCGGTGATTGCTACACGGGTTGGTGGGTTTGATGAAGTCGTGGATGATGAACGGACCGGCTTGCTCGTGCCACCCAAAGACCCCATAGCGCTGGCGAAGGCGATCATTCGGCTGTTGGATGATGATGCGTTGCATGCCCGCATGGTTACAAACGTCCAGCATGCAGCAGGGGACATTTCATGGGACACGATCGCGCGGATGACGGAAGAACGATACCTGGGCGTGCTGGAAACCGGAGGAGTCTGTGCAGCACCGCAAGCTCGGTAAAACTGATCTAGAGCCGTCGGTGCTCGGTTTTGGCTGTTCGATGATCGCATCCCTGGCGACACGTCATAGTCGTGTCGAGGTCGAATCCACCCTCCGGGAAGCAAGGGCCGCCGGCGTGTCATTTTTCGATACGGCCGATGTCTATGGTCAAGGGGACAGTGAACGGATGTTGGGAAAGTTGTTCTCTCATCAGCGTGAAAGGGTGATCGTCTGCACTAAAGCAGGTTTAACCGTTGGTCCGGTGGAAGGCCTGGTCAGGTTCGTGAAGCCGGTCGTCAATCCGGTCATGCGGCACTGGCGGACCGCGCGGGTTGCCACAAGACAGGCACGAGGACATCAGGAACGACAGTGCTTCGACCCGACGTACCTCTCGTGCCGCATCGAGGGTAGCTTGCGCCGTCTCAACGTAGACTGGATCGATCTGTTTCTCCTGCATAATCCGCCCGTCGATTTACCGCAGCGCGAGGGTGTGCTTGACGTTCTTAACAACCTCAAGGCGCAGGGGAAGATTCGGCATTATGGTGTGTCATGTCGCACGGTAGAAGATGCCTATCTATGGCTTACCCAGCCGGACATTGCCTGTCTACAGATTCCCGTCGACCGGAACAGCATTGAGGCGGCAATTCCGTTGCTCGAACGGGCACACAGACGGGGGGTCGGGGTGATCGCACGAGAAGTATTGGCACAGGGCGCATTGACCAACGGGTCAGTGGCCGACGCATTGCCTCCCCTCTTGCAGCGACCGGAGATCAACGTTGTACTTATCGGGATGACGGCCCGGCAACACCTGCACGAAAATCTACGCGCCTTCAACACAGCCACGGGGTGTGGTCATGTTGCTTGATGCACGATCGGTTCCCAACGGACACACGCTGTCGGCCGATGTCTGCATCGTAGGAGCTGGAGCTGCAGGCATCACGTTGGCGATGGAGTTGATGAGGACTGGATTGAGCGTCATCCTGTTGGAGGCTGGTGGTCGGTCACGCGCTGGGAACAGTCAGAGACTCTACGAAGGTCATGTCAATGATCCGGTCCGGCACTTGCCTCTCGATCAGGCTCGATACCGGCAGTTGGGAGGGACGACCTCGCTTTGGGGAGGGCGGTGTATCCCGTTCGACGAGATTGACTTTGCGGAACGAGGTTGGGTCTCTCATAGCGGGTGGCCCATCGCCAGAGCCGACCTTGACCCATACTACCGCCGTGCACACGACTATTGCGAATGCGGAGGGTACGATTATCAGGTGGCATCGGCCCTGCTGGGAACGCCTGTGGAAATGTTACCCGCATTCAAAGACGGGCTCGTGTGTACGACAAAACTCGAGCGCTGGAGCCCTCCCACTCAGTTTGGGAAAGTCTACAGAAAGGCTCTCGAAAAAGCCGAGACTCTGCGCGTCCTTCTCCATGCCGTGGCAGTAGAACTCGTCTGCACTCCGCCAGGAAATCAGATTGAGCGTGTGCAGGTTGCCACCTTGCAAGGTGGACGATTCGGTGTGCGAGCGAAGATGGTGGTTCTGGCAGGAGGTGGACTGGAGACGACTCGGCTTCTCCTCGCATCTAACCGTGTGCATGCTGATGGGATAGGCAATCACTCCGACTGGTTGGGGCGTGGGTATATGTCCCATATCCACGGAACCATTGCACGCATCCACCTTACGGCTGGCCGCGAAGTGATGTTTGGGTATGAGACCGACGGGCAGGGGGTGTTTTGCCGACGACATGTCGCGATTTCAGAAGAGGCGCAACGTCAACATGGGTTGCTGAACCATTATATGGTGCTCGACCGACCGCTCCTGGGCGACCCTGCGCATGAGGATGGGGTCCTGTCGGCGGCATATCTGATGAAGCGACTCTTAGGTGGGCGTCAACAAGAGGACCTCGGAACGGGTAAATATGCGTTGTACTGGCGTCATCTTAAGAACGTATTGCGTGGATCGCCTCAAGCCCTTTCGATCCTACCTAAGTTTGGTCGAGGACGGCTCCTGCAGCGCCGTCGGATTCCCTCGCTGCTGTTAGGCTCGCGTTCAAACGAATACTACCTCTACTTCCAGAGCGAGCAGATTCCGGATCGTAACAGTCGTGTCACGCTGGATGGCACGCGAGATGCGCTTGGTCTCCCCAGGCTTCATCTCAAGTTTCGCGTTTCAGAACAGGACTATGAAAGCGTCGTACGGGTGCATCAACTATTTGATGAGGAGCTTCGCCGACAGGGATGCGGAGCCCTCGTGTATCTCGACGACGACCCACTCGCTCGGATCCGTGAGGCCAAAGCGGTTTTGGGGCATCATATTGGCACCACGCGGATGTCGGCAGCGTCTTCGCAGGGAGTCGTGGATCCGAATTGTCGTGTTCACGGGTTGGGTAATCTATTCGTGGCCAGCAGTTCCATGTTTCCAACGTCGAGTCACGCGAATCCGACATTGACGATTGTGGCGCTGGCCGTCCGGCTCGCTGACCACCTGAAAGGAATCGCGGCAACAGTGTAGTGAAATGAAGGTGTGTACCGCGTAAGAAAGGAATGTCTCATGAACTGGAATGGAAAGCGAGTGCTTGTAACAGGGGGCGCGGGTCAAATCGGATCACACCTCGTAGCCAGGCTTGCTTCGTATGGTGCGAACGTTACTGTTGCCGATAATCTCTGGAGAGGGAAAAAAACCAATCTGCTCGATGAAGCAGGAAGATCCGTCATTAACCTCGACCGGAATTTCCTGGAACTCGATTTAGCCGACCCAGCCAATTGCCGACAGGCAACGGAAGGTCAGGATGTGGTCTATCATCTGGCCGATGTTGTTGCCGGAATCAATTATGTCTTCGGCAATCAATTCTCGCTCTTCAATACGAATCTCTTAATCGACTCGAACATGCTCAAAGCTTCCATTGAGAACGGAGTTCGGTCCTATGTGTATGTCGGTACGGCATGCAGTTATCCGGCTGAACGTCAGAGCAAACTGAACCCACCGCCGTTCAAAGAAGCTGATGTGTACCCAGCTTCACCGGAATCATCGTATGGGTGGAGCAAGCTGATGGGTGAGATGGGTTGTGAGCTGGCCATGAAGGAAAAGCTGCTGGATATCGGGGTACTTCGCTTCCACAACGTCTATGGGCCACACTGTGAAATGTCACCTGAAAAGTCACAGGTCATTCCGTCACTGATACGGAAAGCCTTGCGGCATCCGCAGGAGGAATTTGTGGTGTGGGGGTCGGGCAGGCAACGACGAGCCTTCGTGTTCGTCCAGGATATCGTTGATGCTCTGGAAGCCGTGCTGCTGAAGGGGATGAATCAGGGCGTCATTCAAATCGGGCCTGATTATAGCACATCCATTAAGGAGATCGCTGAATGTGTCCGATCGATTTCTGGAAAGCAGATCGATATCCGGTACGATACCACCAAACCGGAAGGTGATGTCGATCGAGCAGCAGACTGGAGTAAGGCTCGCGATATCCTACAGTGGTCGCCGACAACGAGTGTCCAAGAAGGCTTGGAACGTACCTATGCATGGTGCGAGCGGCAGGTGCTTGAAGAGGTTGGACGGGTAGTATGATCTCGGTGGTTTCTACCCGAACCAATCCAGCGTCGGTCTTAGTCTGACGGAAAGTATTCATCCTGCAAGTGGCTCTGTGCCAGATAGCCAAGGTAATTTAGGTGAAACTTCCAATCCGTTTATAACGGGGATGCTCGGATCCGTATGAAATCGAGATTGGCTGTCACGAATTCAGAAGCCGGGTTTTGGGGGAATGCCACCCTACTACTCGCTGCGATGCGGCCCATCGAATGGGTAAAAAATGGATTTGTGGCAGCTCCTCTATTCTTCTCCGGCCAAGCAACTGAACTAGAAAAGGTCTCTCTAGCAGGCCTAGCGCTGATGGCATTCTGTGCCATGTCGAGTGTGGTGTACTTATTAAACGATATCACCGATCGGGAGCGCGACCGGCTTCATCCCACGAAACGGTTGCGTCCGATCGCATCGGGAAACCTCAGTGTGCGAGTAGCGGGAATCGCGATTCCCATCTTAATCGCTCTATCGTTTGGTCTTGCGAGTTTTTCATGGGAGGTCCTTGGTGTGCTGGCGTGCTACGGGCTCGTCAATGTTGCCTACACTCTACGGCTGAAGCAAGTTGTGATTGTAGACCTCATCAGCATCGCCCTAGGATTTGTCTTACGGGTGTATGCTGGTGGGTTTGCGATCGGAGTCTCCCCATCATCATGGCTTGTGCTGGCCACCTTTCTCCTTTCTCTCTTTTTGGCCTTAGCGAAGAGACGACACGAATTGTCCCTCATAGGAATAGATGCCCCTACACACCGACCCGTTTTGGAGAATTATTCGATCAAGTTTGTCGACGAGTTGATTTCGGTCGTGACCCCCACAACATTGCTGACCTATATCCTCTACACCCTCGATAGTGTGACGGTAGCTAGATTGCATTCGCGACATCTATTCCTCACAAGTGTATTTGTGGTCTTTGGAATTTTTCGATACCTGTATTTGATACATCAAAAGGGGCTTGGCGGATCCCCTAGCGATCTTGTGCTGAAGGACATTCCTCTTCTCTCCACTATCCTTGGTTGGATTCTATCCTTTGCGCTCATTGTCTACTTCTCGGGAGCGCTCCTTCCACCATAGTGATTTTTGATCTGGATCATATCCTGGCTCGTCGGGATACTTATCTATCGTATCTGTGGGGCTATCTATGCCGATATCCTGGACGCATCACCAGATGCGCAGTTCTTCCATACGTCGTCCTCTCCTTCGTGCTGGGCCGCATGACGAATGCTGCGCTGAAAGAGCGGTTCTTGCAGGCCGTTCCCAGAGATGTGTCCCGAATTCAGATCGAGTCCTGGACGAATGAATTCATCGAACGAGTAGGATTTTCCGCTCTTTCTCGTCACGGGCTGGCAACATTAGCTGGTCATCGACGTAGAGGTGACTACCTTGTTCTCTTATCAGCAAGCCCTGATTGCTATGTACAGAAGCTCGGAAGCCGCTTAGGATTCGACGAGGTCATCTGTCCCACCATAGAGTGGCAACAGGATCGCATCTCCGGTCGTCTTGCCGGGCCGAATATGCAAGGGAAAGAAAAAGCACAGGTCGTACTTGCCGTCAGAGAACGGTTTAGAAATAGTCAAGTGGTCGCCTATGCGGATCATGTCTCAGACTTCCCAATACTGCGGTTGGCTGATCGAGGTGTGTTGGTAAATGGAAAGGCGAAGAGTCGCCGGTGGGCACTGAGGATGGGAATCGAGGTGGCCCGATGGCGCTAATAAGGGTCACAAGATCGATTGCAAAAAGAATGGGTGGGTCCTTGGTGTAACACCATCGTTTAGTTGGTACAGTTCGGGTGCAATTTTCCGTCGGACAGGTAGACACACGAATGGAATTTCTGGGGATTTGCTGAAAAAGTCGCCTTGAGGGCCTTCCCTTGCCGCGTGTTCGGCCGAATAAGACAGTCCCACGGGAAATAACTCATCCACGAAGGGTGGGCAGACCACATGGCAAACCCTTGAATTTGCGGATAGGTGGCCAGAATCCGTTCAAATCCCTGTGTGACTTTTTGGGCCGCCCAACTTGAATCCTGGCGAACCCCATCGGGGAACCCGAACTCCATAAAAAATACCGGCTTCTTCGTCGCCACAAGTCTCACTTCGTCCATGACCTTATCAAGACTCTTCATGTGCTCGTCCACAGAGATGACATAGTCACGTGTCAGCCCTGGAATATCCTTGGCGTAGTAATCAACCAAGTAGAAAGTCAGACTGACCCAGTCGGCGTATTCATCGCCCGGATAGAAGTTGGCGAATGAATGACAGCTTTCCAAAAGTTGTCTGGCATAGGTCGTATCGATTGTCGAAGGAAAATCGTTGAGATCATAATCAATTTGTTTGACCTGGCGAACGTTCCATCCCATGGTGTCGAAAGTGAGGAACTTAAGTCCTTCTCTTCGTACGAAGAAGTCGTAATAATATCGTTGTGCCGCTTTCAGCCGCTCGACTCCATCGCAAACCAGGGGTTTCCCGACACCCTCATAGAGACGGGAAGCATAGGGCATCTGCGACGGGTCGAACTCGGCCAGACCGCGCTTGTTCTGAATCGCCCAGAGGAGAGATTTGTCACCGGCGGGTCCAAATCCCCCAAAGTAGTCGGCTCCGATCCCATTGGGTTCCCGCCCCGTGATGAAGAACATGGGCTTGCCGAACTGTCGGAGTTCGGAGGCGAATCGGCCTAAATCAGAGTCATACTGCCCGCTCAACAACTTATCTACCGTGAATCCGGCAGGCGCCTCAGATTCATCAGGGGCAGGATGCACATTATAGGCTTGAGCGACGATCACTTTCCCTTCTTGCCAAGCGCGATTCGCCGCCTCGACATCAAAATGAGGCTGGCCGGATTCGTCATAACCGTTGGCCCAGGATCCGCGATGTCTAGACCACAAAGCCGTCTTGCGGCCGCCAGCCGCTTCAAATGTTGCAATGTCGCCCTCGACCCATTCGTACTGTCCGATATACATCCCACCGGAAGGATGAGGGGCAATCTTTAGATTTGTATAATCTCTCGAAGCTGGAGATGGGGGTGTCGGTTCGGTGGTGGTAACCGGTTTCGATGTACGCTTGCGAATGAGCCGCCGCCTCAAATTCGATTTCTTTGTGTCGGTCGTTACGGGAATGGGTAATGTCTGAAGGGTAGTGCCATCAGACCTCTGTGTCCCCTTCGGATGGAGTTGCCCATGCGCCTCTCCCATCAACGCCACGCTCTCAATCCCGAACAAGGGGATCAGAATAAGGCTCACCACAATCTGCCTTTGGTATTGTTTCATGACTTTTCAGGCTCCTTCCTGCGTTACGCACAAGGCAAGCCTTATACCACTCTCTTCAGGGCCAAGTTTCGCTCAAGTAGGCGTACTTCCACCCCATCGACCAAGTTCTGTCGTATGACTCACGGACACTTCTGTGCATTCAGCATGCAGGGCTGTACACCTATTTCACCATTCCTGCTTCATCGGAATGACATATTATACCGACCAGTAGGGCAGTTCAGGAAAGGGTAGGCGGCTCTTTCAAGCGCCTTGAAAACGACTGGCTCTGAAGGGTCATCAGCAAGAAAAAACGGAACCGAAGTTGGGGGACATCCGAGGCGGTGCGACAAAGCAATAGCTCTCACACCGTCTACTCCATCGCTGTCCATTTTCCCATGGAGAAGCGGCAGATTCACGCTGGAGCAAACTCACGCGATGTTGCCATGTGATTTCCGAAACGCGGCACTAGATGTGCCCCTGTCTCACGGTAGGTTGGAACTGACAAGCTTCCGACGACCATGCCAATCTATTAGCTGATTGATCTTGACCGAAGCAGGTCTTCAAAATATCCGATGGTCCTCGTGAGGCCCTCTTCCAGTTGTACCTTTGGAAGCCAGTCTAGCGTGGACTTTGCGAGGGAAATATCGGGTTTCCGTCTCTCCGGATCATCCTGCGGAAGCCCCATGCTGACTATCTTCGATTTGGAGCCTGTGAGCCGGATAATGAGTTGTGCCAACTCCAGAATGGTACATTCATGTGGATTCCCCAAATTGATAGGACCAGTACAAGCGGTCGGTGTCTGCATCAGTCTCATCAACGCATCGACTAGGTCATCGACATAACAGAACGACCGCGTCTGTGCCCCCTCTCCATAAATGGTGAGAGGGTTCCCCTGCAATGCTTGAATAATAAAGTTGGAGACGACCCTTCCATCGTTCGGATGCATCCGCGGGCCGTAGGTATTGAAAATTCTGGCAACTTTTATTCCGACTTTGTGTTGCCGATGATAGTCAAAAAACAACGTTTCAGCGCATCGTTTTCCTTCGTCATAACAGGCTCTTGGCCCGATGGGGTTTACATTTCCCCAATAACTTTCGACCTGTGGATGCATGGTTGGATTACCGTACACCTCGGAGGTCGAGGCTTGAAGTATGGTTGCCTTCACTCTCTTTGCCAATCCCAGCATATTGATTGATCCGTGCACATTCACCTTTGTCGTCTGGACAGGATCGTTCTGGTAGTGGATTGGGGAGGCTGGGCACGCCAAGTTATAGATTTGGTCGACTTCGACAAACAGCGGGAACGTCACATCGTGACGAAGGAGCTCGAAAGAATGATTTTCCAACAAGTGCGCAATATTTCGCTTAGCCCCTGTATAGAAATTATCCACACAGAGAACGTCGTGGCCGTTTTGCAGCAGGCGTTCGCATAAATGTGAACCAAGAAACCCGGCTCCACCGGTCACAAGCACTCGCGTAAGGTGATCCTTCATATAAACTCCCTCAAACTGTATCTGGGGAAAACCTTACCGAACTATGCACTCCCACTCAGGACGCACTGAACTGTTCAGTCACCCTGGACGGATAATATCAGGGTGATGCCAATGATCCCAATTGTTAGACCAGGCTTTTCCACATTGCTGTCAGCCTATGAAAGCACAGTTACTTATCGACGGTCAATCATCAAAAATGTTCACAAAGGAACTGCAGTTTTCATTTGGATAACATGGCTTGAGAGTTTTCTCTCGTGGTTCGTGCAATACGAGTGCGCCGCCGCTCAACTGGCCAGGCGATTTCTCAATCGCTCGGTTGTTCTCGATGCGTCATCGGATAGTCGATCCCTCAGGAGGTGCTGGAGCTGATTGGCAGGAACGGGCTTGCTGAAGAGATAGCCTTGATAGGCTTCGCAGCCCTGCATGCGGAGAAAGGCCAGCTGATCTCTGGTCTCGACTCCCTCTGCCACGATGTGCAGTTTGAGGGCACGACCCATCCCGATAATGGCCCGCATGATGGGGGAGT
>Ga0224501_10001218_pt1 | contig 19901 bp, 13 predicted proteins | sample SF_Oct11_sed_USG_4_FD_169105 | JGI IMG/M metagenome (GOLD analysis project Ga0224501, IMG submission 169105) | Sediment microbial communities from San Francisco Bay, California, United States - SF_Oct11_sed_USGS_8_1 | ecosystem: Environmental > Aquatic > Marine > Sediment | place: USA...
AGTGAGCTATCTGCTCACGTGCAGGATGATGAGATGTACTGATGGTACTGAGGTGGTTTTACGCTGCTGCCTTCCGCAGGTTTCTGGAAGGCTAAAGGTCAGTAAACCTAACCATTATTTTACACCTAACTTGATGTCCTATTAACAATAGGAAGTGAACTCACAATCCTACAATCATTACTCCACTATTTTCTCAAGTAAACTACCTTAGCGTAGTATAATGTATGGGGTAATTCTTATCTTATTATAATTTTAATCGGTAATACAAAACCATACCGGGTAGCAGATTACGGAGACGCAGCCGAGCAATCGTCTTGTCCATCCGCTCTAGTTTAGTAGCGGAGTCGGGGGCACTCATTATGGCATGGCGTAATGAGATAATCTCCTCAGCTGCCGACATCTCATTCTGCCCGAGCAGGGAGCCAGTCACCAGATCAGTGACTGTTTCGGCCAGTTCACTTGCCAGTTTATCAACATGCCTACTCCTGTCAGCCTGTATATAGAAAATTGCAGATATTATATATATATAGTAACTACCTCCGTCAAAATCAACAGGTCATCAGGCTAAACTGAGCTGATCGGTTGGTGATGAATTCTTTTCTACTTATCCATCCTATTTAACAGACCTCCTAAGCCTGAGGCTTGTTAGAGTGGTAGAAGCTAGGATTAATGGGAGGAGTTCTCAAAGCGGGGCCAAACACTTCCGGAATTCGAACCCAGGTTCTCACAAATGCAAGCCCAGCAGTCTACTGCGGTGCTATCCCACTATGGCATTTAGATACTGAAAATGGATTATAGGGAACCCGTCATAAGTAACTTATATAACTCTGGCTAACAATACGAAGACTAGCTTTTGTTTCGACATAAATCCGCTGACAGAAATGACCGCGGGCGTCATAACGAGCTATGAAAGAACCAACTAGGCGCTGTCATGTGCTGTGATTGGGGAAGCATGCCCTGGGGACATGATTCATTGAGCTTTGAATAATAAGCCTGTTAGAGTCACATGGAGGACAATAGTGCCCAATGACTGCTGGCTCGCTAAGGTAACTATCTGTATGTAATGCATTGGTGTGATTAACAGGATGACTGCCAATCAAATTTACCCATTGATTTCCACTGCAGCTATAGGACAACAAACTCGAGCCAGGGATTTATCGGGCCAAACCGGAATCTACCAATTACCTTATCATCACCATATTTTTTTGTTCTTAGGAGGGTACTTGGCCACCTAAGACTGGCTTTAGAACAGAAGAATCTAGGAAGCATGTGGGGAGCTCATACACACTGTGGGGGGGGGAGGCATGCCCAGAGCTTAGACCCTGATCTTGACCTCAGAGCTCTAACCACTGATCTATAATGCTATCCTATATGAAAATATAGAATATAGGGGAGGGGGGTCAGCAACCGGTTTTCTATAATAACTGTATCTGCTCCGGCGTTGCCATGAAGCGTTGATGGCACAGGAGATTATAAATAGATTGAAGCATGATGTTTGATCATAAGCAGATTTGGCTAAGATAGAAGTAATGCATTATTCGCTTGTCCAGTGAGTGACTACAGAATGGGTGGTAAATGTAGAATACAAACTTTCCAAAGAAACTATTCTTCAATGGTTAAGGACTTTTGATGGGGTTAGGAGATGAGTCTATGACCCTAAAGCTTGAATAATAGTAAAGCGTATTCTATAATGTCATCTGTTGGATGCACCTGCTCCTTCCTCTTTCGTATCCTAATCAGCATCAGGGGTATGCAGAGATTGGCCTACTGAGTCTTTGATTCAGCATTCCCCAATGCAAGTTATTGGGAGATTCTCGGCTTACACACGGATGCCCCCATAGAGATAGTAACTCTATAGGTGGATCTCCATTTTGGATTGGGATTTGAGACCGCCCAGTTGGACGCATAAGTTGCCACATAAGAACGGTAAATACAAACTCCATCACCACTGAAGTGGATGAGGGTAAGGTAATTATTCTGCATGAACAACTGAAGGTCCTATCTTATTAAACACACTACTCCCTCTCATAACCGCTGTCTCCCGATAGTTTGTCACTGCTAATGCAATTATTTCATGATAAAACGCGGGCTATATCCCTGGAGTAGTGATGCTTTTTAAAAGAACAGTTACGGGTGTCAAGTCGACACAACCGAGTGCCAATCCCAAGGTGGATAAAGTAGGAGGGTTGTCGTCAGGAAGGACATCCAAACTATCCTAAACTCTTAATGATGCGGCCTTTGAGACTTTGCGTAGAGGACCCACCCTACTGGTAAAGCCCAATAGCAAATGTGGGTATCAGGCCGGGGACTTCTTATTACATCTGAATCTGGTAAAAATCCATCTCAAAACACGCAACGTGTCTAGGCAGACCTGGAGTGCCCATACAACAACAGTTATTTACTCAAGGAAACGCCTCCGTAAAATAGGCTAGATCTGTTTAGCTCGGTCACACTACAATCAAACCTCATGAATTCCTGTCCCGGTGGGTCATGCATAAGATACAACCAGCCAAGTACGAGGTGTAATCAATATCCATCATAATTTAAATAGATTATTCAAAAAACAAACCAATTTATTATTCCAAAGCCCATTCAATTGATTGGCCAGTTTTGATCAAACTGCTGCAATGAGTTTTATACTTTAGGTGGTGATTTGATATCCTCTCGAATCTGGGATTCTATCCTATCCACATAATTATCATTTTGGTAAATGAGGCGCTATACCAGCAATTGATTTTACTCGGCTTAATAGTGACAGCTTTATCCCTATAAATTGATTTAGGGACTAGTTGGGAGAAGATTATAGGCGCACGCGGAGGCCAGGTCTAGAACAAACACATAGTCACAGCATCATGGATCCGGGCTAGCACAGGTAACTACATTTTTGTTCAAGCATGACCACAGACTTATGTGTGAGTGTGTCGCCGGGTAGACATAACAGTACTTAGTGGAGTGCGAATCTTTTACGCTGAACAATGTTTCAAGTTGATTCAAGGAGTAAATCGGTGGCTTAGTGGGTAGCACAGTGGGACCTAGAATCAAAGTTCCTGGTTCAAGCCTGGTTTTGGGCAACATTTTTGTCATTTCACCTTCATCAGATTTGGATTACCAATCACCAAGTTGAATAGAGGAAGGCCACACCTAAAGTTGCCTTTCTATAGGGTGCGCGGGTACCAACGGAATGTTCCACAATGACACGAACGTGGAATGCTGAGTCAAAGGCCCCCCCAGACACCAGTCGGGATACGAAAGAAGAAGTTAATCAAACCTAACCTTGGGTAATTGATCTCAGTGTCAACAGCACACTGTTATCATATAATGTGAATACGAGGTCTAGCGCATTGAAGATCTATTTCTTGATAAATTGCATCACAATACGCAATTTATCCTAAATTTATTCATAGAACTCCTTGAAAACCAGGTTAGGGAGGCTGGCAAACACCGCCTGCACTTCAGCTAGATAGTGACAGGTAAGTGAACCTGCTTAGGTTATGAAGGTAGAAAACCTCAAGATGCTGACATTTAGTACCATATTGTATTGCATTCACTTTTCAATCACCATGCATTATAGTCCACTGTACCGGAATTTCTGGTGCAGGTCAGTAAGGTTGGATTTTTTTCTCAAATGGCAACTTCTCAGTTATAAGAAGCTGCCATGTTACATACTTGTCTTTTCACCAGTTACGGCTTAGCATGGAGCACCATAAGCGGGTCAGTGTCACCACTCCACCTCATAGTAAGACTTGTTTTGAGCAATGTGTTGAGTTCACAACCAGACCCTGCCATAACCAGGATTTGAACCCAGATTCACACAGCGCTCTACCACTGAGCTATGCAGTATCAGTAAGGTTAGATCCACAGATCCACAGATCCACAAATCCACAGATCCACAGATCCACAGATCCACAGATCCACAGATCCACAGATCCACAGATCCACAGATCCACAGATCCACAGATCCACAGATCCACAGATCCACAGATCTACAGATCCACAGATCTACAGATCCACAGTAGTGAATATAGAGCCTAGTGGATTAATAAAAGTGCCGATTTCCTCCCATCGAGTGGCATGCCTTTCAATCAGCAGTTAGATATTTCCTCTAGACATGCTGTAGTATAATACATGTGAAGTAGCAGTTACAAAGGGGCTACTATAGACACTTTGCTTTGCAGCTTGTTTATTGTTGAGAACTGGTTTACAGTTTCGACTTAAGAGTGAAGGGATGGCTTGAATGTTCAGTGGGCCTATTTATTTTAGACAACCCTTTGTAATTTCACCCTCCTAGGATTTGCATCCGATGGCAATGCCACATACAGAGGCTTACCCATGGAGTGCCCTGCTATATGAGACACACCATGGACTGTTCTAGAAAAGAAACAATAGTCTTATTCTAGGCTATTGCCCACCGTGGGAATATAATGCTTTCACGAAGAGCCTGCTTGTCCGCATATGTGATGTATATACCTGGAATGCATTCTTTTGCAGATGAATAGAACATTTCGCTCAGAAAATAAAACACTGCACATAGGACACAGCCTGCGACAATATGAGCAACATAGGAGGGGAACCAATACCCATAAATGTTTCAAATCGTCTCAACAGTGATCACAACGGCGAGCCTTTGGCGTTTACGGATGGCCACTACCTGGCTAGAGGAGCCGTCCTGCTTTCTGTCTCAATAGCCGGTCTCCTTGGCAACTTTATTTCATTATTACTAGTACTGGTAGTACGAAAGTTACAGAAACCTTATAACTCATTTTTCATACACCAATGTCTACTCGACACAGTCAAGTCCATATACTGCATTGTCTTCGCAAAGGTGAGTGTAATCTCCTTGAAACACACTGTAAGGTGTGAGGTCTTGAACGTCATTTAGAGAGCCACTGGCCGGCTATCAGCCGGATTCCATCAGCCCTGGTCTGATTGGTGACGGCAAACCCCCAAACATCTCAGCTGGTCCTTTTAGGCAAGAAAGGCTCTGTATGATCTGGTATGATCCATTGAATATGGAGACGCCATTGGTCCTATGAGTATCCGGTTTGAGATAAGCATCTAATCAAGTCTCGTGATATGAAATAACGAGATCACGAAAGGCAGACCGAAAAGCATATCCGGATGATCCAAATGATGTCGAACTCGGTGTTTGACTTTGAGTTCAGTTGAATAACATGATGGATATTAGCTCGGCTGATGAAATAATGAAAAAAACAGTGCGTGTTTGGATGGGTATGCTGGGGATTGAAAATTACGACAAATACCCCACGAGGAAAGGAGAACTAGAGATCCTTTTGGGAGAAACGAGATGGGCCCATCACCAGTTTTTGGGTTGCTATGCGTATACAAAAATAGGTTACAGGATATCCTGTACCCCGCGGTGAACAAACTGTGTTACCCTGATTGGCATAAACCAGCCAATCATCAGAGACAAATGGCCATAGCCATTGTAACCAATCAAATTTCCACCGATGTGGAATTTAAGCAGCTTCGACAAAAGGGCCGACGCTAAATTTCCCATCACCTACGATCGGGGGGGGGGGGGGGGGGGAAACGGGGCCACCCAAAACAAAGCGGGGGGGGTGGGGAAAAACGGTGCATCCTAAACACAGCTTTAGAGGTACAGGAGGATGAGGCAACCTTGATACTAAGGGAAACACTCCAAACAAAGTAATTATACCTCATTCATTGAAAGTATGCATATATGTCGCCTATTACTAACAGGTTTTTCCAGCATGTGATAAACAGTACTCGTATGACATCATTGTAAGGGAATATAGAGATTACGTTCATTCACTATACACCTTTGGGGACCCAAGGGACTTATAATAAGCGTTGTCAGAATAGTAGCTAGGATTTAATAGTCCCGTGTGATTACAGACAACAGAAATTTTTAATGAACAATACGGAAATCAGTCAGTTATGGTAACAGAGTATGGAGGCATCCCGGCATCGCCTATAGCCTGAGGCAGCTCAATGGGTAAAAATCAGACGAGCTAGCAGGGTGAATGACAGATCAATCAGGCTTACTTTATTCTCAACATCAGATAATCAATACATTGAGATTTCCTACAATTGGCTCCGATTGGCATATTTACCCTTCATGGTATCGACAGCTTATAGGAGTGAGCGTGTTAGAGACGAAAGCAATTTTATGGCAATTGGAGTTATTTGGCATCAATGATGTTTATACAGTTATCCTCTGTAACTATCAGAGAAAAACCAAGGACCATCTTTATGGACCAGCTCTTATAGACAGCGCGTAGTGGCGTAGCTCAGTGATAGAGCGCTGGGCTTGCAATCGTGAGAATCTTGGTTTGAATCCCGGCCATGGTGGGCTGTGAGTGTGAGCTCATCACATTAATCCCAGCTCCAACTATAAAAAACCCCCACAATGTGGTGGAGCATTGATACTGTCCTGCTCGTGGTACTCCATACTAAGCCTAACTGGTGACAAGATGGGTATCTAACCCGACAGCTTCGCCATTACGGTGAAGAAATCATACAAAAAACAAACACAAGTGATCACACACGTGTTTCCAGTACATCTGTCAGGTTGGCATCAAAACTTAAGACCATCCATGAAAAATTACCATCAGTTCAACTGACCCGGGCACCGTCTCGTCAACCAGAAGCACCGGATGTCTTGTTTTTATACAACTAGGTATCATCTTTCAAAGATGTACAACAATTGGGCCTCTAGTGCTCTATCAAAATCAATATTATATAGACAGCCCTTCTGGTGTGATTTTATCATGAATTATTTATGATTCGAGCTGAAGGAATGACAGATGAGCTGCCTTGAGACAGCATCAAATAGCATCAGCGCGTTTTTAACGGACCTAAAACATCCCACTATTCATGCATGCAAATTGCTCTTTCATGAACTCCTATTGCATTAGAGGATTTTTATCTGAGCTCTGCTGGGTGGAAAACTCACACTATACTCTTACAAAAAGCCTCCGGCTGAGTGATGGAAACTGACAAACGTTTACAATTTCTTTTTTGTAGAGTCTTTTCGACCATAAAGCACCGGCTGACTGTGCAATACTGGGTGCCTCGTATATAGTATTCGTTACCACATCAGCATTCAACATTCTGGCAGTGACTATCAATGAGATCTACCACTTCACAAATCGTATAGTCGGGGTGCATATAAATAACAAATGCTGCGTTCTCTTTGGCCTGGGCATTACCTGGTTCGCCAGTATCATCATCAATCTCGGAGTCGCATTTCTACCAGGCAATCCCACATTTGACAGCGCAGTGAGTTTATTTTACCCCCCCCCCCCAATATAATTTTGAGGCTAGCCACCTCACCAGTAAACCCAGGTGAGGCGGTGGTTTTTTTTTGTGGATGGTTTACTGTACTCTGAGGGGTTCATGGTCTAACTTCCCTAACTTTCATCCTAGTCAGGTTTGGATCACAAAAACATGGAAATTTTCGCAAACTTATCTAGGGGCAAGAGGATGAAAAGACAAATATCTGGTTGATCCTCTCCAGAATTAATACAGCAGGTCCAATTCACCATCACCTTAGACGCAAGACATCAAAGAGACACTATACGTTCTGCCAATGCCACCTAACTTCAGAATAAAAGCCCTTTTGTTTCGCTGTAGGCTATGCGAAAGCTGATGTTTACTTCAGACGTAAGACAATTTTGCTACCAAAACTTGCTTGTGTGCTCAGACTATCTCAATGTGCTTGCTCTATTAAATATTTTACGTATAGAATAACCCCTCCTAGGAATTGAGATCTCCCCTCTGGTGTTGGCCTACACATACACACAGACATAGATGTACCTAACATCAATAACAAAATAACACCCAAGTTTGCAGTTCATTATCCTCGCATTCACTGCATCCTGCATAATACGGCCTATCAATGGGTGTGCTTTGTTGGTGGTTGTTTGTACTGGTTGTGGTAGTTGCTTTTAAATGTAAGTTCACAGGAATAGTTTTCTTTTATTGTAGGTGGGATACTGTACATTCATGTATGGGATTACAGGAAATTATTTACTTCATGTACTATGGATTATTCTCATTACATTCGCATTGGTGCTAACAACTGTGTATCTACGGAAACTATGGATAGATATAAAAGGAAGGTGTGTATGAGAAATAATCTCCATTCACCCGGGTGGGCTTCACGTCACTTTGAAATTTAATAAAGTGCACAGTTGCAGTACAGTCGGTGTACAGTTGGTGTACAGTCGGCATACAGTCGGTGTACAGTGGATGTACAGTCGGTGTACAGTGGGTGTACAGTTGGTGTACAGTCGATGTACAGTCGATGTACAGTCGGTGTAAGTCAATGAAATCATTGTACATATTCACCCAGAAAGAGTAGTTTCACAATAGTTTCACACAATACTTAGCTTCATTGAGACCAGGATAAAGTGTACAAGACCTTATGGATGGAATGACATGAGGTCATCTTTGGATAATAAGATTTGAATTCCATATGTACAGAAACTTTTTAGTCACTTTACGATTTTCGGACATAAAAATTCATAAAATAAAATGGATAAGACCTTGCACTTGAAACAAAATGTCTTTGGACATCACAAATCATTGCTAATATGATTAAGTCACTTGACGTCTTTGCTTTATGTTGCAGGGCGTACTATCGTGTGGCGACTCTATTTCATCACACATTACGCATACAACTAGACGAAAATGGCAATGCTGGAGAGAAGCAGGCACTGTATAAACGCAACATCCAGAAAACGATACGAGTGGCCAGAAAAAACTTTTTTCTGCTAGTAGGAATAGTGATCATCTTCATTATTTTCTGGTATCCACTTTTCCTCCTCACCATAGTGGATATTGGATTTAAAGCGGATGTGAGTTATTATGAATTCTCTGTGCATATTTCACTTTTAACTAACACTGATTATTCATTGAGCTGGTAAACAACACTTCATGTTGACTAGCGATGACAGTTTGTGAAGTGTTTGGTTAACACGCGATAGTTTGGGTGACTAATCCCCCCAGTCGAAAATTTGGGATAATTCCTTTGTGGATTAAAATAACGGCGGGATGGAGCGCCTTAATTGACGGATGACTGAGCTCAACTATTCACGGAGACCGCTCGAATACCTATGCTGTGTCAATGAACTACCGGATGTTATCGTAGTTAACAAACAGGCCTGCTGTAAGATTTGGATCACTAAAAAAGACCAGGCAAATATGGGATGGAAACCTGTTTGTACTAAAGGACGGCAGAAGTTTTCAGTGATTGCATATTCTTCGACACATCGAGACATCGTAGACTAACCAATCATATATAAACCGAACCCAATGTCTTAGTATCAGTATAAATTCAACCTGGTTCAAAGGACATAAAAATTTTGCAGCATTTCCTTTAGATCACCAATTTACTTGGAAATGTGACACAGCTAATCAATGGGTATGTTTTAGTACATGGATTGTGATTTCTCTTTCAGTGTACATGCATGTTCACCACTCTTTGCTGTTGTAGCCGGTATACTACAGGACATTGACTATCTTTGCATGGTGCCACTCAGCACTCACTCCTATATTCTTTGTACTGTATAATCTCAATTCCTTCAAGGTAAGCTCGCATCTATCAATGCTCATACATGTAGGCCCAAACCAAAGTGGTGATGGCATTACAACATTTCACCTATTAGGGAGAAAAGGTGGCTTATTGGCTAGCTTTATCGTTGGATTCAGATAGCGGTGTTAAATAAATGAGGCTCAATAAAACAGTACCAACTCCATGGGGGCAAACAATGGATCATCATGCCATCCATATGCAATGAGATCACCTTCTAGCTTACAAACCCGTGACACAAAAATAATCCATTAAATAGTATTCATCCAGCCATACGTTCATCCATCTGATGGATATTTCTTGAAACACCACACCAACAAACGATATGTAGAATAGCCTGCTTTACAGTGACACTGTTGATAGTGAACAACCAAAACTCAGATCCTAAATTGCTGAAACTGTATAGTATTTGTGTAGACATTGAACAGGAACCTGGAGGTGGGTTTGTCGCCCATTGACAAGTCTCTTGAACCTGGGAAGCAGTCGGGCTGGTTTAGATGCTCTCCAGTCAGTCAGTGGCTGCATGCGACATGTGATGGATCTACACTAAGAATTGGTCATCTTGCAGGAGATGAAGAGCACTCTTTTACATGGACCAAAGAAAGAAGAGCAATCTGGAAATAGTGGGGACACAGTGACCCCAGACTCTCAAACAGCTAGTAGAAGTCCTATACGACCGAACACGCTCAATGTCACGCCAGCATACAACTGTGACAGTCACCATGCATCAGGTGAGATTGTATATACATAATGCTGTCATATTAACCGCTGAAAATTAATTGAAGAGCACCGAGGGCAACTGAGCTCAGTGGAACTAGAATAAAAAGTTGATGTAGTTTGCCATTTTCAAATTCTAGGATCTTGCCATCACAACAGCACAGGGACGAATTCACACCAGAATGGTAGACAGAAAAGAGCAATGTCGCACGACATCGGAAACACCAATGAAAAGCAGAAGAGCTACAGACGAGCCAACACAGTGGGGAGTGGTCTAGGACACAGACCATGTCCACTACATAAGCCAGACTACCTCGATCCAACTGAACATGAGGAGACCTGTCCAATCAGGAGACATAGTGTGGTGTCAGCACATTCAACACACTCCTGTCGTGACAAACGCTGGAAGATGGGTTCAGTGATAGGGGAGATAGCGAGCACACCGTAAGCTAATTACTTACCTCAAGGGGAAATCACTCCCAATAACTATGGTTGTTAGAAGGTTATAGACAAGGAGCCTAAGTTCGATAACTTCAAAACAAATGCAAGCTTGTTGGCAACCCCAAACATCCTCCTTCTGCATCCCTGGTTATCCAACCATTCCAGAGTAACCCAAAAATTTCTTGCTTTAAAACTAAAGTTTTAAGTTTAGTTGATGCCACCTCGAGAACCTACTTGTCAGCAACAGACAATGCTCAGAACCATGTTGATAAACAAGAGGTAGGTTTGATGGATATTAACGAAATACAACTTTTTCCGTGTTCATTCTAGTGAGGTAGACAGTGGCCTTCCAGCCCTCTCTTCAGAGGTAGTGGACCGCCTAGTTGCAGAAAACTTACCCCCACAACTCATCACGGATCTGATAGAGCTGCAGCAGCGCGCGAATCAAAGATCTATGCCCCTGCTTACAGCTATAAAGTCTAAACAGAAGTAAGTACTGTAACAGAATCAGGACACACAGCCAGGATATCGGCGTTGAACGCATAGCCAAATAGATTGATGAACTAACCCGGATTAGGCCAGGAAAAATGCAGAACAGACAATTGCAAAATATCCTCGCGTCTCCTCAAGGACCCGAGGATCATTGATTCATTTCTGAAATATGCTACTGTGTCTATGCTGAGCCTACAGTCCCCATTTACATATTCATTGTTTAGTCCTAACAGCTTTAATTCAGTAAACTCATCTTATATTTTTCATAATGTTATTTTATCATGATATTCTATTTAGTAAGGCCACAGCGATCATTTCTTTGCTGACATGACTCTCTGCTGGACTGGTCTATTTATAAGAAATACCATCGTGTCATTTTTTTTAATTTTTAGAGATAACTCAGTAAGTAATGTGGCAACAAGAAGTCAGACCATGCCTGAGCACCTGAGGCATGGCATGGACACTTTGGAAGTTGAAGTTAACAGCGAGCTTGCATCACCTTCGCCCAACCTTTCTGTGCATAGACTAAGTACAGGCTGTATCAGTACACCAATGAGACTGGTGCGAAGTATGAGCGATTTCTACATTCATGAATACGGCGTAGATTGGGTGTGATGCCAAACGTCCCTATGTTACCCACAATGCTCAACCAACTCTTAGGGAAAACCATTGACATACAAAAGTATTAGGGGCAAAACGAATTACTCGCACCATCTGATGCAAACCTGCCGTCCAGGCTGCAGCTGAAGGCACGCTGGTCACGTCACATGGTTTCCATACAGCCAGTGGTGGCTTAAAAGGTGCAGCAAGAACCAAACCTCAACGAAGTCAGCTGGATAAACCAAATCTTTATCATACAATCGAATACCAGAATTTACTAAATCCTATAGTTTTTTTGTGCTGTCTTTGTTAATAAAATGCGTATACCATGACCTTAACAAAATCATAAATCTCTTTAAAAAAAAGATACAAAAATATAAGTGGCACTGGGCTGGACACGCTGCATGAGCCGAAGACATCTGGGCTAATTGTGTGCTTAGGTGGACCCGGTAGGCAAAAGAAATAGAAGTAGGCCACCAACTAGATGGGCAGCGAATATAACAAAGTTCAGCAGCAACAATTGGCACCAAGCAGCACAAAATAGAGAATAATGATCAGCTCAGGTGGAGGCCTAGGTCCACCTATAGAATGTGAACGGCTGACAATTATGATGACCATGACCCTAAGAGTGTGGAAGAAGGAATGTGGTATGTTCTTCTCTGATATCTTTGATCAGTTTCTCACCCATTAATGGCCAATTAAAGGAATTGAACCACTCAGTTCGTTACGCTAAACTTCGAAGGCAGCACCCTAGCAGGGCCCAGCTGTGAAGCACGAGTTCCCCACCATGCTACTCGGCCTAGCTTAAGTCGAGTCTATTTTTAATGGACCGAATGACCACAAGTTTTGTTTTCCCATTGAACACAATGGTGATGCCGCGGTAAACGTCATTTATCAGTGAGGGAGGGTGCCTTTAAAATAAGCATCTCGTTGCTCATGATCGTACGACGAGGGCAAGGAAGTGTAAATCAACTCCTAGGCTTCGCTCACCATTTGTGATACAGGTGGAATGCTTTGACTCTTGAAATCTTTGGTTTGCCGGAGGTTGCAGCTGGGCACGGCACAATTCAATGACAACTATATGTTAACTAACCCCGTGGATGGTTCACCCTACCTCGAAGTTCAGAGATCCTTTACTACATGGATTCTTGTACCATTTCAATGCAAATAGGTTCACTGTGCCTCAAAAACAGTTGTCAGTTATCTTAATGGTCAGGTTTGAGAAGAAATTATTGATAACTGTCATATAAAGCAGCAGTTATAACAACCCTGATAAGTCGGTTAATTACACTGACTTGATAATAGGTCTATTCGGATGAGTTCGCCAATCGCAAATCAAAGATTTCAGTCGCGATCATGCGAACAACATGGTCACAGTCAAAAAACTTGAGAATAGTTCGATCACATCAGAGTTGTCCTCTCTCAACTTCAACTAGTCGGTTAGAGCCGATCGATCATTCGCAATCCGTTATCCCAATGTAGTAATCAAGTCTCATTGCAATTTGACACTTGCCTAAACTACCAGGCTACCGCCTACTTTCAGTCGCGAAATTCTGTTGGCATCATTTTGGTTGTAGACCGCAACCGAAGGTGAGAGATGCTTTTTAAAGTGCGCCCAAGTAAGATCGCCTTTAACTCACTCTTCCCTAACACTAATCACATACTGACCTGCTCAAACCCTCCAAGTAAGTCAGTAGTATCGACCGCACTGTTCATTGAGAGCACCAACAGCTGTTCGCCAATGAGGGAGGCTAGAATGTGCGCCACCGATGATTTACCACTGCAATCCGGTCCATCCTAAAAACAAAGTGAACCCTAGGTATATCAGAAGCTGTTTCCATTTATAGTTATTTGCGTACTGGAAGATGACTCTTGTGAATTAAACACATATTGCAAAAGTCGCCCTGATGTGGTCAGACTGCCAGTCATACAGTCGCTGGTTTGAGTCCAGCTGATCGCTGTCTTGATTTTTAAGTTGCGTAAATCTCTCAATTGAGTGGTAAGTCCTCCTGCCTTCCTAGATCATTGTCACCTCACTGACCGTTACAACCCTATACTGGCTCGTTATAGATGAAAACCATTTTATTTGTACATGGTTACCATCACTAAGCAAAAGGCGCGTTTCCAAAATGATCAATGGTGTGCCCAATAGAAATGGTTATCTATGGGTGGGCCTGGTCTACAAAATACTGTGCCTTTAATTCGCCGAGGGTGAAAGACCAAAGTGACGGCTGGACCAGAAATGACTAGTGCATTCTCCATTTAGCCACAACATCATGGGTAAACAACACAACGGTGCCCGAATAGGGAGTTTTCTCGGGAACATCAGATCACTAAGCCCAGTGTGCTATCCAATAAGCCTCCCCTTCACCAATTATAATGTCGGTGTTGCTCTACAGCATCCCTTTATAACAAAGTAAGTCATGCTCATCGCTGCATTTGACTACTCACCAAGATAGCCATCCATCCCATCTCCATGCAAGCGGCCAGAGATTCCAGTGGGCCAAGTTGTCTATGCAGTACACAGTGATCATTGGGACTGGAATAACTTCTACGCTCCACCACCATATTACCAACCTACCAAGTATAGTCAGTTTAGTATTCACAATACACGAGGGGAAATCTGAACCGTTTCAGAATAAATGGACGTCTTTTCAGCCATTGAAGTGGATAGCCAATCGCTAATTCTCAAGTTCGGAGTTCTGTTCCCCATTCTTAAAGGGAGGCAACTTTGCACTCATTGTAACGATAGCGAGTGGTCTTTTTTCCACAAAACGAATATCGGCCACTCGAATAACTACGGCCCAAATGGAAAGAAAATGGGATCTAATTACCTAAACTTAGTAACCTAAAGATCTTTACTCCCTCATTTTATTGGAGAAAACTAAAGTTATAAGAAGTACTTTGCCAGTTTCCCCTAGCCCTAAACAGAGGCTATTGCATATGGGCCTCTATCATTGCACAATAATGGCACTAACGCTCGCTGACAGAGGTGAAAACAGCACTCTGAAACCCTATTTCTATATTTTTGTTGAACATTTTTGCATTCAGACTTGCGTAACTACAGGTCTAGTATACACCTGCAAGAGGGTTTTCCAAACATCAGCGCGTAAGCCGAGAAATCAATGCAAACACCAACAACTGTGTTAATTTTTTACATCGAGGTCAATTCTGTTGCAACGACGATCTGAAAACTGCGTCGCCGAGGGCTCTAAGTCTGCGCATTGCATAGCGCTATATCTAAGCTTCCATTTGACCTGGGTATTGGGCCCATTTGTTCATGGTAGGCTTCAGAATATGAAAACAAGTGAAGACACTTTTGGCCATGACATAACCCCTTTAGAAGAGTTTCTCACATAATTCCTAGCTTTTACCGCTCCAGAACAAGTTTCAAGCTTAGACGACGGCCACATGCCCGCATAAACCAATGAATGAGCTCGCGAGGGGCAGCCATAGCATAGTGGTTAGAATACCTAACTCCTAACCAGTGGGTCAAATGATGGTGGCAGGAAGGCCATCCATGTAAAAATAAAACATAACAAAAATACTGAAATGTGGTTACTGAATACGATTGATAGCAGTGAGATTCACAACTCGGCATGACATCACCCACCTGCAGGTGACTGTCTGAAAGCAGGAGTCGTCTATGTGACTGTGTGTCATTGCGCGGCAAGTGCTCTGTCACTCTATGAAATATCTCGATTGCCCTCTCGGCGTATGAGTCCGTGATTCTCAGTGGCTGCACATACAGCATGCAGAAATGCTCAGCCAGACTGTATTCTCCTTCAGGCTGTAAAAGTTGTATAGCTGTCAGCCTCACAACGATGCCATACCAGTTCGGATTCCAATTATACTGTGAATGCACAATCTTATGCGAAATCATTTTTTCTTAGTTGCTTTTTACAAATGTGAGACATCGCTTTGCCAGAAATGATATTGATGTGGCAAACAAAGATTACGATTACAATTACTCACAGGCAAATTATATAGAATTCAGACTTAGACATATACGAGTTCACGCTTTCGGGGGCGTAGAGCGACATTTTCTTCAGACCCAACGCTACTAGCTCATTAGCTCAGCTAAAGAAATTATATAAATTTCTCATTTGAACATCTAGCCTCCCAAATGTTTAAATCAGAAATTTCAACATAGGGGAGTCATTTGCATTGAATATGCCACTATGCCAAAATCCATGGTTGCGAGTTGACATTATGTAAGCCAAAGACTGAAGTAGATAAATTTCTAGTATGATTACCTGATATTTAAGCATAAGCTGACACCATCTGAACACGTCTCTCAAGTTGTGTTCTCCTGGCAGGCGTTCTGCGGTCATCTAAAACACCAATAGTGTGCATTATACAATCACAAGATGCAACATCAGGGAATCGCTGGATGAGTAATAACCACAACAACAAAACTGCTGCTGCACAAACCGGTGTACGGGGAGGTTAAACAAGTTGCAATGTTTAGAACTACCGGCAAGGCTGTGTTGAGACGGTACGGAGCAACCAGACCTGCCCTTTCCTTTGGTAACTTTACAATAATTAATGAAATTCACCTTTATTCAAAGTGCAAGTAGAAAAGCAAACATGTTCTTATACATGTAGTCTAACCCTTACCTCTACACCTGCTGACCCAAATGTCTGGCAAGGAATGACCCAATACGGGAGGAGTGCCTCTCAGTCAGTTCGTACAAAGTGACCATAACTAACAAAAGTTTAAACTGACCAGTCGGTTGATGGAGACCATTTGTTCGATGAGTGGTTCTGGTATAGCAGGATACATAGCAGAGGTTATGAACAGTTGATCCTTTCTACTCATCTCCTCTATATACACCTGTGTGAATATACAGCGAGGGAATATCGTATATTAAACAAATGGATAGCAGGATAGCCAAGTGTCAGGAGCGCATGGGTCAAGATCGAAAGATCCTGGCTTTTGGTCATAGTCATTCCGAGGTCTGCAAAGAATTTCCAGCTACTACCATTGTCGGAAAAAGGCTCGCAGAAGATCAATTTGATAGGATATGGCCAAATGGCCGAGTAGAGCAATTATATTACACAGAAATGCCCCGCCACAACGGATGAGACGGACGAGCGAGGGGGGTGTGAGTTATCAAGCCATAAAAGGAGATACACGACATATGTTGACAAAGAACTTGGTTTTCTTTTCAGTCATCGTCTGTCCATGCTTGCACTTCGGCCTTCCTCCTCGCTGTCCACAGGCCATGTGGTGCCATTTAGGGAAGATTGAGCCATTTTCTGCCACGCCGGCACAGGTTGGGTTGGTAGGGTATGATCAGTGGGGGAAACATTTCTTGAAATACTCCGCCATAGCTGGGAATTGAACCCGGGTCACAGGGAGGAGAGACGGTGAGATTCATTCGTTCTCCCACTGAGCTATCATGACTGGCGGAGTCGGTGAGAAAGAGGAGTGGAGTGGCACCCAGCCTCAGTGCCGGTATGAGTTAGTTCCATCAAAGTCATTTCCCCACACCGCCTTTGGCTAAAGGACAACCGTTACTTTTTGTGGCATGTAGCTCGGCCTTACCTGGGTAAATCGGTTGAGGAAACTTCGAGGCAGGCCTTTCCTTCCTCCTCCCTGTTTCAGCGGATTCTGACAAGCAAATATCTTCACCTTCTCATGGTTGATATGGAACGTCTTGCCCAGTTCTGGTACATAGACCTCAGCGCGGTGATCAAAGCATGCGTTGAGACCTTCCAACACTGACTGAGAAGCCAAGTTCAACTACAACATAAAATTTTCATATTATTTAATAGACTGACCAGCTGATAGGATAGGATGAGATCATTCTCCGTATACGAATAACACCACTCTATGTTGGTTTCTGGTTATCCCTGAGAGATGCGTGTACCCTGGCAAGGGCCGCAACTATCAACAGCTGGGTCTCCTCCAAAAGTCGTTTGCCTATTCAATTTTTTTCAGATATTGCAACAAACACATGTACACCAGCATAGTGTAGCCAGGGTACAACACGTGCATCCAAACACATCTCTGTTAGTGAGATTTCATACCTCATCCAAAACGATCCAATGTCCAGCTTTCAGCGCTTGCAGGAAGAGACCATCTCTCCATGCAAACATGCCACCAACACCGCCCTCCACAGGTAAATCTGAACCAAACAGGTCAGCAATGTCCTACAGGTATAAAACACAGTTGGCTTTATCAATAATATCCCCAATGAGCCTGCAGTAAGTATGCACAGGTAAGGTAACTAAGTTCTGGATGGTTAAACGATTCAATAATGTCAATTAGACAAAAGCTCCATTTTTGGAGTTGTCTGCTAGGGTGAGTAATACGCTCAAGGTAGGGTAACTCCTAATAATAAACTGATCTATAGGCACACAAGGGCATGATTATTACGAACTATTACGTACGTAGCTGGCTAGCTTTGTCCTGCCATTGTACTAGGGGTTTTTTAATCACGCTGCTAAGAACGCCGGCTTCAAAGATCCATTAATTTAGTGTGATTTGTTGAAGAATTGATAAGACTCATTTGATGCACAGTCAAATAAGACAAGGTTCATCAAGTCAAATGCAGCCATTTGATTCGACGGGCCATGAGTGGGTCACACCTTGAAGACTTTTACTCACAGTTTGTTCTGATAGGTTGATTCGGATCAGTTTATGCCCAGAGCACTTGGCCAGAGCAGCTACTAGACTTGTTTTTCCTACTCCGGGCGAGCCTTCCAGCAGTATCGGTTTATGCAGCTGTAAGGCTCTCAGGATACACAGAGAGTTGGCACTAGTAGATGATGCATCGAGAGTGAAGTCAGTCAGTTTTTTCTCTTCATTTCCTACAAAAGTCGTCAAAACAAGATTATACACCCCATCATTGAGCATCGGATACAAAGATTGACACGGGATTTTTTACGGAGTCGATAAGGGTTATACAAACATTATCAACCAAACTTATTTCATTTCTTACATTGACAAATAAACGCCATTGGTCTATTCATAAGGCCTGATGCCAAAAACAACCAAGATTGATCAGCAACTACAATTACATCACACGGAATGCTTTATTAGAATAGACCAGTAGAACTAGACCACCTCAACCACCATTGCTTCTCACACTAGTGGGGCGGGATAACAGATGATCAGGCTAAGCTCACCTGTAGGTATAGAAAAGGGGTGGATGGTGAAGCGCCCAGCGGTCGAAGTAACAGCTTTGGCCTGCTGAACACGAAGAGCTTCATCTCCAACTTGTTTGTGTAGGAAGTCTAAACAGTCCTTTCGAGCTGCTTTGTCATCTGCCAAGTTAGCTAAAATGACAGCGGAAAAGAAGGGGGATATGGTTTCGCAGAACTTTCTCATTGCGTGGTTTATCTCATGAGTGCCGGAGAGTTTCACTCATGTTACATTCACAAGAAATTTACACTTTGGAAGTAGTTAGACTACACATAGAATTGTACATTGGGTTTCGAGTCAGCAATAAGATAAGATGATTTTATTTTACACGGATCATCGGGTCAATCAAGTCGGGATTGATAAACATGGCGATTGTCCTTGTTCTCAGCGAGCCAAATATTAAAATTCTAATGAGAGCGATTACAGTGAGAAACTAATCACTTACCTGCACCAAGAGCATCAAGAAAGACAAGACAGGCGCCGTGTATGTAAGCCTCTGCGGCAGTGGTAAGGCTCTCACCCTCGGTGAAGCACAGATTTATAAACTGGATCCAAGCTAGAACGTCTCGCACACTAATGGTAAACCTACAAAATAGGATTTATACATCACACATACTACATTACATCAGCAGTTTATCTATTGACTAATTTTGATTGGCAAACTTTTCCGGTTTGGGGGGAAAAGGGCCAGCAGAAATTTATAACCGTGGGCCATGTCACATATATCGGATATAGCCTGAAGGCGCAATTCAATAAACGCCTGCCCATTGTGGCGTATATCATTTCGGCAATGGGATTCATCTTATTTGTAGTTACCCACTCCCATGTCTAAAATTGTCATGAAACCACAACTCTGGGCCCGCAGAAATTGATAATTACGAGCCGCGCAGTTAACTTACCACATATCATACGCATCAGCTA
>Ga0224501_10001219_pt1 | contig 19897 bp, 12 predicted proteins | sample SF_Oct11_sed_USG_4_FD_169105 | JGI IMG/M metagenome (GOLD analysis project Ga0224501, IMG submission 169105) | Sediment microbial communities from San Francisco Bay, California, United States - SF_Oct11_sed_USGS_8_1 | ecosystem: Environmental > Aquatic > Marine > Sediment | place: USA...
AGTCTTGAATGGGATAGTGGAATTGTTTTTATTGTTCTACTCTGGTACAAATTGGCTCTCTAGCAGCCACTTACGGGCATTAAAGGCTGTTCCCACAGCACATAATGAATCTTTTTTCTTGGGCATTTGGCTGTCCTATTTAATGGACCTGCTAAGCCTGAGGCTCTTCGGAGTGGTAGGAGCTAAAAACTGTGTGAGGAACTCCTTTTCACAGTAGGCGCTCAGCATGACTAGGACTTGAATAAGGAATTTTTGAGTGTTGTGGAATAATGTGAGTGTGAGCTCATCACTTTAATCCTAGCCCAAAACATAAGCAAGCCTCACTATGAGATGGAGCATTGATAATGATCCGCTTGTGGAGTTCCATGCTATATGCCATAACTGTTGAAAAGCCAAATATCTAACCTGGTAGCTTCACCGTAATGGTGAACACGTCACACGAGAAATAAAATGAAAGCTGGAAAGGTAGGATAGGATTTTTTACATGAATGCATCACTAAGCCCGAGGCTTGTTGCTAGGTATGCTCCATAGAAAAGGTTTCTCTACGTATGAGCCTCCTTCACTTCACGTTGGAAATTTTGAATCGACAAGGGTACACAGAAGCTGGGAATCGAACCCGGAGTGCCCGATCCTAAACCTCACCCTCTATCTATTAAGACACCGCCTCAGCACTTTTCAGAGATGAGTCACAATCGAGCCAGTCCTGACCAGGGATCTGTCAACAGGTGCGAATGACGCTTGAATGCAATCCTTGCATCATTATCAGTGTGATGTACGTGTATCTCATTGCAGTCTGACGACAAACTAGGGGTGATATTTGAGAAAGCAATTCGATATCTAAGAAGTAGCCGAAGCCATGACTCTCAGTCTTCCGCCTATCTCATGCAGTTTTTGCTTATACAGCCCTGCAGCGCACTCAAGGCAATAGGATCTGATTCGGTTAGTACACTGACAACCTATCCATTACCATCGCCCCAACTACACAAAGAGCTTCCTAATTGTGAGGTGGTCCAACCCTATCACTTAGTTTTATGGGATGGAGTGATGGGTTAGCAGATAGCATACTGGATGTCGGTCCAGGGATCCTTAACAAGACCCCCACAGTTTCGGATCCCGACAAAGGAGGCCCTCCCATAAAGCTACCTTTTCTTATGAGGCACGGGGTGCAAGCAGAAAGGCTCGCAATCCTAGAAAACGCTGAGTGGAAGACTCAGGTCAATTTCTGCACCATTCCTGACAGCTGTCATAGAGATAAAATCTTGTTTTACATGCATGACACCAAACCAATGACCTGTTTTCAGGATGGTCTATGGTTTGCCCCCATAGAGTTGGTTCAGCATCACAATTTGAATCCGATGAGGGAGAAAGCATAAATCGTCGCCCATAGTTTTAATCTAGCCTTGGTTATCTGGTCCAGAGCAGAATCTGATATCACCTCTACCATTGTTACACTGCTGGGGAATGTCTTTTCCTCACGAGCTGACCTCCTACATGTAGGCCTATAGATCCTTTTCCATTTCAGTCCACCCCTTTTCACAAAAAATCCCTAATTAATGTCAACTCTCTTTATTCGGCTTTGTCACGTTGTACTCTCTATAACCTAGGTAACTTTTTGTTTTCTACCCGAAGGTAATTTAGAATTTAAAGACTATTTCATTTTAATGACATCTCAAGGTTTCTTCATGTCACGGTCCTTTGTCAAATACAAAATAATGCAAAAGCCCCAATGTTGATGTGTTCCGCATTTTCTCGTGTCCCATGTGACATCTTCTTTTACATGGGTAGCATCACAAGTCAAGAACTGTCCATGGTTTTCCCCATAGGACAGATTACTCTAAGGGTGAGTTTTCTTCTATTCAAATCTGACGAAGGTGAAATGACAAAATGGTGGCCCAATCAGAAAGCGAACTAGGGATTTCTGATCCTAAGCCTTCCCCTCTAATCCATTGCTTGTTTTAGGATGGTGATCTTGCCAGTATCTTGATGCAAAAGATTCTAAATGAGCTTGGTGAGCAAGCTACTATTGCAGCAGGGAGTCTGCTGGATGCCTCACTGCGTGCCCCCATGTATCCCTGTCTGATGGTCCTCCGGCAACTCATTGAGTAAGTATATCTATAATAAAATATGTGTTGGCAGGATAGCTCAGCGGACAGAGCACTATGGGATGATGGAATAGCTCAGTAGCTAGAGCATTGTGAGATAATGGGATAGCCCATTGGCTAGAACACTATGTCATAGCTCAGTGGTTAGAGCACTACGGGATAATGAGCCGTCTCAGTGACTATCTAGAGCACTATGGGATGGTGGGATAGCATTGACAGGAAACTAACTGCAGGATTAGGAGGCCCCTACATAGGGGGGGAGAGTTGTGCGCATAAAGTATAGTTCCGGCTTGACTTTGCCTGGGAAATTTACCACAGTTACACCATGATTTCACGCCTCGCATATGGTTTTTCCCCAGAGCGACCTGTTTTGAGCTAGGAATAATGTGAAGACCGTCATGACTCACTTCATCCCTTGCCACTGAATGCAGTAACAGAAAAAAACCACCTTTGTTGTACGGCACTGGTGTGCAAGTCGTTGCTCGTGTGCTAATCTCGACCCTAGTGTTTACTAAAAGGAAGTTCACAGACTCGCAATTGGTGAACGCTATTGGTCGGATCAAATTAACTCAGTTCCTCTTTCTTCAGTCGAACTGGTATCCAGTGCTCATAGATGTCCTTTTATCCTTGGGGTTTGAAAAGCCGACCCATAGGGGTTTTTCTTAAAATATTCACTCATTTCCCAAAAAAATTATTCGTTTGTGTTGTAGAACTTACCCTGGCTTCATTTCACCTGACATAACACTGGAGGCGGTGCGTCTATGTCGAGTTATGTGCGATCTCGTGTACCCTGTTGTTTGTAACTCGTCGCCGGAGGGATGTCTACCCGAAACCGTCGGCGATGGGGAGAGTGAATCTTCCGGTTTATCATCGTCTCGACCTGGCCTGCCTCAGTATCTGGTAGTGTGCTGCTGGCGAACCATCAGAGAGATTTCTCTTCTTTACGGATTACTAATGAAGACAGCGCTGAAAGACGGTGGCACAGATCGGTCTCAGGTAAAATCTGGTTCAAGGTCAATTTGAAATTGGTTTTTCACACCTATGACAAGGGGAAATGAAAATAGTTTACACTGATAGCAAACCCTGTGGCTTTTCATGCGTTCCCCACCTAGATAGGATACAATCTTGTTATTTGATTTGATAGTTTTATTTTCCATGGTTAGCCTAAATAAGACTAGAAGTCTTTTTGACATCAAGGTCCATGAAGCGAAGAAAGCATTAATCAAAGACATTGGTCCGGTAAACAGATTCCACTTGACAGTCCTGGTCAGCATTGAAAACATCTATATCTTGGGTATTGGGTAATTACGTAGCCGAGTCTCTCATATTTGATTTCATTCTGTAAGCTGATGTTGAGGCGGATACAATCATGTTTCGCGTCTCCAGTTACAGTCTTATAGGTCAATATACACGTATGAGATCGTCTCCGAGTTGCCAGATCAGTCAGTTGGTACTCTATAGATGGGCAATTCGCATTCGGCAAGAAAAAAGTCCGAAGTGAAGCACAAACTAGGAATCTAACCTGGGTAACCTGGTCCAAAGCCAATGCCAATCCACTAAGCCACCGCTTCTCGCTAAGCTGAGATCGTTGCATTTTATATTGGTTTCATAACTTGTTTGCTACCAGGATGGTGTGTGTCTCATAGCAAAGGCTGCTATGCGGGTGAGGGTCCTTTTAATAGCAAAGCAATCTGAGTCTGACGACAGTGAAATAGACAACTGACAAAGTGGGAATCAAACAATGTATTTTAATCTTCTAATCTTAAACTGTCCCATAGAGCTCTACACACTGAAGTGGGGCCACTATTCCATAGTGCTATGGCCACTGAGCTATCCCACTATCTAATGGTCCTCCAACCACTGAGGTATCCCACTGTCTCATAGTGCTGTTCCCACTAGCTATCTCACTATCCCATTGTGCTCTACACACTCCGCTATCCGGTTATTGTGTAGCTACAGAATCTGCATTTATGATAACCTCTTTCAGATGACAGAGAGTGTTAGACTGTTTTATGAGTCTATTCTAATGAATGCCAAGCACAGAGGGGCGTTTGAGATGGCGTATACCGGTTACTGTCAGTATTGGCACACTATATGGAGGTGAGCTAATACTGGTAGACTAGTGTATTTATCAGAGTTCCTAAGCCTCGAGACGATGGAACTAGACAGGAATTGTGCGAGGAACTCAGTATGGCCTCGCTTTCCATTTGGAGTTTAATAAGCTCAAGCCAAAAACTCTACAAACTTGAGCTATTCACCATTCCTCTAGTGCTCCAGATGACCATCTACACTGATAATTTGTTTGTATAAATGTAGCCTAAACGTGCTGCAAGCTTTTTACCAAACTTTCAGAGCGAGTCGTACCTATAGTCCCATTCTCATGTAGGCCTAATTCATTTTTGTCTTTGGATCGACTTCGTGTTCTGTTTAGTCCCAATGTCATTGCCATGCAGATCTGGCTTATGATTCCACAGACTCCGACTCTCAAACAGCTCAATACTTTACAGGTTACCGACCGCAGCCTCCTTTGTTGATGAGTTTCTCTCAGAGGGACCGTATAGCTCACTGCTGTCAGGCGATAAAGCTGATCGACTCTGCGCAACTCGCCGAAGTGCCGGACTGCCGTTTATGATCCTGGCATTCCTATCTGCAGAGCCCGCTGTTAATAACTACAATGCCACTCACAAGGCTATGGGAGACCTGTTACCTACAGCTCTGAATGGTAAGTATATGATTGAAGCTCGCGTTCTGACATCATTTTACTATTCTACCCGGCACTAGGCTATCCAATTTAGTGGACCTCTGAAGGCGGAGCTCATTTTGGTGAAGACTTTCTTTCTTCCATATCCTGCCAAGTGTCAGGGGTGTGTAAAAATTGGCTTACTGAGTCTTTGATTCAGCGTTTCCCAGGGTGCGTCATTAAAAGACTTTCGATTTGCACCCGCGTGCTCCATAGAGAAGGGAGGGCTTTCTTTAATAAGCATCGGGGCACAAGACCAACGAGTGGTCTGAACTGGGAATCGTACCAGGGTGCCCTGGTCTAAGGCCTGGTGCACTATCCACTAAGCTTTCCCCCACCCCAGATGTGATGGCGGCTAGGAATTTTATCCAGGGCCCATTCTCGCAACGTGATACAGCAGGTCAGATTAATGAGCTACAGTTTCCTTCATTTTTTACAGAAGACCCAGCTGAGCAGAACAGAAGGGTACATAGTTTAAATATACTACGTGCAATATATAGGACCTCTAGCTTGGCTGAGCCAGTCCAGCAGCACATTCTGTCAGGCCTGAAAGCGGCCATTCTTGGCTATAAATCTCAGGTCAGTGTGGTGGATTCAACCTGTATTGGTGTGGTTTGTGTGTATAGCCCCAGGCACAGACAGTATGATAACCAGCCTAGGAATTGTAGCACACAAGCAGTATGGTACCTGACTTAGTAACCGTAGTATGATAACTAGCCGGGAACCCTGGTGCGCGGGCAGTATGATCACTGGCTTAGGAACCGTGGCGTGCAGGCAGTATGATAAAGGGGTTATGTCGTTATATTACGTACGTTCAACTTTGAGTTTTACCCAATGTTATGAGGTAGTAAAGATCATTAGGCTACTAAGTTTTAATAATTATATCCTATTTTCTTTGTGTTGGGGCCATTTGGGCTGTAGTTCTTCGAGTGAGTGACCGATATTCACTTTGGAAAAAGACCACTCGCTATCGCTGTAATGAATGCGGAGTTGCCTCCCTTTAAGAATGGGGAGCACAACTCCGAAAGTACATCTATCCTGACTGTGAGGTAACCCCTAGAACTACTCGAGGAACCCTAGTGTGCAAACAGTGTAATTACTACCTCAGAAACGTTGGTGTGCAAGCCATCTAATAACTAACCTAGGAACCTTACTGTACAGGCAGTATGACTATTAGCCTCGCGACCGTAGTGCACAGACAGTGTGATAACTGGCTTAGTAACCGGAGTGCACAGACAATATGATTTATAACTAGCCTAGTAACTGTGGTGCATAGACATTAGGGTAACCGGCCTAGGAGCCGTCGTGGACAGACAGCGTAATACTAAGTGACCAATTGATCAACCATTAGCTAGTCAGACATCCTAAATACATCTTTGAGCAGGAGTAACAGTACTAGTGCACTAGTACAGCATGTCTCGAGTCGTCGTGTCAGCACCAGTGGAGACATCCCATATGCATATGGCTGTATTTAACACCATAATCTGAATCCAACGAGGATGAAGTGGTGTCCTTAGATTATGTCTATATATTTTTTCTTATTGGGCACACGGCCATACTATTTCACCGACCTATTTAGCCTGAGCTTTGTTAAAGTGAGGAGCTCATAATCACAGTGGGTGCTCGACATTAGGATTTGAACCCGGGATCGTTCGATCTTAAGCTGAACGCCATTAAGTTAGCTCATTATCTCATCAGGTTTGGCCAGTGAGGAATGCCGCCACGCTCCTATTTAGCGCTCTCATTACGAGAATGTTTGGTGTGAAAAAAGAACGCGATGATCTCAGTAAGAGAAGCGGGATGGCGGGTCGACTGTTCTTCCAAAAATATCCTGGCGTTCACGCTTTTCTACTCGAGGTGAGTAGTGATGAGGTATACAGCCAATGACAGGTTTATTATAACCTGTCATTGTCATGGTCAAGACGGGCATCCGACCCCCCAAAATGGAGTATAAATACCTGATCCAATCTGCCTTGGACGCTCCCTCGGACTTCTGAGCCTTTGTTTCCCAGAGACAAACTAATGCTTCCGATCTGCCTCGGACATCTGACTCATCAACCAATCAAATTGTCTTCCATGGATTACCTAGCAATGCGTTGCATGTTTCCGGTTTCATACTAGGGTCGTTGAAAGTTTTAGTTTATTTTATTTTGCTTTAATATTTAGTCAAAAACAGCATAAATTTACATTGAGAATAAAGACAACTTGCAGTGAAATAATTCAATAGGGGATTCACATTCTTTTGAAATTATGATAACAAATAGTGACAACTTCCGGAAACGCAACCGTGTTGCCATTGATTGGCACAAGAGTGATCCGGTATCGGGCGCGTGAGGGATCCATTCGGAGTGTAAAGGGGTCTTCGGATCCTAGGTTAGAGGCCAGAACTGACTCGGACTGCGTCCTATCCTATCCGAGCCACAACGGACGTAAAGCGGACTATAAAACACCTTTATACAATGCCCAATGCGAACGGATAGGCTAATTTTTGCATACCATTACCACCGTAAGAATACAATTTTTGCAACAATGGCCCGTAATCAAAGATAACTAGGTGCCAACCACATGTGGTCTTAACCTTGATGCTACTCGAGACTGTTGACGGGAGCTGGCGTCCACTTTCTTCGTGTAGGAGATAGAGACTTGTACGGTGTTCTCTCATAGTGATCAGACTCTCCTACAGCCTAGTCTATATCTTCTACTAATAATACTCTGCAAACTGCACTCCACTCAGCGAGACGCGCGGATGGAAGGTCTGTCACTCCAGCCATTTCTACCACAGATCATCAAGTAAATGTTTTTATCAATATGTTATCTCTATTCAGTGAACCGCTTAGGCCTGAGGTTCTTTATGGGGCAGTAAGAGCTCTCGCAGCGCGAGCACAGCTTGACCACTGCTTTAACACGGGATCTTTGGATTTTGAGCCGAGCTAACACAACTTGATTGCCCAGCTCGCGCAACTTGACGATCCTACTTTACTGCTACCAGAAGCCTGAAATCTCTTCAAAATCTGTTGTATGTCACCAATTCTCCACGAGATGCGATTGCAAGGTCTCATTCTCAGCGCTTGTGTACAAACTTAGGAATGTGTCCGTAGTGATGAGGTGTCCTAAATATTGGGACACTCTCTGTAAAGCCAGGTAGAAAATGACCAACTTCTTGTGCTTGGCCATTGCCTAGTCATCAAGCTCGCGATATTATATGTCATATAACTGGCCGATCAAGCTCCGCCTTTTTTAAAAACGTTTATCAGAGGGTGTCAATTTTGCCATCTTTAGCACGGATTTAAGGACACTTCTGCTGTGCCTACTGCACTGTCATTTGACTCAGGTAGATTTGGAGACATGCTGATTCTGGTCATTCAACCTTGAACTCTAGTCTAACTCGCAATGAAAGTGAGTGACACTCACTCGGTGACCGAGTGAGTTTACTCACTTTGCGAATTTGGTCTTTCAGTCGTAGTTTGTCTTAGTTGCTAAGAGCCAAACGACTGCTCTCATTGCATAGACAGTCCACCAGTATGTTTGCAACCTAGTCTTATTCCATGTCTTATTCCAGTTAAAGCCATGGCGTCAACTCTGCCACTTAGCACGATAGTTGTGGCAGGTTGCATGTGCATTCTCGGGGGAGCCCCAGCCCTCTCTTTACTCTTGCTTTGGGAGAGCTGGAGCAGGTGCTCCACCCTAGACCCATACCCGGTGCTTGTGCGTACAACCTCAGTAATACATCAGTGGTGATGAGGTGTCTCAAATGGGACACTTTCCGAAAAGCCTGGTAGAAAGTGACCAGTTTTGAGTGCCTGGCCATTGACTGGTCGTCAAGCTCGACCTTATAGTCATATCAATAGCCGACTAAGCTCTGGCTTTTAAAAAACGTTTTTCAGAAGAGTGGCGATTTTGCCACCTTTAGAACGAATATAAGGGCACTTCTGCTGTGCCCATTACGTTGTAATTTGACTCGGGTAGATTTTGAGACACGCTGGTTCTGATAAGCTAACCGATATCTGGCCACGCTGACATCAAATCAGCCTCACTCCTGGGTTCTAGTCCTGGTCATGCCGAGTCCCCACTGTGTAGAATGACCTCATAATTGCTAGTCCCTGCGGCTCCAACAAGCCTCAGGCTCAGGAAGTCTATCAAATAGGATGGCCAAGTGCTCAAGTAGGAAAAAAGGATTGCATAGTTTTGGTTATGTTTCCAGATCTGCTGGTAGTCCGGTTATCAAGGCCAGGATTCTTGCCGCCCGAGCTCTTACCAACATCATCAGCTATGATGAGATTGAGAGCACCATGCGACTGTTATGTGATTTATTGGTGACTAGTCAGTCTACTAACCAACAACACGGTATCCTTCTGCAAGCCAAACACTTGCTAGGTACGATTTATGTATGTATGTACTCTCAATTATTCTTTCCTCTGACATTTCACATGCGACGAGTCATAACTAATAACCAATATTGACCAACTAATGGTCACTCAGTATCTCCTTTAGGTTTCTCTGAGTTTCACAGCGAATAAGACTCGAACATCTTTCCCGCGATCAGCACAGACCTAATTCTCAGATTTCAACGATCGAGTTGCTGTACACTAATCATACTTTCTAACTACAATGCTGCAACTGCTCTCAAGAATACTGGCTTATCCCCTGCATGAGTAGGTCGTGAACTACAGTTGCTATTTTGATCATACAGGGAATATTGCCAAGCTGGAGGAAGCGGAAAGGTTGGTGTGTATGAGCTCACTGGACGTGGCTCTCATTCACAGGAAAGGAAGCGTCATGGCCAGGTACTGCCAGATTGGATAGTGCCTCTCACTTAGATTTTCTAGGATAGTGGGACAGCTCAGTGGCTAGAGTACTATGGTATAGTGGGTTGAAAAGTCCTGGGTTCAGACTATGGTCGTGCAAGGTTTCCACTTTGTTTATGGCCTACTTGAATGATTTCGAGCTTCTAGCCCATAAAAGGAGGAGGGTCCTCCTACTTCTTTGTCCTAGCCCTACAGTACACCTGTCCACAAAAGTGGTCAGCTAGGTCACTGCATCAAGATGTGCAAAACAAACCTACAAATAAAGAATTCTGTCGTGAGTGATACATGGCATGACTAGGTATGAGCTGTGAAACCACAGAGGTTCGCTGACACCGATCCAATAATCAATGGACTCCTCTTATGGGCCAGTCGTGTCTAAAGCGGCTTTTTGCGTCTGATCCAGCTCAGATAGAACTCCATCTGATTCCAACCAGGTATCCTATCTGGAACCGGCCTTTAGTCTAGAAGTCTAGAAGGCCTTTAGCCGACCGCTTTCAAGCTGATTGGTGAACCGAACCTGTTTATGTCAAGATAGTTTTTGTGACGTAGGCAGCGAGTCATGGAAGATGCAAGTGAGGTAGGTGAAGTAGACCAAGAGTTGCCTATTCCGGGATATACGCATCAGGGGAGAGTACTCTACCCCGTCCTATCCCTTTGAGAGACTTGTAGTAAACATAACCCCTATGGGACTTGTCAGCTGCTGTATATGTCATATCGGATCAAAACTCTTTGACTACCCCTTATGACCCGCGATTTGGTAATTGCCAAACAATTTACCTCATGAACCGTTTTCAAAACAAAGCTCTTATGTTCTCCATGTGCAGTGAAACAATCCTACAGCTCTACTTAGTGCTAAATCGAAATCATTCACTGTAACCTCTACCGAGATACGTCAACGACGTCAATGTTATGAACATGACATTCTATAAATGGCGCATTCGTGTCTTGTCATAAAGCCATATTCCCAGTAAACACATCTCACTGAACCAGTGCACTCCTGTTAATTGTGAAATATTACACCAGTTAGTGGTAGCTTGAGTCAGAATTATATTTAAAATTAAATTCAGATTTATTAATTAGAGTAATTTGTTCCAATTTGACCCTGGAGGCCCGCATTGGAAAGGTCTATTAGATATTTTATGGCCTTAAATTTGTACCAATACCATTTGTACCCAAATATCGGTGGGGATGAGGTATACTGCCAAAGGCTGATTTCTTATGACCTGTCGTTGTCATGGTGGTTTTGGCATAGTACCCGGGTGGTTTTCCGATGCCTTCCTCAGGCTACTGGTTGGCGATCAGTAAACCTGACCCATTTGTCTACACATCATCCACCGAAACTCAGTTACCCTTTTTATCAGTAGACACTACTGACTGAAGAAGTCTTAAGTATTGAAACTAATCCTACTATAGATGAATCGCATTTTCCGATCCATTTTCCTGATCCTCATGTAGTCTTTTGGTTAATGATGATCCACTCTACAGGGCCAACCGTGGATTGTCCCCGAAGCAATCATTGGTCTACCGATGCCATACAAGGAAAACAGAATGATCATCTTATTTCAGACTCTCCTTTAACATTAATATTCATTATTTAATATAAAAACTTAATCCTGGCTTCAGCTTGTTATTTTCAGCCGCATATTATGAACTTCAGCGGGGAAATTTTTACAATTAACCGTTATTTCAATTGAAACAGTCTTTCTAGTCTGAAATATTTGCTGACAATGATCAGCATGACCTGTAAATTTAACTCTATGACATTATTTAAAATCAGCTGCTCATGAAGTCTGTCGTGAAAAATTTCTGACTCCGATGCAACAAAAGAGGACTCACACCTCACTTCAGGTCTCTGTATCTTCAGTCCCAAGCTGCATGTTGTAGCCCCTTGCCAGCACAGCTGCAAAGCGTAATTAACGCTAACTTTAACCGAGACAGAGCCCTGTTTGATTGTGATACAGATTAATTGTCCTCAGTGCTTTTGTCTAAACAGAATAGCCGTCAAATTGAAGATGAGATGGCACTTAGCAGTTTGGTTTTTGTTGCCGAGTAGTTTTACAGGATACTTTGTATTTTCCTGAATTTTCTGCATGAGCATTTTGAGTCCTTCCCGCTACATATTTCTTTCTGACGGTTTCAAAGCACCTGTAAAAATAGAGTTCTCTGCATCACTCAGTGTATACTATTTTACTTTATCATTTGCTTATTTTCAGCCATTGCGATGTCATGAAGTCAGCTTTCATCGACGTTCTTACCGAGTGCCATCTACAAGGCATGCCTATTAATTGTTGTCTGCCGATCGATACCGCCTGGGTCAAGGACAGTATAAACCTGCAGCTCAGTAAATGTCGTCTACTCATCGCTAGTGACTGGAATCCTGATGCAGTGGTCACCTTACTGCTTCAGCCCCAATTGTATGAAGTTCACCAAGAGTTACTCACTCATGTTATCGGTAAATTTTACTAGACGAGTGTCTCACTTCAGTTTCATCAAATGCGCTTCACGTCAGGGTCGACTGAGATTTAATACTCAAGGTGGACACCTGATCCTCAAACAATAAGGTCTCAGGTGTTATTTTTTCATGTATGACGTCTTCACTTTCATGGTGAAGCTGCTAGGTTGGATAGTACTTGTTTTCACCAGCTACGGTGTAGCATCGAGCATCACGAGCGGGTCAGCATCTTGTTTTTGTTTTGGGCAAGGATTGAAGTGAGAATGTCATGCTCAAAACTGGACCCGCACGACCGGGATTTGAAACCATGTTCTCACAGTTGCGACCACAACGAACACGGAGCTTATCACGCTATCCCAATTATCGTAGATGTTCGGATCAGCTTGAATGTGTTGGTCTCGCGGAGTGAAATCTGTCTGGCCTCGGATTGGATGCCCGATCACTGACCGATAGAATTGATTTTCGATAAATGAGCTGGCAAAACTCAGTTTTGGTGCTACGATGGAATCGGCAATTTAATCCTTGTCACCCCTTAGTCCACTTCTCTCTTCGCGTATGAGAGAAGTAAGTTTTCAGCGGGTAGTGGCGCAAAGCCCCTAACCTCCCAGGACTATCCACTCAATCTTGTACTGCACTGCTCCACGTCGGATCTGTAGGTACCCTGGCTGAATCGATTAGTTGGTTTAGTAATGCCAACTCAGTCCAGGTCTTGTGGCTTCGTTACCAGCTGCAACATTGCCTTTCAGGACAGATTCTTCCTCAATGCATCGCTGTGTTGTGGTTTTCATTCTCGAGGTTTTGTAGAGAATGGAGCACCTCTGCCTCAGCAGAATTTAGTGTCTGTCTTCCTGAAATGGACAGATGATACACAATCACTGAGCCATGGACAGCTGATGAGTATTTCTCTGGTGGGTAGGGACACTGGTTTGGAAGCTTAGATTCTGTAAAATAAGGCCATTCTATTTTACACAGATCGCATTGATCCCAAAGCCAACTGCTTGTTTCCTTGATGATCCATGATGTGTCTGGTAGAAAAATTACTTTGTGAGTGGTTCGAGGTATGCCCTATTAGAGAAGAATACTCCTTGGATGGGTCCCATTCATTTAAAATTGGAATCCGAATCGTATGAGAATGAAGTGACCAAGTGTGGCCCAGACTCAGATCTTAGCCAGGGATTTCTGATATTATAACAAGTAGGCCATTCATTACCCCCATCTCTTAACCCTTCTCAAAATTTTACATGGCAGGATGCGACTTAGTGGATGATGCGTTTGACCTGGAATCAGGGGTCCTTGCACCCTTGTTGGACTCGTATCCGTTTAAAGAGTTGCCTTCTTAATGGGTTATTAGGAACAAACACACCATGAGTCTTAATGAGTCACCTTGGAACCAATGCATTGACTTTGTGATGATAATAAGCTGGTCTTATCTCCATGGGATCGTTTTAAATTTACCACGAGTAGATGACTCAGTTAGGGAAGGTCATGGGCACAAAACCCCAGTGTTTGAATATGCCTCCACTTGCTCACTTACAGACTGACAAAGCGTTGCACAAAACTATGTGTACTTGGTTGTATAACATTTCATCTGTGTACAATATCTTTAAAAAGAGCATGTAACAAAAAGATGGAACTTGGCATCTTGTTGCCTTGGAGAAAGGAAAAGTCTAGGCGGCAATGTTTGTTGTCTACCTAAGCTGTAACCACGTTTTAATTACGACACACCAACCACTCCATTTTGCCAATTTCCGTCTGCTATTTTACGGCATATTGAGGCAATGCACCACTTTGTCACATCCAAAAAGATTGGAAAAGTTGTGCCACCTTGTCGCCCAGTTGCATCTTTTCTTGCAACATGTTGGGCTGACAAAACAAAAAATTCAGCGACTAAAGGTTGTAGTTTGCTGTAATCATTCTGTTTCTATGCCTGATGCGTTTTAGCTGTGTGACTCTCTGAGACAGTCCAGCGCTGCTGCCGAGAAGCGGGTCATTGCTGGGTGTGAGAGACTGTTACATAAGGGTGATGTGTGTACGCTACCCTGCATCCAACTTCTCACAAAATATCAGGTATGACTTGGATTATAAACCTGAGACCAGTGCATAATTACATCTGTAGACTGTGGGTTCTTGTGCAAAGGTAGTAAGGTCTCGACACATTAAAACGTTTGGGCAACTCCTAGGATTATGCGCACCGTCTTGTGGTGAGGTAGCGGGATAGCTCTTGGGTAGTGTTGGGAGTGCAACCAGGAGAGGGTTTCGAATCCTGGTTTCGAATCCTGGTCACTGCCGGCTTTAGTTGTAAGTACGAGCTCCTCACATTAATCCTAATTCAATAACAAACTAGTATCACTACAAGGTGTAGCGTTGATACAGACCCGATCATGGTCTTCCGAGCTGAAATGTAACTTGTTAGAAATGGGTATCTAACCCGGCAGCCTCTCCATAATGGTGAGGCGGCGATACAAGATTATGAACCCTAGACTAATGGGTATGAAAATGCAGGAAGAATGGAAAGACAAGTTTTTTGTATATTGCATTGATCAAGTTAGGTTAGCACAGGGATAGCTTTTAGCTAAGGTCATGCCTGGCTCCCTACTTCAGTGTAATTCTCAGCTCCTATCATATCAGGCTTAATAGGCCCTCTCTAACATGGCGACCAGCTGTGGTTCTGTAGTTAGAGAGCTCACCACTTGCACTGAAGGTCTCAAAAGGCTTCAAATACAGCTTGTGCCCGGGACTGCCCCTGCCTTATTTATGCCTTGCCTCTTGTGTCGCTTTCAGCGATGTGAGTCAGTCACACTTCCACTATTAGACGACCTCCTACGGCAAGGACAGCTCAATAAGTCAGAGATGCATAGAGCGCTTAATATCATCGAGGATATGAAATACATTTTACCCACTACTACACAAAACAGTAGGTCATACCCTCACTCTCTCTCTTTTCCAATTCTAGTTCCAATTCCAATTGCTCTATGCACAGGCTCATTACTGTATACATTAATTTTGTGTAATGTAAAATTCACTTCAGTATTGGGCATACAAACCCACAACCTTTTGGTGATAATAGAGAGCTTGCGGAGTTAAGTTTCCATACCAGAGTACCTGTAAAACAGGAAACAAATTGGCGTCATTGGCGTGCAAATGCAGATGAATTACAGTAGGCCTATTCTCGAAACCGGGAAGATGGCGACGATGAATTAATAATTAGTCTGAGACGATGGGTATTTTTAGAACACATTATTGATGCAAAAATTATGCGTCCCGGGCCGATGGCAACGATGAATTAGTTGACCTACTGACCCCCAACACTTGATGACAGGCAGTTTCGCCAACGCCATCTGTGTGCTTTCCCCTTGCTGTGTGTTCAACTTGCGGTTCCACTCGACTCTCTAGTTTTGTTGGGTTCGGTTTCGTAGTCACCCCTTCAGTTAACCGGAGCTCGTGCTATGAATCGAGTGCACCTGCGGGTAGCCGCGGCATGGTTCGCTAGGCTGTCACTAAAAAGGGAAAGCTTTCTACTGCATTTTTAAGCTGAGTCACTCACTACTCCGGTGCTGACTGACGGAGTCCGTGAGAGAGCCTGCTAGTGCCAGTGTACTCAAACTCATGTCCAAGGTAAAAGATTTAGTTGGTGGAAACAAGTTTAGTACTGCTGGTACCTGTAGTAGTAAGGAGTATGATACCTATAGCGACTCTCGTCCGTAACAAGCTGTTCTAAGCACTAAAGCAGGTTCACCTTCCCTCAAATTCCTGTATCAGGTAATGTATCTGTAGTGTATGATTATGAGTGGCTGAGTCAGTGAAACCGTAAGCAACTGTAACCAACTGTAAGTTGTAAATGTAAGAGTAGACTGACCAGGATTTTATCAACTATAAGGAGTGACCCTGATATAATAGCTTAGTGAGCTACTTGTTGGTTGACTTTGAATTTAGTGAAAGTTCACGGGTTGGACACCAGCAGGCAAATAAAAAGGGGTAGGCCCAAAACTAGATGGGTAGACGATATCAGGTCCCTAAACAACAACTGGATGGCATCAGCGCAGGACAGAAAGAAGTGGTCAGATCAGAGGGAGGCCTTTATCCAGTGGACCAACGATGGCTGATGACGATGGCTGATGACGATGGCTGACGACGATGGCTGATGACGATGGCTGACGATGATGGCTGACGACCATGGCTGACGACGATGGCTGATGACGATGGCTGATGACGATGCCTGATGACGATGGCTGATGACCGCTGAAATTCCGGTTCACTTTTGGGCACACCAACCAGTTATATTTTCTGATATATTTTGTTTATTTCATTCTCAGGGGCACTGAATACTAATGAAGACATATTCTGGAGGAGTCTGATTTCCCTGATTTTATGCCATGATGATCATGTACGGACAGAAGCTTGTTATGTCTCCTCCCGTATACTCACTGCTTATCATAAACTGCTTCAGTCTGGTTAGTACTGCCATCCGAGTATCCCTTATGTACCAGCCATGACAGCGTCGCCTATCGCAAGCAACTACCCTCTCAACGAACATTGGGCACCATTGGCAGTCTATGGCAAGAGAGCACCCCTTCGAAGGAAACTACGGGGCCAGCACAGACTAGCACACAATGCACCAAAAACGCTATGAAAACGAACAGTCGGAAATGCCAAACGGTGCACGCACAGCCTTAGCTTGAGTCCGCGGACAATTGGTTCTAGTCCTTGAGTAGGTAGTAAGTAGGTAGTCAAACCTCTTCAGAGCTGAGGAAGGTGAAGGCGGTGAGAAAGAGGAGTAGTGCCCTCTCGGTTACACCGTTGCCGGTACAAGTTGACTCTGTAGTAGCCACTTCTCCACGCAGCCACTACGGGCTATGGGAACCACCTTTACTGCGACTCACTGTTCGCCATTGTTACTCACCAGCTCATTTTGTGATCCACCCATTGATTTGTCTGTAGCGATGGATAGCCATTCTTCTATTAATCATCTGATAGTGACTATACTTCAGCTATACGGAACGCCGGTACTAACCAGTCTCCATAACTGGCAGGATGTTACCATGTGGAGACCACTAGACTCACAACAGGTCAGTCATATCGCAGAGTGACGCGATAGCGACCGTACTGGGCTTTGGCCCGGGGGCCTCGATTTGACTCCCTATTCAGGCACTTGTTTCAATAAAGTCGTCCAAATCGGATCGCAGTGTTTAACAAAGGCGGTCCACCGTAGAGTTGCCTTCTCTGTGGGCATGCGGGTGGACCCAGAAAGTCTCCTAACGATGCACTCCGGGAAAAGCAAATGATGACTCAACCAGTTAGTAGAGGGTGTAGGATGAGCTGTGATATTTAACTCATTGTCTTATTCATTTTTTATAAATCATGGTGACTCGCCCCAGGATAAACGAGGCATGGCTCTTCTTTTGTAGGGTGATGATGACTGTCTATTTAGTAAAGCGGACACGTCCCTACTGTGTGATCCAGATGCTTTCTTCTCCATCTTACAAAAAGTAGTGAGTTCCAGGTAACAATAGTGATATATATATCATCAATAGACATCGCCAATATAAACCACAATGTGACTCCACGACCCCATGTTGACATCAGAATGACATCGAAATGACATCATAAGAATAGTGCAATGACATCGCAGTCAGGCACAACTGCGACAGCAAATCCTACAGAGTCATTAACAGCAACAACAACAGTACACATCGAAATGAAGCCACGATTGCATTACTGCGATTACTGCAGAGTCTACAACAACCACAGACAGGCACTCTTTGACATGCTGATCCTATCACCTCAGGGATGATATGCTGTAATGCGTGGGCCGGGTCGCTATACTCGTACTCTGTGTACCCGATTAATAGTCCCACACTGCGTGTTACGAAACAGCTACAGTCCCATGCCGAAGGGCCAGGTCACCTGGCTAGCTGAAATAGCAATCTTATTGGGAGTTTCCCACTCAACCTCATGCTTATTGGAGAAGACCGCTCTACACAAACTGTCGAGTGTGAGAAAAATCAATTGACTCGCCACCAGGTCTTTTAGGACAGACCACAGCACTGGCTTTAAGCAGTTTTTATTCATTGACAAATGAAAAGTTTGTTTCATTGGTGATTAAATTACATATATTGTTATTGTATATTGGTAAGCCCACGCATGAGGGCATTGTGTAATTGAATGCGCCCAATATGTACTCACTGTTCACTCGATTCACCTCACCTCTACAATTGATGTCTAATAGATGAATGTTAGCTTGTCTGTGAGTCTAGAACTAGGACATGATAGTCTGTAGTTACATCAACTTGATAACTGGGCATTAAGTCAGGCATGGAAGTGGATCGCTGACTCAGCTGAATAGACGTATATACGCTGTCATTGAAGTGTAATATAATAAAAGCTTGTTCCTATAGCCCATAATGTCCGTGTGGGAGAGGTAGCTGCTAAATAGCCGACTTGTGCCAGCAACTGTGTAACTGTGGCGGGGCATCATTCCTCTTCCTCACCGCCTTTACCTTGGCCAGCTCCGAAGAGAGTGTGGTACCCATTTACTGCTGGGTGAACAGAGAGAGTTTGAATCCCTCATACAAGCTGTGTATTAAACCCGGTACATTCACGCTGCTATTTAGTGCAATAAAAGGGATTCAATACTTTGAGTTCGAAAAAAGTCAGTAAAAGTTTGGCAAAGAACTTAAAGCATAGAAGCGCAGAGACCCATAAGATAAAACAAATAGCAAACAAAAACAATTTTGTTCATTGAATTGATCACCAATTTAAATATTTTATTGAATCCTAACCGAGAAATGACATTTAAGATAACTCAACGGGGACGAGAATATATCTATCTCACTGTCTATCCTCCACGTGGCCAGGTTCAGTTCCAGGAGGCGGAGTATTCCCCCAATCCTTCCTGACCCAGCGTGGCAGAAAATGGCTCAATCTCCTCTCAATGGCACCACACAACCTGAAACTATGAGGAGGAAGGCCTATGTGCAACCACAAACAGATGATGCCCAAAAACCAACTAAGAGACGGCATTCAAGCTGACCTCGTCTAGTTGATGTCACTCCGTGGTCTTTGTCATTTTTGCTCAGCAATTTAAGTTTCTTATTAAACTTTTCATATAACTTAAATGTGCCATAGAGAAACCCCCAAACACCAATCAGGAACCCGAGGAGGGCAACAGGAAACCACTTCAATACCATCCTACACCACTATGACAGGTCATGAGAAACCTGCCTTCAGGCAGAGTATCTCACCATTAAAGCCCAAGAAAAAGGTGATGGGTAATGCCGGGACAGTTTTTCTGCTTCAAGTGGCCACCCAAGTGTCATTTTTAATGGACTCTGTAGACCCGGTCTTGTTCTGTAGAGATGGGGAGTTATGTGAGGAGCACACATATCAGTCTGATACTGATAACAGCTATCTCACTATCTCTGATACTGATAACGGCTATCTCACTATCTCTGATACTGATAACAGCTATCTCAATATCTCTGATACTGATAACAGCTATCTCACTCTCTCTGATACTGATAACAGCTATCTCACTATTTCTGATACTGATAACAGCTATCTCACTGTCTCTATAATACTGATAACAGCTATTTCACTATCTCTAATACTGATAACAGCTATCTCACTATCTCTGATACTGATAACAGCTATCTCACTATCTCTGATACTGATAACAGCTATCTCACTATCTCTGATACTGATAACAGCTAGCCTCACTATCTCTGATACTGATAACAGCTAGCCTCACTATCTCTGATACTGATAACAGCTAGCCTCACTATCTCTGATACTGATAAC
>Ga0224501_10001220_pt1 | contig 19897 bp, 19 predicted proteins | sample SF_Oct11_sed_USG_4_FD_169105 | JGI IMG/M metagenome (GOLD analysis project Ga0224501, IMG submission 169105) | Sediment microbial communities from San Francisco Bay, California, United States - SF_Oct11_sed_USGS_8_1 | ecosystem: Environmental > Aquatic > Marine > Sediment | place: USA...
ACAGCTGGCTGGTCAACATGCCCACCATGGCCATGGGCGTCTTGACCAGCCAGCTGTCGCCCGCGCCGCCCGTTTCGAGCAAGGCGACTCGGGTGTCGGCCGCTTCGCTCAGGCGCCCGGCGATCACGCTGCCGGCAGAGCCGGCGCCAATCACGATGTAGTCGAATGAGCCGTCCATCGCCGAGTCTCCGCTTTGCCTTGTTGTGACAGTACGGACACTCTATCGAAAGGCGGGTGGTGACAGCAATCGGGTTTTTCTGCACAGGGTAATCCCGGGGCGAAGAACCTGGCGAGGCCGTCTACGCCGTCGTGCCGTTGCCTGTCGCCGACGTCGAACGCCGGCTCAGGGTCATCGTGGCTGTCCGGTAGTTCATCGGGTCACCGCGATCTGGTGTCCTTCGCCGCCGGGCAGCTCGATCGTGTCAGTCACGGAAAAGGTTTTCTGATCGACAACCCATATCTTGGGCGCTTTGCTGCTGGACACGTACACCTTTCCGGTCCCGGGGATCTTGTCGAGGTGATAAGGCTCGGGGCTCAGCGTCAGCGCCCTTTGTTCGCCACTGACGGTATCGAGCGCAACCAGCCTGTCGTCCCGACGGCTGCTGACGAACAAGGTCGTGCCGTCATCGCCCAGATCGAGTCCATGCACGCCCTTGCCGATCTTGTAGCTACGCGTCACCTTGCCGCCTTGTACAGACACGGCTGAAACCGTGCCAATTCGATCATTGGTCACGAAGATGGTCTTTTCGTCCGCGGAGAACACGAGGTGCCCAGGAGACGCGCCGGACTCCAGGGAGCGGATCACCGTCTAGCTCACGACATCGATCTCGCTGATGTTGCCGTTCCCCGTGTTGCTCACATACGCACGTTTGCCATCCTTCGTCACCAGCGTGTAGTTGGGTGAGCGGCCGGTCTGGACGACCTTGATCACCTTGTTGTCGATCAGATCCACAACGCTGACGCCGCCGCGCGTGGGGTGGGTGGAGATGACATATCGCCCATCCGGTGTGATGGCTTGGTGGTGCATCCAGCCGGAAACCGGTATCTCCGTCATGACATGCCCATGCATCGGATGAATGACGAACAGCTTGCTGTTGGGCGTATTCGCCGGGGCGCCCGCAGGCACAGGCGTCTCACTCAGACTCCCGGCCACCAGGTATTCCCCGTCGGGCGTGGCCACGAGTCCGTGCGGATTCGTCACACCCGAATATTTGCGCGTGATCTTGCCGCTGGCCACATCCACACCGATGACCATATTCGCGGAACCCAAAGGGATGAATGCCATCGGTTCGGCCTGCGTCCACGCGGCGCTGCCCAGAAACACCGTTCCCACCACCCACTGTACGAAGCGAGTCATTTCATTTCTCCTTCTTGAGTAAAGAGGTGTGAAGGCCTCGTGGAGGCCGTCGCAGCGACACGCTGCACTCGATGGCCCCAACAGGACTTGCTTCCGAAAGCGTCAACACATCAAACAACGTGATCGTCAGGACAGCGTGTCTATTCACAGCCGGATTCCTCGCAAGCGCAACGCGTTGCCTATCACCGAAACGGAACTGAAGCTCATCGCCAGCGCCGCGATCATGGGCGACAACAGCCAGCCCGTCAGCGGAAACAGCACCCCCACCGCAACGGGAATGCCCAAGGTGTTGTAGAGCAAGGCGAACATCAGGTTCTGCTTCATGTTGGCCACGGTACTCTCGGACAGGGCACGGGCCACGGCGATGCCTCGCAAGTCGCCCTTGACCAGCGTCACCTGCGCACTGTTCATCGCCACGTCGGTGCCCGTGCCCATGGCCACGCCCACATTGGCCCGGGCCAGTGCCGGTGCGTCGTTGATGCCGTCGCCCGCCATGGCCACGATGCAACCTTCCTGCTGCAAGCGCTCGACCAGTCGCAGTTTGTCGGCGGGTTTGACCTCGCCGTGCACCTCGTCGATGCCCAGCCGCGCGGCCACGGCCTTCGCGGTGGTGTGACCGTCGCCGGTGGCCATCACGATGCGCAGGCCCGCCGCCTTCAGACTGGCCAGGGCCTCGGGGGTGCTTTGCTTGACGGGGTCGGACACCGCGAGCAGCCCCGCCAGTTGCCCATCCACGGCCAGATGCATCACGCTGGCGCCTTCAGCGCGCAAGGCCTCGGCCTGGCCCAGCAGCGGCGCGACGCTCACGCCGAGCTGATCCATCAGGGCAGTGTTGCCCAGCGCCAGAGCGCGGCCGCCCACCTGCCCGCGCACACCGATGCCCGAGCCCGACTCGAAGTTCTCCGGCTTGTCGAGCGCCAGGCCCTGCTCGCGCGCCGCGCGCACGATGGCGTCGGCCAGCGGGTGTTCGCTGCCCTGGTCCAGGCTGGCGGCCAGGCGCAGGACCTCGCCGTCGTCAAAGCCAGCCGCAGGCATGGCCCGATCGAAGGCAGGTCGACCTTCGGTCAAGGTACCGGTCTTGTCGATGATGAGGGTGTCGACCTTGCGGAAGTTTTCGATGGCTGCGGCGTCGCGAAACAGCACCCCTTGCGTCGCGCCGCGCCCGGTCGCCACCATGATGGACATGGGCGTGGCCAAGCCCAGTGCGCAGGGGCAGGCAATGATCAACACCGCCACCGCGTTGATCAGACCGTAGACCCAACGCGGCTCGGGGCCGAACAGCCCCCATGCAAAGAACGTGAGCAGCGCAATCCCGACGACAGCGAGAACAAAGTAGCCGGCCACGAGATCAGCCATGCGCTGCATCGGCGCCCGCGAACGCTGGGCCTGGGCGACCATCTGCACGATCTGCGAGAGCACGGTGTCCGCCCCGATTCGTTCCGAACGCATCACCAGAGAGCCGGACGTGTTGATGGTGGCGCCGATCACCGCATCGCCAACGCGTTTGGTCACGGGCAGGGGCTCGCCGGTAAGCATGGATTCATCCACCGCGCTGCTGCCTTCAGCCACCTCACCATCGACCGGCACTTTTTCGCCGGGCCGGATGCGCAGGCGGTCGCCCACGTGCACATGGCCCAGAGGAATGTCTTCCTCGCTGCCATCGTCCCGGATGCGTCGTGCCGTCTTGGGAGCGAGGCCGAGCAGCGACTTGATCGCCGCGGAGGTCTGCGAGCGGGCCTTGAGTTCCAGCAGCTGGCCCAGCAAGGTCAGCGAAATGATGACGGCCGCTGCCTCGAAATAGACCGCCACATGGCCCGTGATGGAAAACGACGCGGGAAAGAGCCCAGGCGCGACGGTGGCCACCACGCTGTAGACAAATGCCGCACCCGTGCCGAGGCCGATCAAGGTCCACATGTTCGGGCTGTGCGCCACGACAGACTGCCAGCCGCGGACAAAGAAGGGTTGACCGGCCCACAGCACGATGGGCAGCGAAAGCAACATTTCGACCCAAGGCCCGGCAGCGGGGTCCATCCATCCCAGCCGATAGGCAAACATCGCGATGACGAAGACTGCGGCGGTCAAGGGCAGCGTGCCCCAGAAACGGCGTGAAAAATCCTTCAGCTCCGGGTTGTCGTCTATCTCAAGGTTGGGCAGCTCGGGCTCCAGCGCCATGCCGCATTTTGGACAGGCACCGGGCTGGCTCTGGCGCACCTCGGGGTGCATGGGGCAGATATAGACCGTGCCGTTCTGTGGCAGACGCTCCGGCGACGGCCCGTCGACCGGTAGCTGCCGTGCCGGTAGGTGATGGTGGTGGTGTGGATCATGGGCCATGGTTCAACTCCGCGGCTGCGGTGGCTGCGGTGGCTCCGAGGGCGCCTCAGCCTGCCCGTCCCGATGCCGATGGCCACGGCCGCCGTGCCCGTGCAGGAAGTGCATCAAAGGACAGGCGAGCAGCACCAGATAGGGCAGGATGCCGAGAACATGCCCCCAGTGCTCGCGCAGCGCATAAAACGCAATCAGCAGCGCCGCGCTGGCCAGCGCAAGCACAACGGGGCGGCGCCACGTGTGTGGCGTGTGTGCGTGCAATCGGTCATCGTGATGCTGCGAATCCATGCCGATGGCCCCGAGCGTGTTCAGTCCTCCGCGTCGTCGCGGTCGAGCACGGCCTTGGCCTGCGCGTACTGCTCCGCCGTGATTTCACCGCGGGCGAAGCGCCGTTGAAGTATGCGCAGCGGCGAGTCTGAGCGGCTCCGCGGCCGGACAACCATCCACAGCAAACCCACCAGGGCTACCCAGAACAACCACCCGAAGGCGTGCATGCTGCCCATGAAATTGCCATAGTCACCGAACATCTTGCGGTCTCCTTTCGGCAGAGAGCGGCCACGGTTCACCCATGGCCGCTGCAGGGTTTATTCCACGCGTACCGTGCCGCGCATGCCGGCCTCGAAGTGGCCGGGGATCAGGCAAGCGAAGTCGACCGTTCCGGCCTCGGTGAACTGCCAGACCATGCCGCCACGCTTGCCCGCGCCGAGCGTGACCATGTTCGGCTCGGCATGTTTCATGCCGGGCATCTTGCGCATTTCCTCGGCATGCGCCTTCAGCTCCTTGAGCGAACCGATCACCATCTCATGCGCGACCTTGCCGCTGTTGCGCACAAAGAAGCGGATGGTCTCGCCGGCCTTGACCGTGATCTGCGCCGGCGCAAAGCGCATGTCGTCGCCCATCACGACCTCAATCGTGCGATCCACCTTGGCTGGGTTGCCGGGGCGGCCCACCGCCATCTTCGCGCCCGCTGCAGGATGGTCGGCGCCCATGTCCTTGTGCGCCTTCTCCATCTGCTGGTGCATGTCTTTCATCGAACTTCCATGGTCACCATGGTCGCCGCCGGCCCAGGCGCCGAGCGCGGCCGATCCCAACACGACGATTGCGAGTGCTTGTTTCATTTTCCGTTTCCTTTCGTTTAGAAAATTAAGTCTGGTTCAAGTTGCTGTGGATTTCAAAACCAGGCGCGTACGCCGGCGATCCAACGGTTTTCCTCGGTCGGCTCGCCCGCCGTGCGCGCCAGGTCGGCCGTGGCACCGAGCTTGCCCGCCCATTCGACGCCCACATAGGGTGCGAACTGAGGGCTGATCTCGTAACGCAGGCGCAGGCCGGCGCTCGCGTTGGATACGCCGCGGCCCAGCCCCCGTACCTCATCGGCCTGCCCATAGGCCGTGAGCTCGACGAGCGGTTGCAGCACCAGTTGCTGCGTCAGCAGCAGCTCGTATTCGACGCCCAGCCGCAGCGCGGTGCGTCCGCCTTCGCCGACATAGGCAAAAGCGTCGATCTCGAACCAATAGGGCGCGAGTCCCTGCACGCCGAAGGCCAGCCAGTTCTGCTGGGGATCAGCGCTGGTATCGGCGCGCACGCCGAGTTGCACATCCCAGTACGGCCCATAGGCGCGGCTCCACATCAGCTCGGTGCGTGTCTCCGGGGCAGCATCGCCTTCGGCCTGCTCGCCTTCGGCGCGCAGCACCAGCTTGTTGTAGTCAGTTCCGTAGCGCAACTGGCCGTCGTAAGCCAGATGGGTGCCGGCCTTGTTGCCGGCGCGCTCAAGCCGATTGAGCCGTAGGGAGAGGAAGCGGTGCTCGTCGGCCAGCCGCAGCTGGCGCGGCGACATGGCGTAGGGGCCACTGTCCAAGCCATGTCCGCCCGAATAGGCGTGCGGGTCCCGCGCGTCCGGGGGGGCCGTGCCGCCCTGGGACGAACCCATGTCCATGTCGCCATGGTCCATGCCGCCGGGGCCCATGTCGCCCTGTGCCGAATTGCCATGATCCATCTGACTGTGGTCCATAGCCTCCATGCCGCCCGACTTCTGGCCGGCCGCCGGGGCGGCCTGCCCATGATCGCCGTGGGCGCCATGCGCCGCCGCGGCATCCGCGGCAGGCTTGCGCGACATCCCGTCGCGGCCGTGGTCCATACCCTCCATGGTCTGGGCCCAGGCGGCCGTAGACCCGAACAGGGAGATGGCAAATGCAATGCTTGTTGATCTGAATTTCATGCTCATGTCTTTCTGCGTATTGCTTGTCGGTCAGGCCACCACGACTTCGCGGAACATGCCCGCATCCATGTGGAACAGCAGGTGGCAATGCCAGGCCCAGCGCCCGAGTGCGTCGGCCGTGACGAGAAAGCTCACCCGCTGTGCCGGCTGCACGGGAATGGTGTGGCGGCGCGCCAGGAAACTGCCGTCCGGGTTCTCAAGCTCGCTCCACATGCCGTGCAGGTGCATGGGGTGGGTCATCATGGTGTCGTTGTGCAGAATCACGCGCACACGCTCGCCGTAGCGGAAATGCACCGGCGTGGAGCTGCCGAACTCGAGCCCGTCGAAAGACCATGTGTAGCGCTCCATATTGCCGGTCAGGTGCAACTCCACCTCGCGCTCGGGTCCGCGGTCATCCATGGCGCCGCCGATCGTGTGCAGGTCGGCCAGGGTCAGCACGCGCCGGCCGTTATTGCGCAGCCCCACGCCCGGGTCATCCAGATTGGTGCGCGCCATATCCACCCGCGCGTCGGTGCTGGGGCCGTACTCGGTGCGCGCATGGCGCGCCTGGGTGCTGGGCCGGGCCAGGGGATTTGGCGTGCCATGGCCCCCGTGAGCGCCATGGTCCATGCCGCCGCTCTGTCCCATGGCCATGCCACCACCGCCGTGTGCGCCGTGATCCATGCTCATGCCGGAGGCCGCGCCACCGCCTGGGGCGCCATGACCGCCGCCGTGCGCCATTCCGCCCATGGCCCCCATCGATCCCATCATGTCGCCCATGGACAGCCAGACCGGCGCATCCGGTTTGGGCACCGGCGCGCTCAGGCCATGCTGCACTGCCAGCGTACCGCGCGCATAGCCGCTGCGGTCCATGGTCTGCGCGAAGATGGTGTGGGCGTCGTCGGTCGGCTGCACCAGCACGTCGTAGGTCTCGCCGGGGCCGAAGCGGAACTCGTCCACACTGACCGGTTCCACGTCCACGCCGTCGACCTGCACCACCTGGAGCTTGAGCCCGGGAATGCGCACATCGTAGAAGGTGTTGCCCGCGCCGTTGATGAAGCGCAGACGCACGCGTTCGCCGCGACGGAACAGCCCGGTCCAGTTGCCCGCCGGCGTGGTGCCGTTCATCAGGAAGGTCAGCAGGGTTCCGGACAGGTCGGCCAGGTCGGTCGGGCTCATGCGCATCTGGTTCCACATCGCCCGCTCTTCGATCGCGTTGCCCATGCCGCGGCGACCTGCATCGCGCAAAAATTGCGGGGCGGTGGGCTGGAGGCGGTTGTAGTAGTCACTCTGCACCTTGAGCTTGGAGAACACGCGCATCGGGTCGTCGTCCATCCAGTCCGACAGCAGGATCACGTGCTCGCGATCGGTGCGGATGCGTTCGCCGCCGGCCGGTTCGATCACGATGGAGCCATACATGCCGGTGATCTCCTGGAAGCCCGAATGCGAGTGGTACCAGTAAGTGCCGCTCTGCTCCACCTTGAAGCGATAGGTGAAGGTCGCGCCCGGCGGGATGCCCTTGAAGCTGATGCCGGGCACACCGTCCATCTGATAGGGCAGGATGATGCCGTGCCAGTGGATGGAGGTGGCCTCTTTCAGCTTGTTGGTGACGCGGATCGTCACCGTATCGCCCTCGCGCCAGCGCAGCGTGGGTGCCGGCAGTGAACCGTTGATGGTGGTGGCCATGGCCGGCGCGCCCGTGAAATTGACCGGCGTTTCGTCGATGACCAGATCAAACTCGGTGCCGCGCAGCTCGGGCACGGTTCGCGCGGCTGCGTCCTGGGCGCGGCCGACGCCGGGCATGCCGCCCAGCCCCCACAGCACGCCACCGGCAGCCAGACCCTGAACGAAGCGGCGACGTGCCAGAGCCTGGCCCGGCAGGACGAACGGTGCTTGATGTCTCATGTGTGAAATCCTTTGCTTGCTGATCATGGTTTCCCGGCGGGCCCGCATGGCATGACCGATGGATGAACCGTGATGCAGAGCGTAGAGCCGGCACGCCGTCAGTGGGGTGACGTGAGCATTACATTTCTGTCATCCTGGCTGTGACGCGGTGCCAGTGGGTGAGAATCGGGACGATTGGATGGAAAAAGGGGCGGCTCAATGAAAATTCTGGTCGTGGAGGATGAGCACAAGACCGGGGACTATCTCAAGCAGGGCCTGTCCGAGGCGGGCTTTGTCGTCGATCTGGCCCGCGATGGGCAGGAGGGTCTGCAGCTGGCGTTGAGCGAGCACTATGACCTGGCCATCCTCGATGTCATGCTGCCCGGCTGCACGGGCTGGGAGATTCTCGAACGGCTTCGGGCCAAGGGCGAAACTTTGCCGGTGCTGTTCCTGACGGCGCGCGATCAGGTCGAGGACCGGGTCCGGGGCCTGGAGCTGGGGGCGGACGATTACCTGGTCAAACCCTTCTCGTTTGCCGAACTTCTCGCGCGCGTGCGGACCATCCTGCGCCGGGGCCGGCCAAGCCAGGACAACAGCGCGCTCCAGTATGCCGACCTCGAACTCGACTTGCTGCGACGCCGGGTTTCCCGTGCTGGCAAGCGCATCGACCTGACGGCCAAGGAGTTCGGCTTGCTCGAATTGTTGATGCGTCGCCAGGGTGAGGTGCTGCCGCGGACATTGATTGCCTCCCAGGTCTGGGACATGAACTTCGACAGCGACACCAATGTCATCGACGTCGCGGTGCGGCGGCTGCGCTCCAAGGTGGACGAGGGGTTCGCCGTGCGCCTGATCCAGACCGTGCGGGGCATGGGCTATGTGCTGGAAGAGGCGCAGGAGGACTGATGCGCCGGCCCACGACGCTGACCTTCCGGCTGACGGTCATGTTCACCCTGGTCTCGGCCGCCGTGCTGCTGGGGCTGGGCGTGCTGGTGGCGATGGCGACCAACAAGCACTTTGCCGAACTCGACCGAAGCTATCTGGAAGACAAGCTGCAGTTGCTAGAACGCATCGTCGGCGAGTCGGTCGGCAGCGATGATCTGGCGCGGCGGCTGCATGCGGTGCAGAACAGCCATCAAGGCTTGTTCCTGCGGCTTGAACGCGATGGCGCGCCGATCTTCAAGTCCGCCGTGGTCGACTTCCCTGCCGAGCTGGGCAGTGACCTTGAACAGTCGCAGGTTTCTGAGTGGCAGACCGGCCCGCTGAGCCTGCGCGGGATGGGCCGTGAGATGGAGGTACGAAACCCCTTGCTGGGCCCGGCGTTCGAGGGCAGGCGTCTGCGCATCGATGTGGCGGTCGATACCGGCATCCACGCGCATTTCATGACGGAGTTGCGCCTGCAACTTCTGCTCTACCTGGTGCTCGCGATGATCGTCAGCGCTCACCTGGGCTGGTGGGTGGTTCGTAGCGGACTGGCGCCGCTGCGCATCATGAAGAACCGGGCGAAGGATGTATCGGCCCACAAGCTGGATCAGCGCATGCCGATCGAGGCGGTGCCGGTGGAACTGGCTGACCTGGCCCACAGCCTGAATGCCATGTTGGACAGGTTGCAGGCGGACTTTCAGCGCCTGATGGAATTCTCGAGCGACCTGGCCCATGAGTTGCGCACGCCGATCAGCAACCTGCTGACGCAGACCCAGGTGTCGCTGGCTCACCCCAGGCAGGTAGAGATGTACCGCGAGATCCTGGCGTCGAATGCCGAGGAGTTTCAGCGGCTTGCCAGGATGATTTCAGACATGCTCTACCTGGCCAAGACGGAAAACGACATCGAGCTGCCGCATCCGGAGAAGGTCGACCTGGGCCAGGAGGTCCGCGCGCTGTTCGACTTCTACGATGCGCTTGCCGACGAGAAGCAGCTCAGGCTGAACCTGAGCGGTGCGGCCAGCGTCTGGGGCGACAAGCTCATGGTGCGCCGGGCCATCGGCAACCTGCTGTCCAATGCCATCCGCCACGCCCAGCCCGGCACCGACGTGACGGTCGCTGTTGACGAGCGGGACGGCGAAAAACGGGTGTGCGTGTCCAACCTTGGGCCCACGATAGACGCCGCACATATTCCCCGGTTGTTCGACCGCTTCTACCGCGTCGACAAATCCCGCATGCATTCGGAAGCCGAGGGCACGGGGCTGGGTCTGGCCATCACGCGGGCCATCATGCTCGCGCACCGGGGGGCGGTGTCTGTCACCTCCGGGCACGGAAAGACCGAGTTCTGTCTGGTGTTTCCGCGTGAGGCCGCAGCGCAAGGCTGAGAGGCGCGGCGCGCTGTCCCCGGATCATCGGACCGTCGTTCTGTGTGAGTGGTCGCAAATATGGCGCCATGCCGGTCCGAGCCCCCGCTGAAATTATTTTGCGAAAGCCGAAAAAAAGGCCTAAATCCCCGCCCATTTCTGCCGTTAACAAGGGTACGTATCAGGATAAAAGCCTTGCGCTGGCGCGCCGGGCCATTGAACATCATGCAACTACCTACTGTTGATCGACAATCCAGTCCGCAGCCTGCAGGCGTCGGCGTGGCGTCGCCTGCGGCAGGCAGGGTGATTCCGGTGGCGCCGGTCAATCCAGCGCCTGAACTCGGCACGCCCGACGGGGTGGTCAATGACATCAATCCCGAACTGCAGGTCAAGGCGGCGCAGCGGCTTTCGGAGACGGACGGCCAGCGCACCGAAGGCGAGAGCGGGGCGGCGCAGGGCACGGACTGGACCGAGCGCTTCAAGGCCGGCAAGCCCGAGGAGCCGCCCAAGGAACCGCTGTCGAAGATGCTGATGGAGCATATCCAGACCTTGTGGAGCGCGAGCGCGCGCGCCGTCGAGCTGTGGGTGATGCAGAACCAGCCGCAAAGCCAGGACCCGAACAGGATCCAGCAGTTGGCCGAACACCGCAAGCAGGATCCGTCGGCCATTCCGGGGGTGCTCGCGCACGAGGTGCTGACCTACTCGCCGAGCAAGATCAGGAAACCCGAGAAGCTCGACTGAAGGGCGGCAGGCGCGGCGGGAGATGTCCTAACATCGGGCCATGCACCAATCCGCTCTCGTCCTGTTTTCCGGCGGGCAGGACTCCACGACCTGTCTGGCCCACGCGCTCAAGACCTATCAACGCGTCGAAACCATCGCCTTCGATTACGGCCAGCGCCACCATGTCGAGCTGCAGGCGCGGCTGGAGGTGCTCGCGCAGATCCGTGCGCAGTTCCCGGATTGGGCGCAGCGGCTGGGACAGGACCATCAGCTGGACCTGGCAGTGCTGGGCGATGTCAGCGAGACATCGCTGACCCGGGAGGTGGCGTTCAAGATGGAGGAAAGCGGTCTGCCCAATACCTTTGTGCCGGGACGCAATCTGCTGTTTCTCACGCTGGCCGCGGCGCTCGCCTACCGCCGCGATCTACAGGTCATCGTGACCGGGGTTTGCGAGACGGACTACTCCGGCTACCCCGACTGCCGCGACGACACCATGAAGGCGATGCAGCTGGCCCTGTCCCTGGGGATGGACAAACGCTTCCTGATCGAAACCCCGCTGATGTGGATAGACAAGGCGCAGACCTGGCGCCTGGCCGAGTCGCTGGGCGGCAAGGCACTGGTCGATCTGATTGTCGAGCACACGCATACCTGCTACCTCGGCGACCGGGGCCATCGCCATGCCTGGGGCTACGGCTGCGGCAGCTGCCCGGCCTGCGAGCTGCGCGCGCGCGGTTGGACCGTCTACAGGGAATCTGCCGCGGACTGAGGCGGCGCGCGCGGCGGCATGCCGCGAGAGAAGGCGGCTGGCGCAGCCGCTGCGCCTCAGGGGTTGGACACGCCGCTGGCGACATGGCCGGCGGGCACATGGCGGGCGGCCGATTCGATGTGACCGGTCTGGTCGTCGAAGAAGAAGTCTGGCTCGAATTCGCGCAGGAACTCGCCCTTGGGCAGGCCGCCGAGGAACATGGCCTCGTCGACCTCGATGTCCCAGTCCATCAGGGTTCGGATGGCGCGCTCATGCGCCGGGGCGCTGCGCGCCGTGACCAGTGCGGTGCGGATGCGCATGGCGGGCGTGCCTTCCTGTTGCAGTCGGTGCAGCGCGGCGAGCAGGGGTTTGAACGGACCGGCCAGCAGCGGCAGGTGCGCCTTGTCGCGCTCATGCTGCTGGAAGGCGCTCAGGCCCTCGGCCTGGAACACGCGTTCGGCCTCGTCGGAGAACAGCACGGCGTCGCCGTCGAAGGCAATGCGCACTTCGTGCGGATGGTTGTCCTGGGCGCGTGCCGAGTGGGTCGCCACGGTGGCGGCCGGAAAACCCTGGTTGAGTGCGGCGCGCACATCCTCGGGATTGGCCGACAGGAACAGGTTGGCGTGCAGCGGCCGCAGGTAGCGCCAGGGCGACTGGCCGCGCGTGAAGCTGCCGCGCTCGATCGGCAGGCCGTAGTGCTGGGCCGAACGGAAGACCCGCAGTCCCGAGATCGGGTCGTTGCGCGAGAGGATGACGACCTCGACGCGCTGGGCCTGATCGTCGTTGAAGGCCAGCAGCTTCCTGACCATGGAAAAGGCCACGCCGGGTTTGGCCGGAACGTCGAGCTTGTCGAGCTGCAGCTTCATGTAGGCGCGGTCCTTGTGGGGCCCCTCGCCATGTTCGAAGACCTGGTTTTCCTCTTCGAAGTCGAACAGGGCGCGCGAGGAGATCGCCACCACCAGCTTGCCGTCCAGGGATGCACCCATGATGTTGCGGATTGCCGCCGGCGTCAGGCCAGCCAGCGGGTCAGTTGTTCCACATCCTCGGGGAACAGCTGGCCGCTTTCGGCCTGGAGTACGCGCCCGTCGCGCCCACGCACCAGGGTGATGGGCAGGCCCTTGGGTTTGGGCAGCACGCGATGGACTTCGGGCGTGGCCCAGGCGGCGGGAAAGGTGTAGCCCTTCTTGCGCAGATAGGCGGCGGCGAGTTCGGGCTTGCGGTCAATGGACAGGGTCAGCAGCTTGAGTCCGTCGGGCTGCTGGCGCTGTGACTGCCAGAGCTTTTCCATCTCGGGGCTTTGCAGGGCGCAGAACGGGCAGGTGCTCGACCACCAGTAGATCACGACCACCTGTTGGGCAACCCGGGCGGCCTCGAAACGGCTGCCATCGAGCAGGTCGACATCGGGCAAGGCGATGGGCGTGCCAGGCGCCGGCAGGGGCAAAGCCTTGGCCTCGCGCGCCGCCGCACTCGGCTGGGTCGAATCTTGTGCCAGCGCAGGCCACGTCCAGGCCGCCGCAGGCAGCCCCGAGCACAGCGCTGCGCGCTGGAGAAATTGCCTGCGTTGTGAATTCATGGCGCGATCTTAGCGCGCAATCCGTCAGCCGGGCGGGGGCTGTCGGCGCGCGAGCAGCCGGCCGTCCTGGATGGCGACGAGTTCGCCTTCGGCCAGCGGTTGCCAGGCTTCGTCGCTCAGCGGCACGCTGGCCAGGAGCGTGATCTGCTGGCCGTCGTGACCGATGTCGAGCCCGTGCGCCTGCAGGGACTCGGCGTCGGTCTCGCAGCTGCGCGTGAGCATGTGCAGGCCGGGCGGCGCGATCTGTCCATCGCCCTGGGTGCGCTGGTGACCATGGGCGAACAGGGTCTGGCCGTCGGTGTAGAGGAAGTTCGCCGGCCCGAGCGCGCGCAGCTCGGTGGCGAAGCCGGCCAGCAGGTCCAGCACGGCTTGGGCTGCGGGTGCGTCGAGCGCTGGCCGCCACAGGGGCCGCAGGCGCTCAAGCAGGGCGCAGAAGGCCCGTTCGGAGTCGGTTTGCCCGACGGGCTGGAAGTGTCTGGCGGCCAGAGGCTCGGCTTGCGCAATGCCCGTGAGCTGGCCGTTGTGGGCGAAGGCATGCATGCGCCCGCCCATTTCCCGCACAAAGGGCTGCGTGTTGGCCAGCGTGATTTCGCCCGCGGTCGCGCGACGGATGTGGCTCAAGGCCAGCGTCGTGACCGGCCCCTCGGTGTGCAGCAGGCGAACCAGCGCGCTGTCGCTGGCTGCGCCGGCTTCGCGGTAGAGGGCGACATCGCGCCCCTGGTAGAAGGCCGCGCCCCAGCCGTCGCGCAGCCGGGACCCCGGAGCGCTGTGCGTGGCCAGGGTCTGCAACGAGAGGCTCAGACGGGTCTGATGGCGGCTGGAGATGGCGAGCAGTTCACACATGAGGGGGTGGGCCGGTGCGGTGGATGGCGGATTAACCGGACGGGGCGCAAGGCTTGTGCATTGTGACAGACCGCGACGCCGGAGGCTGGGTACACTAGGGAGTATATAAACGCGGTGGTGATTGGGATATGGCGGATCGGATCAGGATGGAAGGTATCTGGCGTGGCGCGGCGGATTGCCGAAGCTGCGCAGTGCGCGGGCTGGCGTTGTTCGCGGATTTCAAGGACGCGGATTTCGACATGATCCATGCGCCCATCGACCATCTGGCATACAGACCGGGTTCGGTGCTCTACCAGGAGGGCGCGCGCGCGCCGGGCATTCTGAGCGTGCGCAGCGGCATGCTCAAGCTGGTGCGCACCAGCCCCGACGGGCGGCAACGCATTGTGCGGGTGCTGCGCCCAGGCGACGTGGCCGGACTGGAAGCCCTGGCGACCTCGCACTATGACAACGAGGCGGTGGCCTTGTCCGACGTCGCGGTCTGTCGCATCCCGTTGGATGTAATCCATACCCTGGGCAGCTCGACGCCGCGGCTGCAGATGCGCCTGATGCAGAAATGGCAGCAGGCGCTCAAGGGCGCCGACGACTGGATCGCGGAGCTGAACTTTGGGACGGCTCGCCAGCGGGTGTCCAACCTGATTCTGAGGATGCGCCACCCCGATGGCGATGACACGGTGACCCTGTTCGCGCGGGACGATATGGGGGCCATGCTGGACCTCAAGCTCGAGACCGTCAGCCGGGAAGTCAGCCGCCTGGTGCGCGAGGAGGTCATCGAGCCGCTGGACAAGCAGGGACGGCGCTACCGCCTGCGCGAGCCGGCACGTCTCTTGAGCGTTTGAAGGGGCGTCCAAAGCAGCCTAACGATTACGTTAACCTTATCGAAAAGACAAATTATTTTACTTTTATTTATGTATTGAAGACTCCACAATTTGCTTCGATTCAGAGCAGTACCACTCCAGCAGGGGGCGCTTTGAGAAACTCAGTGACGATTTTCGACCACCTGACAAGGAGCAAGCATGGCAGTCAAAACCTATAACGCTGGCGTGAAAGAGTACCGGGCCACGTACTGGGAGCCCCATTACACGGTCAAGGACACCGATATCCTCGCGTGTTTCAAGATCACACCGCAGCCCGGCGTGGATCGCGAGGAAGTGGCCGCTGCCGTGGCCGCCGAGTCCTCCACCGGAACCTGGACCACCGTCTGGACCGACCTGCTGACCGACCTGGACTACTACAAGGGCCGCGCCTACAAGATCGAGGACGTGCCGGGCGACGACACCTGCTTCTACGCTTTTGTGGCCTACCCGATCGACCTGTTCGAAGAGGGCTCGGTGGTCAACGTGCTGACCTCACTGGTGGGCAATGTGTTTGGCTTCAAGGCCCTGCGCGCTCTTCGCCTCGAGGACATTCGGTTCCCGATCGCCTACATCAAGACCTGCGGCGGCCCGCCCCATGGCATCCAGGTCGAGCGTGACATCATGAACAAGTATGGCCGTCCGCTGCTGGGCTGCACCATCAAGCCCAAGCTCGGCCTGTCGGCCAAGAACTATGGCCGTGCCGTGTACGAGTGCCTGCGCGGCGGCCTGGACTTCACCAAGGACGACGAAAACGTCAACAGCCAGCCCTTCATGCGCTGGAAGCAGCGTTTCGACTTCGTGCAGGAAGCCACTGAAAAGGCCATGCGCGAAACCGGCGAGCGCAAGGGTCACTATCTGAACGTGACGGCGCCCACGCCCGAAGAGATGTACAAGCGCGCCGAGTACGCCAAGGAAATCGGTGCGCCCATCATCATGCACGACTACCTGACCGGCGGACTGTGCGCCAACACCGGCCTGGCGAACTGGTGTCGCGACAACGGCATGCTGCTGCACATCCACCGCGCCATGCACGCCGTGCTCGACCGCAACCCGCACCACGGCATCCACTTCCGCGTGTTGACCAAAGTGTTGCGCCTGTCCGGCGGTGACCACCTGCACTCCGGCACCGTGGTGGGCAAGCTCGAAGGCGACCGCGCCTCCACGCTGGGCTGGATCGACCTGATGCGTGACAGCTTCATCAAGGAAGACCGCAGCCGCGGCATCTTCTTCGACCAGGATTTCGGCTCCATGCCGGGCGTGATGCCCGTCGCTTCCGGTGGCATCCACGTGTGGCACATGCCCGCGCTGGTCAACATCTTCGGCGACGACTCCGTGCTGCAGTTCGGCGGCGGCACGCTGGGCCACCCCTGGGGCAATGCGGCCGGTGCCGCAGCCAACCGCGTGGCGCTGGAGGCCTGTGTCAAGGCGCGCAACGAAGGCGTGGCCGTGGAGAAGGAAGGCAAGGCCGTGCTGACCGAAGCTGCCAAGCACTCGCCCGAGCTCAAGATCGCCATGGAGACCTGGAAAGAGATCAAGTTCGAATTCGATACGGTGGACAAGCTCGACGTGGCCCACAAGTAATCCGGACTGAAACGATCGCGTATTGAAAGGAATCTGAAAATGCAAGACTACAACTCCCGCCTGTCGGACCCGGCCAGCCGCAAGTTCGAAACCTTTTCCTACCTGCCGGCCATGAGCGCGGACGAGATCCGCAAGCAGGTCGTCTACATCGTGAGCAAGGGCTGGAACCCGGCCATTGAGCACACCGAGCCGCAGTACCTGATGGACTCCTACTGGTACATGTGGAAGCTGCCCATGTTCGGCGAGACCGATGTGGACAAGATCCTGGGTGAGGCCGAGGCTTGCCACAAGGCCAACCCGGACAACCACGTGCGCTTGGTCGGCTACGACAATTTCAACCAGTCTCAGGGCGCCTCCATGGTGATCTACCGCGGCAAGACGGTCTAAGCCGGCGCCACGGGTCATCCCGCAAATCGGGCCCCCGTCGCCGCGAGGTGGCGGGGGCTTTTTTCAGGAGTTACGCATGAGCGACATCATCCAGCAGTACAGAATCGGGACGCAGCCCTACTACCGCGCTGTGGCCGACGAGGTGACCTTGTTCGAGGCCGCCTACTCGGTTCGCATGCCCATGATGCTCAAGGGCCCCACCGGTTGTGGCAAGACCCGTTTCGTCGAATACATGGCCTGGAAACTCGGCAAGCCGCTGATCACCGTGGCCTGCAACGAGGACATGACCGCATCCGATCTGGTCGGCCGTTTCCTGCTCGATGCGCAGGGCACCCGTTGGCAGGATGGCCCGCTGGCCACCGCAGCGCGCCATGGCGCCATCTGCTACCTGGACGAGGTGGTCGAGGCGCGTCAGGACACCACGGTGGTGATCCACCCGCTGACCGACAACCGGCGCGTGTTGCCGCTGGAGAAGAAGGGTGAGCTCATCAAGGCGCATTCGGACTTCCAGATCGTCATCTCCTACAACCCGGGCTACCAGAGCCTGATGAAGGACCTCAAGCAGTCCACCAAGCAGCGCTTTGGTGGGTTGGACTTCAACTACCCTGAGCACGCGGTGGAGACCGAGATCGTGGCGCACGAAACCGGTGTCAGCGCCGACGTGGCCGGCAAGCTGGTGTCGATTGCCGAACGTGCGCGAAATCTGAAGGGCCACGGCCTGGACGAGGGCATCTCCACCCGCATGCTGATCTACGCGGGCAACCTGATCGCCCAGGGCGTGGCGGCGCAGGCCGCTTGCCGCGTGGCGCTGGTGCGTCCGATCACGGATGACCCCGACATGCGTGACGCGCTGGACGCAGCCGTGTCGACCTTCTTCCAATAACGAACGCGCCCGCGTTTACCATCGCCTCGGCCGGCAAGGACACGCACCATGTCCATCCATCTGGACGAAGACACGGAGTGGCTCCAGGAACTGGAGCCCGAGACCCGTGCGCTGATGTTGCATGCCTGGCCCGACGCGGCCAAGGTGTTTTCCGCGCGCGGCCTGGACAACTACGCCAAGGGCGCGGTGGCGCTCAAGGGCTTGGGCCGCGGCGCCGGTGTGGTGCACGCATGGATCGAAGCGGCGCCGCAGGTAGCCAAGGAAATCGGTGAGGACGTGCTGTCCGACTTGGCGACCACGGCACTGATGCTGGCCTCCAAGACCTCGGGCGCGGTCATCGAACTGGTGCTCTCGACCGCCCCGACGGCGGCGCGCCGACTGGGCGACGCCGCGCTCTTCGGGCAGTTCCTGCAATTCCTCAACACCCTGCTGGCGCAGGCGCCGCGTGGCCTGCGCCCCATGCTGGACAAGCTCGACGTGCTGCTGGGGCAGCTCACGCTGGGCGGCCTGCGGCGCTGGGCGACCTGGGGCGCACACGCGCATCGCACCAATTACGAAGAGCAGATCCGTTACTTCGGGCTGGACTCCAAGGAGTCGCTGGCCGTGCTGCAGAACGAACGCAAGGGGACCTTGTTCGTGGACGTGCAGCGGCGCATCAACATGTACCTGCGCGCCCTGTGGGGGCGGGACTTCTACATGCGCCCGACGGCGGGTGACTTCGAGTCGCGCGAGGGCTACAAGCCCTTTGTCGAGGACTACTTCATCCATCTGCCCGACGCCTACGACGCGGTGCAGACGGACCGCGGCACGGTGGCGGCCGGCGAGTTGTACCGCGCAGCCTCGGCCCACGCAGCCGCGCACTTGGTCTACACCCGCCAACCCATTTCGGCCGAGTCCCTCAATCCCTGGCAGATGGCCTGCATCGGGCTGGTCGAGGATGCGAGGGTCGAGGCCTTGTCGATCGCCCAGTTCCCGGGGCTGCGCGATCTGTGGGCCAGCTTGCACGTGGCCACGCCCGACCAGGGCCGCAGCGCCGGCGATTTTCTCAGTCGGCTCGCGCGCGGACTGCTCGATCCGGCTTACGCTGACGATCATCCCTGGATCGTTCAGGCCGGGGTACTCTGGACACAGGCGCAGGATCGTGTGCGACAGGATCCGTACGACAACACGATTTCATGGGAGATCGGGGTGGCGTTGGCGCACAGCTTCCGCGAGCAGGTGGGGCTGAGCTTTCAGCCGCGCACCGATCTCCAGACCGCTGTCTACCGCGACGACAACCGCTACTTCTGGGCATTCGAGGAATTCGATTTCGACAAGTCCGAGGCCGCCGGCTACGAGACCATCAAGCAGGTACGCAAATACGTCAACCTCATGGAACTGGCCAACGAGATCGACGTGGAGACCGCGGGCGACGACGCGCAGGAAATCTGGGTGCTGGGCACCGAGCTTTTCCCCTACGAGGATATGGGCGTGTCCTTCAACGAGTCGGAGGGGCGCGAGCCTGTCATCGACCCGGTGCATTACGCCGAGTGGGACCACCAGATCCAGCTCGAACGACCGGCCTGGGTCACGGTGCAGGAGCGCCGCGCCAAGGCGGGCGATCCGGCGGTGGTGGACGCCATCGTGGCCGAACATCGCCGCCTGATCGGCCGCATGAAGTACCTGCTGGACGCCATGCAGCCGCAGGGCGTGCAGCGCATCCGCAAGCTGGAAGACGGCGACGAGATCGATCTCAATGCGGCGTTGGCCTCGCTGGTTGAACTGCGCCTGGGTCGGCAGCCCGATCCGCGCATCATGATGCGCAGCGTGCGCAAGGTGCGCGACATCTCGGTGCTGGTGCTGCTCGATCTGTCCGAATCCACCAATGAGAAAGTCGCCGGCCAGGACCACACGGTGCTCGACCTGACGCGCCAGGCCTGCGTACTGCTGGCCGACGCCATTGCCAAGGTGGGCGATCCTTTTGCCATTCACGGCTTCTGCTCGGACGGCCGGCACGACGTGAACTACTGGCGTTTCAAGGACTTCAATCAGCCCTATGACGACACGGCCAAGGCGCGGCTGGCTGGCATGCAGGGGCAACTGTCCACCCGCATGGGCGCAGCCATCCGGCACGCTGCGGCGGCGCTCACGATGCAACGCTCGGCCAAGAAGCTGCTGCTGGTCATCACGGACGGTGAACCGGCCGATGTGGATGTGCGCGACCCACAGTACCTTCGGCACGACACCAAGAAGGCCGTGGAAGAGGCCGGGCGCAGCGGCGTGCTGACCT